>Ga0207711_10000475_pt1 | contig 41406 bp, 33 predicted proteins | sample KBSS34metaG_FD_184401 | JGI IMG/M metagenome (GOLD analysis project Ga0207711, IMG submission 184401) | Switchgrass rhizosphere microbial communities from Kellogg Biological Station, Michigan, USA - KBS S3-4 metaG (SPAdes) (version 2) | ecosystem: Host-associated > Plants > Roots > Rhizosphere... | reverse complement strand
GAGTGTTGATCGGCGCTTACAAGAGGCAGTTGATGCCGAAATCGTTTCAAAGAAATATATGTGGGGGACGCCCGTAGTGCTTTCTCGAATCCAGTTTGAGATCTGTATTTGGCGCGACGACACTAAGGGCTGGACGGGGCTGTTTCGATCAGAGAAGCCCCCGCGGGCAGCGGTGGCGTTCCTCATAAGAGGAACCAGGTCGGCGGCGTGTCCGTCGCGCAGTATGGCGAGGTAGATTTCAGACTACTCGCTTCCTGTGCGTAGGGGGCACGACCTTCGGTCCCATGAACCCAATAGAGGTGAACCAATGTGATCGACGAAATCATGAGTGCTAGTGGTTCATAGGGTGAAACCCGAAGAAGTCGAGATTCCCAGAATCCGGTTGACAGCAATCTATCCGCAGTCGCACCTTCTCAACACCTGCTGATACAGTATTTTGTAAAGGAGCTGGTATGCGAGGATTGCTGTTGTCGATATTCGCTTTCTTAGCCTTGCCCGGGAGCGCACTGCTCGCCCAGAACGTAACCGGAACGTGGCAGGGCACGCTGAAGGTCAATGGCACCAACGGTTCGGTGGATCTGCGCACCGTAATGAAGATCTCACGGGCTGACAACGAAAGCCTCAAGGGCATGTTCTACAGCATCGATCAAGACCCCACGCCCGTCGCCATGACCAGCATTACGCTCAAGGGCACGGCGGTCAAAGTCTCTCTCGTCCAGTTGAACGGAACATTTGATGGAACTCTTAGCGGGGACGGAAACACCATCAGCGGAAAGTGGACGCAGGGTGGTCGCGTACTCCCGCTGAATCTGATTCGCGCCACGGACCAAACGGCTTGGACCATTCCGGACCCCACCCCGGTGCCCATCATGCCGTCGAGCGCGAGGCCGGAATTTACCGTCGCCACGATCAAACCCAGCCGCCCTGACGCGCCGCGCGGGGGGTATGGCTTCCGGGGCCAGGATGTGACCACCACCAACGTCACAGTGAATTGGATGATCAAGCTGGCCTACAACATGCATGCCCGACAGATCGTAGGGGGACCGGCATGGCTCGATTCAGCGAAATACGATACGGTCGGACGGCCTGATACTCCGGGCCAACCCAGCCGAGATCAGATGAAGCTCATGATCCAGGGATTGCTAGCAGATCGCTTTCAACTCAAGTTCCACATCGAAAAGAGGGAATTGCCGGTGTACGCGATGGTAGTGCTCAAGACCGGCGCAAAGATCACTCCTAGTGCGGGGGATCCCAATGCTTTTCCGGGAATCGGTTTCGGTCAAGGACCCGGGGTACTCTCCCTCGTGGGTCGCAACACTACTCTCGACGGCGTGGCGAACGGCTTGCAAAGCAATGTATTGGACAAGCCGGTTGTGAATCAAACCGGCCTCACTGGAAGGTACGATTTCCTGCTGAGATTCACGCCCGATCCGTCTCAAGTGGCCAACTTCGGCGGGCTCGCGCCCGGCAACGCTGCCGATCCCGATGCTCCCCCCGATATCTTTTCCGCGTTCGAGCAACAGCTCGGATTGAAGTTGGAATCAACCAAGGCGTTTGTCGATGTCATGGTGATTGAAAAAATAGAGAGGCCTTCGGAGAACTAAACCGTGTTGGCTCCCGAAGAATTCCTTCGTGGCGGCCTGAACACCCGCGAAAATCACCTTTGTCCATGAGCCGGGTGTATCTATGGTTCTAAGGCTGCCGCCCACGCGTGCTGAAGTCTTGAACGTATCCCCTTTTCCCGCTGATAGAGTTGGAGAGCCATACGAAATCAACCAAAAATGTACGGGGTCCGCAGAAGCTCGATCTCTGAGGTAACGCATGTCCTGAGGACGCCGAACGTTCTGATGACTCCTTCTGTGATCAGATTCAAAATCTCGCGAAGGCAACCTGCTCACAGATAATACAATCTCCCGAGACGCTTGGTTAGAACCGGTATCCAAAGCCTATCAACGGCTCGGCGCGATGGATAATACGATCGGTGCCCTCCAGGCTCGATAGATTGTATGTCGGCGAGTTGTAGAGGAAGCCGCGATATTCGGCGCGCATAAACACATGATGCGTGAGGTTGAAATCGGCTCCGCCGCCGTAGACAAAGGCGGCACACGTCTGTGAATTGGCCTTATTCTCAATGCCATTGTCGGCGCTGCTCTTCACGAAGCTGCCGAATGCCTGCACCGAGACTTCATTCTTCCCGGGATCTTCCGATTGCGAAAGTGCCGGCAGCGCCATCGAGGCGACACCTGCAATTACAGTGACGACGAGATTCTTGCCAAACAGTTCATGATCTCCTTTTCATCCCTTAGACTCGGCCAACCGTTTCAGCCAGGTCACTTTCTCTAACGCACGCAACGCTCCATCCGCAGCCTTACTGAACTCGCATAGATTCAGCAATGTTTTTCTTAGGAACTGCCGGCGTGATACTTATATGTTCGGCACTTGCCGGCGGCCTGGCGATCCTGCTGCCCGCCGGGAGATTGCAACGCACGGCTTCCTGAGTTTGCGCGATTGAAATAAGCAAGGCGTTGCGCGACACTCGCCTCACGATCGGATCAACTACGAGGCGCACCAAACCCGGAATCTCACGGCCCAGTGCGACAGCTTCCATCTCGATGTAGACCCCTCCGTCGCGTTGCTCCAGACGCCCGATGCCAAAGAGCCTCCAGATATAGCCGCTACCTTCGCCTTCAGGAAGCCGATGCTCGCCGGACGAGCCGTAGTCTTCGATTTCCTGCACACGGGTTGTTCTCGAAATGCTGTAGAAACGTCGATCATCCAGGCGTACATTAGTCGTTCGGTAGTCCGCGTCGAGGGTAGTCTTTAGGAGGAATGCTTTGTTCACAAGCAACATTGAAAAATAGTCGTCCGAGCCCCTGCGGACTAACGCGTTCGACGCGATCACCGAAGGTTGGTAAAACTCCTTGTAGCGATCGTAGTCTTGCGTAACTTCGAGGATGTCGTTGAGTTTCACGTTGGGGAGAAATGCCGCGGCGACCCAATGATGGATCAGCCCCCCGGGTACTCTTCGCGGATTTGGGCCGGGCGCCGGAGCCACCAGGATCTCGCCGTTATGAACCTTCGCTATCTTGTCGGCACTCTCCTCGGTCCAAAGGAAGGTGCGTCCGGGGCGAGCGCGATCCTGCACGGTGGCGCTGACCGACTGTATGTAGTCCTCCCACGCGGCGACAGTCTCAGCCTTAAGATTGGCGGCCTTCGATTGCACTGGCAGCAGCAAAGCGGCAAGCAAGATCATGAGGTACAGCTTGGGTGCCCCGAAGGACACCAGAAACGGCAGCCAAGTCGAACCAGCATTGCCGGCCGAGGCAGAATCGGATAGGGGCTTGCCCATGATCGCGCCAACAAGTTCGCGGGAGACCTTTGACTTTGCGACGAACTGGGCGCCTTCGGCATACCAGCGAGCAAGCAGTGCGCGCCCCTCTTGTGCCGCACCGGTGACGAACGTCATATCGACGATCAGCGCGCGATCGGCGATTAGGGACGCCGCCGTATGCAAATCCAGCTCCAGTCGGCGTGCTCCTTCGCTGTTGAGATTACCCGCCAGCTCAAGCCGGAAGGCCGAAGGCCCGTAGTGCATAAAATATTGGAGCGTCTGATTTGTCATCTTTGGCCCTCTTGTTACTGCCAGCCGCCACCCAGCGCTTTATAGAGCTGCACGACGCTCAGTAGCTCGTCTAAACGTATTTGCGCGAGCGACAGCTCCGCCTGGAAAAGATCGCGGTCCGCATCGAGCGCGTTCAGCTGTGTATCCACTCCCCCGCGATAACGCACATAGGCGAGTTCGGTACGATCTTGCAGGGCGGTGACGAGCTTTTCTTGCTCAACACGGCTCTCGCGGGTTCTCTGATGCGCGATCAGCGCATCCGAGACTTCGGTGAAGGCGGTTTGAATAGTCCTCTCATATTGAATGAGCGCACTGTCACGCTCCGCCTCTGCGAGTCTGACGGTCGACTTGAGGCGGCCCGCGCTGAAGATTGGCTGGCTGACTTGCGGCACGAAGCTCCAAGTGCTGTGCGGCCCGCTGAATAGGCTCGCCAGTTGGGTGCTTTGCCCGCCGAGCAATCCGCTAAGGCTCAGTTGTGGAAAATAGGCCGCCTTGGCGACGCCAATATTTGCGTTCGCAGAAATCAAAGCTTGTTCCGCGGCGCGAATATCCGGACGACGTTCCAGCAGCGATGAAGGCATCCCGGTGGGCACCTCAGGCGGCATTTGCTGGTCGGTAAACTTGCGGCCTCGCACCACGCCTCCCGGATTCTTTCCCAGCAACAGGCTGATCTGGTTCTCAGTTTGTTCGACTTGCTGTTCCAGCGCCGGAATGGTCGCCGCCGCGCTGCTGACCAGCTGCTCGGCCTGTCGAAGATCGAGCAGCGTCGCGACTCCACCTCCTTGGCGTTCCTGCACCAGACGCAGCGACTCGCGACGGGTGTCGAGCGTCCGCTTCGAAATCTCCAGCTCGTAGTCGAACTGAAGGAGATTGAAATAGCCCGTCGCAACCTCGCTCACCAGCGTCGTCACGACGGCTTTGCGATTTTCCTCAGTGCTCAACAGATTGGCCCGTGCGGCTTCGGTCGAACGGCGCAGGCGTCCCCAGAGGTCAACCTCAAAGGAGAGCAAGTTAAGCGATGCCTGCCCCCAGTTACGATTCTGTTCCGGCACAAACGAAGTGGGTAGCGGCGTAGCTCCATTGCGCGATAGGCGTGTGAATTCAAGATTGCCGTTGGCGCTCACCTGCGGGAGCTGATTCGAGCGGGTGATGCCGAGATTCGCCCGCGCCTGCTCCACCCGAGCGACGGCATCGCGCAGATCGTAGTTTTGTTCGAGCGCGGTCCGCGTGAGCTGTTGCAATTGTTCATCTTTGAAGATCTCGAACCACTTAAGATCCGCAAGTGATTCTGCTTGCGGCACAGGCAGAGGCTCCGGAGCGCGGAATCCTGCGGGAAGAGGTACGCTGGGGCGCACGTAGTTTGGCCCCACGGCGCAGCTGCTTAGCAGGGTCGCCGCGACGATGATCGCACTCAGTGAATATTTCATGTTCAGTCTCCGTGCGCAGGGGCGGGCGCCAGATCCGTAGTCACTGCCTTCGCACCGGACAGCTTCTCGACCACATAGAAAATTGCCGGGATGAGGAAGATGCCGATCGCGCTTGCTGCGAGCATTCCGCCGATCACGGTAGTGCCCATGATCTGGCGGCCCACCGAGCCGGCGCCCGACGCGATCCACAGAGGAACGCAGCCCAGGATGAATGCGAATGAGGTCATCAGAATAGGCCGCAAACGGAGACGGGCCCCTTCAAGCGCCGCCTCCGCTAACCCCATGCCTTGCTCGAATTTCGCCTTCGCGAACTCGACGATCAAAATCGCGTTCTTCGCCGCCAGACCGATGAGCATCACCAGTCCAATCTGCGAATAGACGTCGTTCTCTATCTGCACCATGTACGCCGGCAGGAACAGCCCCATCGCCCAGCGCCGCAGCCATAACACCGCGAATGCGCCGAAGAGCGCGACCGGGGTGCTCAGCAGGACGCTGAACGGTAACGACCAGCTCTCATACAGCGCAGCCAAAATGAGGAACACGAACAACAAGGAGAAAGAAAATATCATCCATGTAGGCACACCCTCTTGCGCCTTCTTCTCCTGGTCCGACATGCCCATGTAGTCATAGCCCATCTCACTCGGCATCGTTTGGTCGAACGTCTCCTCAAGCGCTTTCATCGCCTGAGCCGAGCTATATCCCGGGGCAGCGCCGCCGATGATCTGCGCCGACCGGTAGAGGTTATAGCGCATAGTGAACTCGGGGCCGGGGCGCGATTCGAATTTGACGAGTGCAGCCAGGGGAACCATTTCGCCCTTGGTGTTGCGCACGTAGAATTGGCCCACGCTATCCAAGTTCTTGCGATACTCACCCTCGGCCTCGACATATACCTGCCATTGCCGTCCGAAGCGATTAAAGTAGTTCACGAACAGGCCGCCCATGTAGGCCTGAATGGTTCGATACACATCGTTCAGCGGCACTCCTTGCTTCAGCGCTTTTTCGCGGTCGACTGTCAGGAATTGCTGCGGAACGCTCGGCAGAAATGTGCTGACCAGTCCCGGTGCGATTTCCTTACGTTTAGACGCCGTGGCCATGAATTTCTGGAGATTGTCGGCGAGGAACCCCACATCTTTTCCAGCGCGGTCTTCCAGAACGAAGGTGAATCCGCCGGACGTTCCGACGCCCGGAATCGCAGGAGGAGGAAAGCTCACAGCGAAGCCATCAGGCAGCTTTGCGAGCTCTTGATTCACGTGCTGCACAATTTCCTGATACTGCGTTTCTCGGCTGGTCCGGTCCTTCCACTCGTCGAGCGTGACAAAAAACAAGCCGGTATAGCTGGTGCTGATAAAGCTCAACAGGCTAAAGCCCGAGACTGTCGTCGTGTACTTCACTCCTGGCGTATGCAACAGAATTTCCTCAACCTTGGCCGCGGCGGCTTCGGTGCGTTCGAGCGACGCGGCGTTGGGGAGTTGGAGGTGCATGAACATGTAGCCCTGGTCCTCGCCCGGCAGGAAGCTCGAGGGAACCTTGGAGCTGAAGAACGCCGCCCCCAGCCCGGCAACCACCAGAAGAACCAAGGCGACCGTACTCTTGCGAATCAGCGTGGCGGACACGCGGATGTAGCCATGCGTAGTGCGCTCGAACATCCGATTGAACCCGTCGAAGAAGCGGCGCAACAAACCGTGACTCTCGCGCTTCGGCTTAAGCAGAAGAGCCGAGAGCGCCGGGCTCAAGGTCAGAGCGTTGAACGCGGACAGGATGACCGAGATCGCGATCGTAACCGCAAACTGCTGATACAGGCGTCCAGTGATACCGGGAATGAACACGGTCGGCACGAAGACCGCTGAGAGCACCAACGCGATCCCAATGACCGGGCCGGAGATCTCTTCCATGGCTTTCAAGGCGGCCTGTTTGGGAGCCATTCCTTCTTCCATGTGCCGCTCGACCGCTTCCACCACGACGATCGCGTCATCCACCACCAAACCGATCGCCAGCACGAGTCCGAACAGAGAGAGCGTGTTGATTGAGAATCCGAAGAGAGGAAACAGCATGAAGGTTCCTATCAAGGAAACTGGCACCGCGAGCAAAGGTATTAGAGTGGCGCGCCACCCTTGCAAAAAGAGATAGACGACGAGAGTGACCAGTGCAATCGCGATCACGATGGTAACCACGATGTCGCGAATGCCTTCCGTGACAGACTCGGTGGTGTCGAGAGAAACAACGTAGTCAACGTCGCGCGGGAAGCGCTTCTTGGCGTCTTCCATCAGTTTGCGAACGCCCTTGGCCGCGTCCACCGCGTTGCTGCCTGGCAGTTGATATACGGCGACAATCGCTCCGGGCTTGCCGTTGATGCGACCTGAAAGCGTGTAGTCCTGCGCTCCGAGTTCGATGCGCGCGACGTCGCGCACGCGCACGATACCGCCGTCAGGCAGTTCCCGGACCACGATGTCGCCGAACTCTTCAGGCGACGTAAGGCGCCCCTGCGCCCGCACCGAGTACGTATATTCCTGGCCCTTTGGGGTCGGGGAACCGCCGACCTGACCTGCTGGATTTACGGTGTTCTGCGCCTGAATCGCCGAAACAATCTCGGTCACCGTGATGCCCAGCTTGGCCAATTGATCCGGCTTCACCCACAGGCGCATCGCATACTGGCCCGCGCCGAATACCTGCACATTGCCGATGCCGGGGACGCGGGTCAATTGATCGTTCAAGTTGATGTAGGCGTAATTTGCCAGAAACTTGCCGTCATACGTTCGGTTCGGGGAAAACAGCCCGAGCACCATGAGGGGCGCCGTCACGGACTTCTGAACCGTGACGCCGAAGTTGGTTACGTCCTGCGGAAGCTGAGAGGCAGCTTGCGTCTGGCGCATTTGCGTGAGCATTAAATCCGTATTTGGATCGCTCTTCACGTCGAAGTTCACGATCATGGTCATCTGTCCGTTGCCCGCCGCGTTTAGCGAGTACATGTAATTCAGGTTGTCGACGCCGCTCATCTGCTGCTCAATTGGCGTGGCCACGGATTGCTCGATGGTCTGCGCATCCGCGCCGACATAGGTAGCCTTAATCTGCACTTCCGGAGGAGCGATCGACGGGAACTGCGAGATCGGGAGCTGCGCGATCGTCACTGCGCCGATGATCACCATGAGGAGGGAGATCACCATGGCGACGATGGGACGGTTAATGAAGAACCTGGACATTACTTTGCTCCCTTCGGATTGACCGGCGCACCCGGAGCGATCTTAAAGAGCCCATCGGCAACCACGCGCTCCCCCGGCTTCAGCCCTTCTTCTACAACCCAATCCGAGCCGATACGGTCGCCTACCTTGACAACGGCGAAGCGAATCGTGTTGTTCGGGTCGACCACCGCAACCGAATAGTTACCCTGTATCTCGTTCACCGCCCTCTGCGGCACCAGCAGAGCCAGGGTGCGTGTGCCGATGGAAGCACGGACCCTTCCGTATTGGCCGGGACGTAGCTTGTTGCCGGGATTCGGAAACAATCCAGTGAGCTGAATCGAACCCGTAGACGAGTTCACCTGGCGGTCTGCGAAGGAGAACCGTCCTTTGTAGGGATGCACGGTGCCGTCGGACAGGACCAATTCAAGCTGGAGGTTGCTCATGGACGAATCGTGCCGCGTCAAACTCAGGTATTCCTGCTCGCTCACCGTGAAATTGGCTTTGATGGGATCCAAAGTCGAAACGGTGGTTACGGCATTGCCCGAAGGGCCCACTAGATTGCCGACTTGAGTGGCGGCAACCCCGACGACGCCATCAATCGGTGCGACCAGTCTCGTGAAACCCAGATTCACCTTGGCGGTTTCAACAGCGGCCGCGGCAGCCACCACGCCGGCTTTCGCGGCTTCAATCTGTGCCTGTGCGGTCTCCACTTGGGCCTTCGCCGCGGCCACCTGTGCTTTTTGCGACTCATTGTTCTGCATGGCATTATCCAGGTCCTGTTGGGTGATGGCCTGTTGCTGAGCCAGGGGGATATAACGGTCTTCGTCGAGCTGCATTTTACGTTGATTGGCCTCGGCGCTCATGACCTGCGCGCGCGCCTGAGGCAAGCCCGACTGTGCTTGGGTGAGCTGCGCTTTGGCTTGCGCCAGTTGCCCCTCGGCTTGATCCACGGCTGCTTGAAAGGGCCTCGGGTCAATCTCGAACAACAATTGTCCTTTGCGTACAAAGGACCCCTCCGTGTAGTTCTGTGTGAGGAGATTGCCGGTCACCTGAGCTTTGATCGCGGCGTTGACCATTCCATCCAGCGTGCCGATCCATTCGCGTTGGATCGGGAGATCTCTCTGCTGTACCACCGCAACCTCCACATCCGGCTTAGGCGGGGCACTCGCGGCCGTCGTTTTTGACGTGCATCCCACAGTGCTCGCAAGCGTCGCGCCAAGGAGCAGCGTCACCCCATACGTTCTCATCCGATTCTTAAGCTGATTTGTCACTTGTCTCTCCTGTCCTTCGCAGCGTCTGGCGTGTCACAACAGTTAGCCTGAGGAGCGATGAAACGCCGGAGCTGACGCTCGCCCCTAGCCTTCAGGTGTTTCAGCAGATGTTTCGTATCGATGCCGGCAGCGACGAACTCTACTCCACCGCCTCGCATGTCTCGTAAAAGCTTTTCGCCGCTCTCGTCGATGAACGTGACATCGCTCAGATTCACGACAGTGTGCACACTGCCAGCGACTTGTTGGCAGTGTTCCCAACACGCCCGTAATTCCGCGACCCACGGACCCCTTAGCTGTCCGCAGAGCGTCCACCGCTGTTCTGTATCTGTTTGGGCATGCGTGATTCGCAACATTTGCGTCGGACATTCTCCGATGTCGAAATTGCATGCGGCGCGCCAACTGACTCCCTTGCTCCGCGAGGGCGTGCAATCGATTGATGTGTCAGGGCATCTGCGGATTTGGGCAGGAACTGCGTGTCGCGCTGCAGCTAGGTGCGGTGACGGGAGCCCGGCCTGTTACCGGGATTTCGGCACTTGTATCATGCGCCGACGCGAGAAATGCGAATGCCAAGCTTCTGCATACGCGACTGCAATGTAGATCGCTTGATACCCAGGCGGGCCGCGGCGCCGTTGGGTCCGGCAACGGTCCAGTTGGTTTGTTCAAGCGCTGCTACAATCTGTTGGCGCTCTGTATCGTCTAAAACGTCGCGCATGTTGCGAGCGGCCTCTTTGGGACTCGCGGCTGGGTTCACGGGCGCGCCTGCCAGGGCCAGCGAATTTGAGTTTGATGTGCGCAGATCATCGCTTGGGATGTTCAAGATCGAGCCTTTGGTGAGGATTACCGCGCGCTCGATCACGTTTTGCAGTTCGCGGATGTTTCCTGGCCACGGATATTTGACCAGCGTCGTCATGGTATCCGACGGGATGGTATCGATGGCCCTGCTGATGCGCCGACTATATTGTTGTACAAAGTGCCGCACCAGCAGAGGAATGTCCTCCGGACGCTCGCGCAGCGCCGGGACGCGGACTGGAAACACGTTGAGGCGGTAATACAGATCGGAGCGGAACTTCTGCTCACTGACCAAAGTTTCGAGATCGCGATTGGTAGCCGCGATCAGGCGGGCGTCGGTACGCAGGGTTCGTGTCGAACCCAGGCGCTCGAATTCGCGCTCCTGTAAAACGCGCAACAACTTCGGCTGGAGATCGAGCGGTACTTCGCCGATCTCGTCCAGGAACATGGTGCCGCGATTGGCCAACTCAAAGCGCCCAACACGCTGCGAGATCGCACCCGTAAAAGCGCCGCGCTCGTGTCCGAACAGTTCACTCTCGAGTAAGCCTGTGGGAATCGCGGCACAGTTGAGTTTCACAAAGCTGTTCGATTGGCGCGAGCTTAAGTTATGCACCGCGCGCGCAATTAACTCTTTGCCGGTTCCGGTTTCACCGTAGATCAGCACGGTCGAATCGGTGGGCGCCACAGTCTCCACTTCCTTCAGCACCCGGCGTAGAGCCTCGCTCTTGCCAACGATCTCCTCGAACTTCAATTCGCTGCGAATTTCGTCTTCCAGGTATAGTTTCTCTTGCGCGAGCTTGTTCCTGAGCTCCGACACTTCACCGAAAGCCAGGGCGTTTTCGATTGCAATGGCTACTTGGCGCGCGATCTGGCCGAGAAACGCAAGGTCGTCCTGTGAAAAGGAGTGTTCGCGCCAACTGCCCAAGCTGAGGACGCCCACGATGCCGCCACGTCCTATCATCGGAACATGCGCCAAGGACTGGATCCCCAAGTCGGGCAGAGAAGGCTCTTGTCCGATCTCTTCCCTTGAAAGAATGACTGGCTCGCCGGATAAAAATACCCTGAGCGCGCTGGCCTTTTCGTCGGCGGGAGGCTCAAGACCTTCTTCGATTACCCCTGGATTGTCCGGAAAATCAAGGGCGTAAAGCCGCAGCTTCTTATCTTCGGGGCTCGGCAGATCGATCCCGACGCCATCGCACTGCATCACGCGCCGGATGTTTGCCGATATCTCGCGCAGCACATCGCGCAGGTTGAGCTTCGAGACGACGCGATTCGTCAAGTCGAGAAGCAATTCGAGACGTTCCTGCGCACGCTGCGAGGCCTGAAAATTGAATGCGTCATCCATCGCGAGTGCGATCTGGTCGGCCACGAGCGAGCAGAACCGGACCTCTGCTTCGGAATAAGCGTCGCGATAGACGCTGGCGATCACCAAGCTGCCAAGCTGCCTGTGGGCGGTGCTTAAGGGAAATGCGCATACCGACTGCAGCCCTGCCTGACGCATGAGGTTGGTCGAAGCGGAAAAGCGGGTCTCCCGGCCCAGGTCCCCGAGGGCAACCGGTTCTTGATGCCGATATACCCAGGCAGCCAAGGTCTCTTCCTTGTCAATCTCGGATGGGGAATAATTGGGCTTGCGGCAACCCGAGCACATGTGCCAGTGAACTTTGTTGGAGCTCTCGTCGTACTGTGCAATCGCATCAAACTGAACCACTTGACCGAGCTCTTGGATCAAGATCTCAAATAAGTCTCGAGGCTCTTTGCGAGCACGGATGGAGGCTGCGATTCGTATCAGAGACTCGTATTTCGCTGCCGTGGACTGATCTGATTCGGTTTGAGTTTGAGCGGCAGCGGGCGAAGTCAACATGCGCCGGAGTCCTACCTCAGACGGTTTGGATGCCGGCCGGTGTGCCGAGGATTCAGCACTGGACCACCCGAGCGCTTCCGAAACGCGATGGCTATAGAGCCACGCGATCCTAAAAAATGGTAAATACGGGAGTTAAAGTGTGGCGCGCGATAAAACCTGGATAGAAAATGCTCACCGCCCGCCATCGTGACGAGATTTCAATTGATGACTCGCACCGTCCGGAGTGGGCGCGAAGAAAGGCTGTAATCAGGGGGCGTGTGGCGCTTGTACGGGTTCGCCTTCCGGATCATGTGTCGCGAGAAAATCAACCGCGATCAAATAGCCTTGCCGATAGGTTCGTGGGTCGCACTGCGTACCATCGCGCATGTTGCCGTCAGTAAGATGTTCGATTGACCATCTGTCGATCTGTTTTCCAACCTTGCTCCGAGAACGCGGCATTTAGAGCCCAAGATCCGTTCAACTCTGCTCCATAAGTGCAGCGGCGCGCTTGCCGATTTTCTTGAGCGCCGCTTCGAGGCCACGAAGTTCCTCCAGGCTTAATTCCGAGAATACTTTCGTCATCTGCCCGGAATGCTTTCGGAACGCGGGAACAATGAGGTTCTTGCCGCGTGGGGTGAGGGCAACGATCCGGACGCGCCGGTCTTCGGCGCTCTCAGCGCGGCTGACCAAGCCCTTCGCAAAGAGACGATCAACGGCAATGCTGATCGAACCCGGAGTTAGATCGACGATTGGGCCTATCGTATTGACGGGCAAAGGCCCTTTGTGGAGAAGTACTTCTAAAACGCGGAAATCCGAGTTGCCGAGCCCGGTATCTTCAATACCGGCTGTCGCGTACCTCGTCAGGGCGCGCATCGCTTTGATCATTACAAGCCACACGTGATCCGACCCGTGAACGCCTTGAGCCATTTAAAAACCCGAATCCTTCTACAGTATACGCCATCAACTATATTGACGCCAATAGAACTGACGTCGTGGTGATCGACCAAAAGGAGAACCTGTAATGAGAACCGTTTCCGTAATCGCCCGATATCTGGCGGGCGTGATCTTCCTTGTCTTCGGCCTGAACGGCTTCCTGAACTTCATCCCACTGCCCCCGCCGGGAGGCATCGCGGGACAGTTCATGGATGCCCTGTATGCCTCGCATTACCTCTGGGTGATCTTCGCGTTTCAGGTAATCGCAGGAGTGCTTCTGCTAGCCAATCGCTATGTTCCATTGGCGGTAGCCATACTTGCACCGGTGATCGTCAACATTCTTACCTTTCACGCTTTGATGGCCCCGAGCGGGCTTCCGCTGGCTCTCTTCGTGGCTGTACTTTGGGCGGTGATCTTCGTGGATGTGCGACCCGCCTTCACAGGATTGTTTCAGGCGCGCTCGCAGCCCCAACGGGCAAGCGGATGGACGCGCCGTGCTGTGACGTCTTCCGTCTCGTGAACGGCAAGATCCAGTCGTTCGACTGCTACCCCTCGGGAACGGTGATCTTCGCGTAGCTCGGCGTGCTCTCGAATATCCAGGCAGCCGTCGCTCACTCGTAGGTAGCACGCTTCGGATACGCGACGATTTGAGGAGGTTTCAGCCATGAAGGGCGATCGAACGATTCTTATCACCGGAGTTACCGGCAATCGGGGCGGCGCGGTCGCGCGGGCGCTGCAGGGAGCCGGATTCCATCTCCGCGGCCTGACGCGCAAGCCCGACAGCGAGCGGGCGACGGCGCTGGAGCGCCAGAGGATCGAGATCGTCAAGGGCGATCTCGATGACGAAGCGACGCTGCGCCGTGCTTTGGCGGGCGTGGGGCGTCTTCGGCGTGCAGAACGCGGGGGAGGCGGCCGTTGAGAAGGAAAAGGCGCAGGGCAAGCGTCTTGCAACCCTGGCGCGCGAGGCCGGCGTCGAACATTACGTCTACACATCCGTAGGATCGGCGCACAAGCAGACTGGCGTCCCGCACTTCGACAACAAGTGGCGCATCGAAGAAACCGTGCGCGGCCTTCGCTTTGCAATTCCGAACGACCAGACTTCCACTCCCCAGTTGTCGCAATGTCCCAACCTCCTGCCCAAACGGTTAGTTTGGCATCCCGGTATTTCAACTGACCCCTGTGCGGATGCGGTCGCCGCGAACGCGACAGTGCAGTGGTCGACAATCCGAGCGATAATCAGGGGCGTGCGAAGTGTCGCTTTTACCCTGCTGATGTGCGCCGCCTTCGGGCAGGCGCCCCGTGCAGGAGTGGACACGCGTCCACAATTCGAAGTTGCCTCAATCCGCCCGTTCGATTCCAACGCCCAACGTCCCGGAATCGGTTTCTCGGGCAGCCGGTTCACGGGGAACGGTGTTTCCGCGCGTTTGCTCATCGAGATGGCGTACGAGTTGCAACCATTTCGACTTTCGAACGCGCCAGGATGGATCGATTCCGAACTTTACACCGTGCAGGCGACCTGGTCCGAGGCCAACGGCACAAGATTCCGTGAGATGCTGCAGCGGTTGCTGGAAGAGCGTTTCCATCTCGAGATGAGGCGCGAGTCGAAAGAGCAGAATCTGTACGGCTTGCTGGTGCGCGATAAGAATAAACTGCAACCAACGAAGACTCCGGGGCGCTCCGCTACGCGCGCTCGCGCAGAGGACCGCAACGTCCGCACCGAGTTTGTCGCCACGACAATGGGGCGTTTTGCCGAAATACTGTCGCGCGAATTGAATCGCTTGGTGGTCGATGAAACCGGGCTGCCTGGCGAGTACGACTTCGTCCTCGAGACGGAACGTGAGGTGGATGAAAAGAACATGTTTGTTACACCGCTGGTTCCGTCGGTAGGGCAAGCCGGGTTGAAGCTGGAGGCGCGCAAGGGACCAGTGGAGTTCTACACGATCAGGGCGATCGAGCGCCCGTCGGAGAATTGATGGGCCGGGCAAACGTTCGGCTGGCAGATCCTCTCTCGCTGGTATTCATCTTCACCGCTGCGATCAAGGCTTGTAGCTCGCTGACAAGTAGTCGAGCAGGCCATTGCGCTGTTCGGGTGTTACCACAGCGCCCCAGCCGGTCATTTTCGTCACTTCCCGATCCCATTGCGCGCGTGTGAGGCGCTGCTGGCGCATCATGTGTTCGTCGTGGCAAACCAAGCAGGCAGCTTTGTAGCCGTTGGGTACGGGCTGAGTTGGAGCCTCGAGCGGGGCAATGGACGCAGGCCGTATCTTCGATATCGTGATGGCCCTCGGTTGCGCAGCGTTGTAGAGGTAGCCGTTGGGATTCCACTCGGGTTCGAGCGGTTGGGATTGACCGGCCTCATTGGTGGCGCGCGACATCAGCGTATACTGCCCTTCCGCTGCGCTCCAGGTGTAGGCGAACTTTCGGAAGCCGTATTTGGTGGGCTTACCAGGGAGGTTCGCGTGCGACCATGTCTTGCCGCCGTCCGCGGAGATTTCGACTTTGGCGACGGGAGAAGCGTTGGACCATGCGACGCCCTGCACGGCAATCGCCCCAGGGGGGGCCCACTCGCCAGGACTCGCGATCATTGACTTCACGTTGAGGTCGGTGACGGGAATCATATCCTTCGGGTCAACGGCGGTGCCAGGGGCGACGCGCTGGGCGGGATGCCGGTAGGCGCTCTTCATCCAGAAACCATCGAAGTCGTGATCGAGGAGTTCGATGCGCGTGAGCCACTTGATCCAGGAGTCGCTGGCCCAGCCGGGGACGATGACGCGCAGAGGGAAGCCGTGATCCGGGGTGAGGGGTTTACCGTTCATCTCCCAAGCGAGGAGTGTGTCAGCATGCATCGCCTTACGGGCTTCCAGGGTGCGCTGAAACTTCGGCATTTTGACGAATGGAACGTCGGCGCCATCCAGCAGAAGTTGTGTGGCGGCGGGCCTGACGCCGGCCCTCTCCAGGACATCTGTCAAGCGGACCCCGCCCCAGTGGGCATTCCCGACGCCGCCGAATCGCCATTGGGCGCCGGCGACTTGGGGCTGGAAGAAGCTGCGGCCGTTTCCGGCGCATTCGAGCACGCTGACCAGCTCGACGCGGGGGAGTTTCTTCAAATCGTCGAGAGTGAGGGTGAGCGGACGATCGACGAGTCCCGCGATTTCTAGTTTCCACTCGGAGAGTTTGATCTGTGGAACCATGGTGTGGCATCGGACGAAGAAGTGTTCGACCGGCGTGATCTCGTCGATGAAGCCTTCGACGGGCATTTCGAGATCTCTTGGCTTGGGCGAGAGGGTGATGAGGTTTGCCGGCGGTCCGGCCGCCGGGTTGATGCGCGGCAGCAGCACCGCCGCGCCGGTTAGAAAAAGACCTCGTCGAGTGAGCTTCATGGCTTTGTCACCCTTCGCGGTCCATTGTATCTGGCCGCAGTCTACGAGTACATCGATCTCCCGGCTAGAGAAGGCGATCCGGAAGCTATCTCCCCCGGAGTCATAGGTTCCGACAATGGTACACAACGACCGTTGACCTGTATCCGGCAGGTAAGACCAAGTGCCGCCGGGGTAACGACTGCCGGCGATCCAGAGTTCCGGTTGCAGGCGTGTTTGGTGAGACAACAATTGTGATCGGACGAGTTTTGTGGGGATGATTTGTTCGGGTTAAGCTTATTAGGACAGAATCGCCGCTCGACTCAGGAGACACTATGAATAAGTTCATCCTGCTACTTCCCGTTTTGACCGTTTCGGGCTTTGGCCAACCCGCTGCCTCAGAACAGATCAATCCGTTGTCAACGTGGCTGCGCAATGCTTATATGGGAAATCGCAATAACATTGTGCGAACTGCGGAGAAAATGCCGGAAGAGAACTACGGGATGCGCCCCGGCGCGCAGCCGGAAGTGCGCACGTTCGGCCAGCAGGTCTCGCACGTCGCCAACTATAACTTTCTTTGGTGTTCGCAGGCCAAAGGTGAAAAGAATCCTAACCCCGGCAACCTCGATAGGCTGACATCCAAAGCCGAAATCATGAAAGTGCTGAACGACGCGTTTACCTACTGCGACAGCGCCTACAACGCGCTGACCGACGCCTCAGGCGCTGAGGTGGTCGATGTCACCCAGGAGAACGGCCGCCAGACGCGCAATCTGCGCATAGGGTTGTTGACCCTCAACTACGGCCACAACAACGAGATTTACGGCAGCATGGTGGTGTATCTGCGAATGAAGAATATCGTCCCGCCCGCATCCGAGCCTCGTCCACAGCAGAAGAAGTAGTGGGCGCCGACAATCTACCGCCGGCGGACGGATTGCCGACCCCATCCGGATAGAACCCGCGGCAACGACGACCTCAAAGAGTAGTGGAAGAGTTGCCGACAACACATTCCCTATCCCGCGAACCCTCTAATTAAGAGTGTTACTAGTGATTTCCACTGCTACCGGCGAGTGACGCTATTTCCCCGTCGGCGTTTTGTTTTACTGTGGGCACGGTGCGCCGCAGTTCGTCGGAGAAGTCCTCTATCACCGTCACGTGTACCGAACTCTAATGCCCAGCCCAACGACGGGTCGTCTTTACTTCCGCAGTAGCGCCATCCAGTTCTGCACCAGTGTCAGCGGCTGCGCCGACGCCGACAAGCCGCTCGCCACAATGAACTTCTGCCCGTCCGCAGCGGGCACGTATGGGTAGGAACGAGCAGTCTCGAGTCCGCCGAAGAGTTTCTGCACCTTGCCGACCTCCACCGTGCCGTTTCGAACCGCCACCTCTGCGGCCATCACTTCACCTTGCCGCGAAACGTAGTAGATCTCCTTCCCATCGCGTCGCCACCGCGCCTGCGTTCCTGGTTCGGGAGAGATCTGCCGTTTGCCGCCGGGTCCCGGATACGGGACCACATAGATTTGAGGTTGTCCGGACTCGTTGGAATCGTACGCGACCCACTTGCCGTCCGGCGAAAACTGTGGCCGCCGTTCCTCAAACGAGGTCTGAATCAGGGGCCGCGGCTTCAGGGCCGCTCCTGGACGCTCTGGCGCAAGCGGCAGCGCCCAGATATCTCTATTGCCGCCGATCCCTTTCCCCGAACTGGGGTCCGGGCTTTCGTAGAGCAGCACTTTCCCATCCGGCGAGATGCTCGCCGGGACCTTAGGCATGGTGTCCGAGTACAGGAGTTCATCCGAACCCGTGCCGTTCGAAGCCTTGCGGTACAGGTCGTAGGTCTTCCCGCGGAGCGAGGACCAAACGATCGTCCCGCCATCCGGCGTGTACACCAGAGCGCGGTCCGGCCCGGGATCGAATGTAAAGCGGGTGCGGACTTGCCTGGCCAGATCGTAGGTCCACAGGTCGAGCTGCAAGGAAGAATTCTCTGTCAGTGAAGCCGCCAGCGTCTTCCCGTCGGGGGATAGTTGCAGGTCGATTGCAGTTTGCACGGGCTCCCCAATGGAACTCAGTTCCTTGCCCGTGCGATCCACCCACACCAGCCGGGTCCGCCCGGAATCGCCACCGGTCTGGTAGACCAGCAGGCCCGAAGAGGACACCGCGAACGCGGCATCGCGTGCCGGCAACGAAAAGCTGGGAACGCGCTCCGCGATGGGAACCGCTTCGCCCGTCGTTTGCAGGCGGTCCGCATCGAAGGGCTGTGCCATCAGCGTATTTTCCCGGAGGTAAAAAATGTGCCTATCGGCGTACATGGCGTTGGAGTACGCACGCGCCACTTCCTTACCCGGCTTCCCCGGCTCATCGAGCGACCCGGCACGCACGGCAAATGGCGCCTGCGCGTTCGGGGCCGTATACAGAAAATGCTTTTGATCTGGCAGGAACACCGGATAACGATGCCCGTTGACGTCGCCTACATCCGGCGCGGAGGCCTTCACCGGAGCTCCGCCCGCCGAGGAAACCCGGTAGATGGTGCCACTGGCGTCATTGGTCGCGTACAGGATCACGCCGTCGGGGTTCCACGCGCCTCCGCGCATGTTCACCACAGGCGAGGCAACAGTGACCGATGGACCGCCCTGAATGTCGATCTTCTTCAGGCTCTGATCCTGCGCGAAGCCCACATAACGGCTGTCGGGGGACCAAAACGGGTTGGATCCTCCCTCGGTGCCCGGCAGGAGTTGCGCCGTGGGTGAATCCAGACGGCGGATCCAAAGCTGCTGCGCCCTGCCATTCGCAGTCCGCGCGCCGAACGCGATGCGCTTGCCGTCGGGAGAGATGGCCGGCAACGCGTAGTTCGCCAGTTCAAACGTGCCACCCTCCGGGGGAAGCAGTGTGGTGTTGATCAGCGGAGTATCGGGCGGCCTTTCGCGGAAGTGGAGGAAGCTCACAGCGAGCAACGCCAGCAGAGTCGCGACCGCCACTCCCGGCCAGACCCATGCGAATCGCGACCGTAAGAGACCGGACGGTGTCTCTTGTACAGCCGCTGTTTCCGCAACAGGATTCGCAAGATATGCCTGAATCGCGATGCGTGCTTCGCCGATGTCGCGGAGGCGGGTTGTGACGTTACGGTCCAGGCAACGGCGCAGCAGGTTCTTGATGGGCGCGGGCGCGATGACCTTCTCGAATTCGAGGGGCGCGCGGAGGACGTCGGCAAGTGTGTGCGCGACGGTATCGCCGCTGAACAGTCGTTGGCCGCTGAGCAACTCAAACGACACCACGCCGAAGGACCAGATGTCGGCGCGCTTATCGACAGCCGATCCCGCTGCCTGCTCCGGAGCCATGTACGCCGCGGTCCCCATGATGACTCCGGCTTGCGTCATCCCCATGGTGAGGGTTGGCGAGTTGGTGGGGTCTCCCGGTGCGGAAGGCCCAGGCTGGGCCATCGCTGCCAGTCCGAAATCGAGCACCTTCACCTGGCCCGTGGGGGTGATCATCACATTGGCGGGTTTCAGATCCCGGTGCACCACGCCCCGCTCATGCGCGACTTCGAGAGCCTCAGCCATCTGACGGGCGATGGGCAGGATTTCGTCGAGCGGCATTAGGCCGCGCTTCATGCGATCGCCGAGGGTTTCGCCGGGGACCAGTTCCATCGCCAGCGCACGCTGGCCGTCTGATTCGACGAGTCCGTAGATGACGGCGATGTTGGGATGATTCAGCGCGGCCAGGACCTTAGCTTCGCGGTCGAAGCGGGCGAGTCGTTCTGGATCGTTAGCGAGCGCCCGAGGAAGAACCTTGATGGCGATGTCGCGCTCCAGTTGCGTATCGCGGGCGCGGTAGACCTCACCCATACCGCCCGCACCAAGCGGTGCGAGGATCTGGTATTGGCTGAGTCTGTCTCCTGCGGAGAGCGGCATGTGATTGATTCAGCTTAGTGTAGCCGAACAGGGAGACGGATAGCGCCTGGATGACGGCGTATCCGGACAGAACTAGCATCCGGCACTATCTCAGCCACCTCTTGGGAAGCTTCCGATAATGCCCCTTAACGGTCACCATCCCAGAACCGACTTTTCGCCTGTCTCACTTAATCCAAGCTTTGTACGAATGGCCCGTATTCCGTCCGAAGCAACGGATGCGCGGTCGAAACCGTCAGTAAACGCTGGGCGACAAGGCGGGAGCCTGGATTTTCGAAGGTGTTATCGTGTCGTCAAGGCCAGTCGTGAGGGGAGAATTGATGCAGGAGAGAGACCCATGGTTCGAATCACTCGCAGGTAGTGCTGCACTTTCGCAGTCTGAGTTGCTCGCCCTTCAAGAGGACGGCTTCGTCGTAACCCGTGGCCCCGTTCTAGCCACGGCCTTGCCTGGCTTATCGGGCGCCTATGACTCTGCCTTCCTTCAGGCTGATCGTGTGGACGTGAAGGAAGGTTCCACCACGACTCGTGTTCTAGATTTCGTCAATCGCGGACCGGAGTTCGACGGTTTGTATTTACATGCACCGCTACTTGAGGCATGTTGCAAAATAATCAAGGAGCCCTTCAGGCTAAGCAATCTGGTGGCACGCACTCTGAATCCCGGCAAGGTGCCCAAAAAGCTTCACGTCGACTTTCCAAACGACGACGATGGTTGGCCGATGGTCGGATTCATTTTTATGATCGACTCGTTTCGGTCAGAGAACGGAGCCACTTGTTTTCTGCCGTGCTCCCAAGGATTGACCGCAGCGCCAGATACGTTCGACGGAGTTGTCCCAGCTTGCGGCCCAGCAGGTTCAATGCTGATTTACAACGGCTCTGTTTGGCATGAACATGGGGCGAACCTGACCGACTCCCCTCGAAGATCCGTTCAAGGTGCGTTGATAAGGCGCAGGGAGAAGCCTGCGACCGATTGGCGGACTCGCATGGGACCTGAGACACTCTCCCGTCTCGGCCCACTCGCGACGTACCTGCTTGGTTTCTGATTTGTCGCTTGCTCCCCGTTAATGGCATAGTGGTGGACAGGGGCGCTCGTATCGCGATCCGCTCGCACGACCAAGCGCAGAAACTCTACGATTAGTTCATCCGGCGAAGGAGAGAGCGTTGCCGTCCGGGTCCGAGACGATGAACGAGGATTGGCCCCACGGCTCTTTCTTTAGTCGGTGAACAAAGGGGACTTTGCGGGTTTGATATTCCGCGAAAAGTCCCTTAACGTTCGCGACCGACAGAAAAGCAGCAATCACCTGCTCCTTTTCGCGAAGGCCCGCGACGTACATCGGCTGATGTACGAATCGCAGATGGATGCAGGCTTCATCACGGCTGACGGAGGCGTAGAACGCAGGCTGGCCGTGGAGGAAGTCGATTGTGAATCCGAGCTTCTCGCGATAGAAATCGGCCGCTGCTTGCACATCCGACACATAAAGCACCGGCATTGCCCTGGTCAGCTTTAACGCGGCGGGGGCTCGCCGAATAGTGTTCGGTGCTTTCTTCAAGCTTTGCTTGAGTTCCGCCCAACTGTTGCACCCTTGCTCCAGCGCGATGATTTCCTGGGCCTCATTCAGCGGGAAGGGAAGAGACAAGGCTTCGGTATCGGTCAGATCTTCATAACGGGAAAGTTGGCGGATTCGGCCGCCCACGGAGTAGTTCCGTTCTCGGTGCCAACGAACCAGGAGCTTGGCTTGCTTCTTGAAGTTTTCGAGACTCACGTACGCACCTCCAGTTTGGTTTCTGCAGGCGGGCATTGCCCTTTCGGCAAAACGTATGCCGAGGCGTCCTTAGCGCGACTTTCCCAGATTACCCGATCCCGTTTTAGATTGGCAATGGAAGCAGGTCTTTGCAGAGGCGACCAGCTCGGGACCCGGAGCTGGGAGTTGGGACCGCACGACCAGACAACTCGCCGCTTGACGGCGTAGTATTTACCTTCACCCCATTGGTCGGATCGTCGGCTACTCGTGCATTGGCTGGAAACGGCGCTATGGGAAGTTGGGCGGAGCCTCGCGGCTTGCCGAGAAAGCTTCCGTTAATGTTGGATATCAGGCTGCCTTGGGCGGATAGTGACCCGATATGCCGTGATCCAGGTACTTCCCATCGGTTAAACTTCACTGATCACTCACATGCACTAACGGCGGGCCATAAGCTTGGCCCATACGAAATCATCGCTATCGGTTGCCGGATCGCCGCCGCTCGACCAGGGCGCGAAGACTCCCATCACAATCGTGACGAATTGGGAAGCCACACTCGAACACTGAACCCTGCCCCCGCAGCGATCGCCCATCATTCCGAGTACAATCGTCTGTCATGAAACTCCGTACCGCGCCCGTGTTCGTCGCCGCCTTCGCCGCGCTCATCACCCTTCTCGCACAAGCCCAGCAACCCGCCACTGCTCCCGGCAAGGACAAAGCGAAAGCTAAGGGTGGCGGGGCCCCCAAAGGCATCAACTGGCCCTCGCCCCCGCTTCCCGACTCCCCTTACAAGTTCGACACCGGCGTCGAACGCAACCTCACCCTCACCATCACCAAAGGCCTCAAGACGCCCTTCAGCATGGTGTTCCCCGACGCCAACACCATCCTCATCACCGAACGCGGCGGCCAACTTCGCATCGTCCGCAATGGCGTCCTCAGTCCCACACCTGTCCCCGGCCTCCCGCCCGTACAGGCCGCCGGACTCACTGGCCTCATGGACATGGCGCTCCATCCGAACTTCGCGCAAAACTCGCTCATCTACATCTGCTACAGCAAGCCTGCCGGCGACGACGGCAAAGTCTACGGCCTCACCCTCGCCCGCTTTCGCTGGAACGGCACCGCTATCAGCAACTGGCAAGATCTCTATTTCACAGGCGTCTCGGGGGGCGGCGGCGGCTCGCGCATCGTCTTCGGCCGCGACGGCATGGTCTATATGAACGTCAGTGCCGGTGGCGATCCGCCCGCCCCCGCGTCGATGGACGCCCAGGATCCCGCGAACCTCCGAGGTAAAGTGCTCCGGCTCCGCGACGATGGCACCATTCCGCCCGACAACCCCTTCGTCAATCGGCCCGGAGCGAAACCCGAAGTGTTCACCATCGGCCATCGCAACATCCTCGGCATGGATGTCAATCCCGTCACTGGCGAGATTTGGTCCTGCGAAGATGGGCCCAACGGCGGGGACGAAGTGAACATCCTCGCCGCCGGCAAGAACTACGGCTGGCCCGTCGTCAGCAACGGACGCATCTACTCCGGCCCGCGCGTCTCCCTCGATCCTTATAAAGAAGGTATGGAGCCGCCCGTCATCTACTGGGTGCCCGCCATAGCCGTCTCCGGGCTGCACTTCTATGCCGGGGACCGCTATCCCAACTGGAAAAACAATTTGTTCATCGGCGGAATGCGCGAAGGCGAAGTGCCGCGTTCAGGTCACCTAGAGCGCATAGATTTCAACGACCAGTGGGAAGAACTCCACCGCGAAGGTATCCTCCGCGACCTCCACAACCGCATCCGCGACATCCGACAGGGCCCCGACGGCTTGCTTTACCTGCTCACCGACGAAGCTGACGGCGCGCTGCTCCGCATCGACCCCGCGAAGTAGGACATCGCCGACTGACTTCCGATAATGACGCATAACGGTCAACTGTCACGGGGAAGTAACATGTATTAAGCAACGTTTCTCGATTTACAAGAAGGAGCAAGACATGGCCCGTCCTCTCAAGCTCGCGGTGCTCTCTGTCGCAGTCTTCCTCATAGGCTTCCCCGCCGTCGCCCAACTGGCTGATGACTCCACTCCCCGCCTGCCCAACGGCAAGCCGGATTTCAGCGGGGTCTGGGACCACCCCCGCACCAATGACCTCACGCGCGCCACAAATGAATGTGGCAGTATCACCAAAGGCTGCAAGCATGTGCCGCCGGCTTCGATTTCCTTTACGCCCCTCGGCCTCTCCAAGTGGAACGACAAGGCCAGTCATGTGGATTGGACCGCCCGATGCCTGCCATGGGGCTACACGCGCGCCTGGGGTACTGAGTATCCCGTCGAAATCGTCCAGACTCCTCAGCGGCTGGCCATCATGTTCGAGTCCAACAACGTGTACAAAGTCATCCCTACCGATGGCACGTCCATGCCGGCCTCCATCGAACCATCCTGGTGGGGAGTTTCCCGCGGCCACTGGGAAGACGACACGATGGTCGTCGAAACTAAGGGATTTAACGCAATGACTTACCTTGACACTGCGGAACACGCCCATGGGGAGCAACTGCAAGTGGTCGAGCGTTTTCACATGATCGACAAGAATCACATGACGCGCGAAGTAACCGTCACCGATCCCGAATATTACGAGAAGTCTTTCCAATACACCGGAACGCTTGCGCGCATGAAGCCCGGCACCGAACTCATGGAGTACGTGTGCATGGAAAACAACAAGTGGCTGGAACGGCATCTTGGCGCGGGCGCTCACTAGCCTCTCCGCTGTCGGCGAGTATCTTCAACAACAAGGAGCTAACCATGAGAATGCGTAGGTTGACGCTATGGGGAGTTCTGATTTCGCTCGGCGGGTTGCCCGGTGTGGGAACCGCCCAGGTGGACGACGCACCGAGTCTCGCCGGCGTCATCGACATTCACGCCCATGTCGCGCCGGAGACATCGCTGTTGAATTACAAGCGCGCGTTCGATGCAATCGAAGCGGCCCAGATCGCGCACCTTTACGGCATGAGGGGAATCGTGTTGAAGGAACACAATACGGAGACCGCTTCCTGGGCCTACCTGGTGTCACGGATGGTCCCGGACATCGAGGTCTTCGGGGGAATCGTCCTGAACAAGGCGGTGGGCGGCATCAATCCAGTGGCGGTGGAGTCCATGGCGTTGACGCGCGGCGGCCGAGGTCGTGTCGTCTACATGCCTACGAACGACGCGGCGGCCCGCAATCCGCGCTCGCCCACCGCGGTCGCAGTTTCCCGCAACGGACAACTGCTACCGGAAGTTCTGGAAGTCCTCAAGATTGTCGCCAAGTATGATCTCTGCTTGTCCACCGGACACGTGAGTACAGAGGAGGCTCTGATGGTGATCCGAGCGGCAAGGGAAGCCGGCGTCAAAAAGATCTATGTGCAACACCCGAACCACGGGGGGATCGTGATGTCCATGGCGCAGATGAAAGAGGCAGTCCGGATTGGCGCCCTGATCGAGATAGTGCTAAGCGGGGAAGGCTTCACCGGTGGTGGACCCAAGGTCATTAATGCCGAGAATCCAGTGATGGACTACGGGCCGCAGAAGCTTGCAGATATTCGAGCACTCGGCCCGACCAACATCGTCATCAGCACCGATCTCGGCCAACCCGGACGGGTAAACTACGCCCAAGCCTTTCAAATGGCTATGGCAGTCCTCGCAAAATCGGGCTTCAGCCAGCCCGAGATCGACATAATGACCAAGCAAAATCCTGCCCGCCTGCTCGGCCTGAAGTGAATTGACCGTGTGCCGTAACGGCTTGACCTGGCACTCATTGCATAACTCATCTGCTGACAGTCGGTTGTCTGAGCCCTAGGTTGCTCCCGTGAAAACGCGCTTTGGGGAAGTACCTACCGATAATACGTGATAACAGGGCGTGAAGTCTGGACTTCTTTGTAAGCGCTTTTGAGTGTCCTTTTCTGCCGACAGCTGTCCCGGATGCGCAACGGACCAAGAACTTCGAGAGCCGAGACTGTGACATATCACTTGACAGGGTTCACGATTAGCATCACAATGTGATGGTAATGCTTGGCGAATTTGAATACCTGTTACTCACCGCAGCGGTTCGACTGGGCGAGGAAGCGTACGGCGCAGCGATTCGGCAGGAGATCGAGGGTGCGACTAAGCGCCGTTGCTCGATAGGTGCTCTTTATACTACGTTGGATCGCCTGGAGGAGAAGGGTCTTCTCAAAACATGGATGGGGGAGGCGACACCTCAGCGGGGTGGTAGGGCAAAGCGAATGGTTCGAGTAACGATTAAGGGAATTCAGGCAGCTACTGCCTTTTACGGCGCAGTTACCCGAGTGAGTCGTGGCGTTTCCTGGGAAGCGAACCGGATCGCTGTACGATGACAAGAATCTGCTGGTGGCTGGCGGACAAGTTTTCTCGATTGCTCGAGCGCGCCGAACGGGAAGCCGTACGCGGGGATTTCGCAGAATTGGGGATTCCGGCGCACGCGTGTTGCGTGAAGTGCTGGGCTTTCTCGTGCGCTGCGTCCAGCGCCTCGGTAATTTGGACTGCGATGCGTAAGGCTTGAGCTTGCGGAAGCGGAGTCTGAAGCGTCTGGCCAGGGACCAGTTCCATCACCAACGCACGGCCTGAGCTCGATTCTTCGATCCCGTAAATCTGCGCGATATTCGGATGATTCAGCGAAGCGAGAATCTTCGCTTCGCGCTCGAACCGAGCCAGTCTTTCAGGATCTCGTGCGAGCGCCGCCGGTAGCACTTTGATTGCAACTTCACGATCCAGCTTCGTGTCCTTGGCTCGATACACCTCACCCATACCACCTGCACCGAGCGGCGCAAGGATTTCGTAGGGTCCGAGTTTGTCTCCTGCGGAGAGCGGCATACGAGTGATTTAGCTCAGTTTAGCCGATTAGGAAGGGGTTAGCGCCCGAATGACGGCGTATCCGGAAGTAATCTGGCTTACCGTCGTCTGCCGGTCCATCGGGCGCTCAAGGCGGCGCGGTCGACGCTCAACCCGCGAAGATAGACGCTGGCAATACGCCGCGCATTAGTGATGTCGTCCAGCGGATTGGCGTCCAGGACAAGGAAGTCCGCGCTTTTGCGCGTCGCTATGGTGCCGGCGTCGCTGAGGTTGGCCAGTTGGGCGGCATTGCGGGTTGCCGCTACCAGTACTTGAGCCGGCGTCATGCCGGCCGCTACCATGTCCGCCATCTCCTCGTGGGCTGCCCAGGGAATCCCTCCGTCTGAACCTAAGGCGATCTTGACGCCTGCCGTATTGAGTTTGGCTAGATTGCGAGCCTGGATTCCGAAAAATGCCTGCGCTTTGGGATCTTCCTTGTTGTCTTCCTGAAGTTTTTGAAGCTCCGCATCGGTGACGCTATCGCGGAGCCAGCTCCGGTCCACCTTTACACCCCGGTCGGGAAGGTTCGGGTCCACAATAAAACCCGGCTTGGCCTTGATCAGTTTCACGTACTCGTCGTCGATGTCCTTGTCCCGGACGCTATGGGCGAAATTGTCGATACCGGCTCGCAGGGTTCCCTTCGCATCCTCGAGCGTATAAATATGAGCAATCGTCCGGAGGCCTTTCTTGTGCGCCTCGTCGATGCCGGCGCGATACAGTTCCGGACTCAGTTTGGTCACAGTGTGATCCCGGTCGTCCACCCAGAACTTGATGATGTCCACTTTCTTCAAGGCCATCTCATCGACGGCCTTACGCACCTCCACTTCGCTGGTGACCCAGAAAGGAGCTTGCGTGCGGCCCGGCTCCGGCGCGGTAATGCCGCGACCGGCCGTGCGGAACCGCGCGGCATTGGGGATGGTCTCGGCACGCACCTGGTAAGCCACATCCCCGGTATCCTGGCCCAGGCTCATCGCCGCTCCGATGCCGTAGTAGGCCAGATGCTGCAACTGATCCACGAGCGCCTCTCGCGTCACCGCGAGGTGCTTATGGGCATCGACGATGGCCGGCATGACGGTTTTGCCGGTCAGATCCACACGAGCCGCGCCCGCAGGAGCCTTGATCTGTCCTTTTCGCCCCACCGCTGTGAACCGACCGTTCTCGACGAGGAATGCAGAATCTGCGATAGGCGCACTGCCGTCTCCTACGATGAGCCGCGCGCCTTCGAAAACCGTTGCGGCTGCTGGCCGCTGCGCCTCAACCACGACGGACGTGACGAATCCGGCCACTAAGACGGCAATCGAGAACAAAGACGCGGGGATTATCCTAATCCACCTTTGCAAAATTGCACGACGCATGGAAACCTCCTTTTAAGAATGGTAATCCTAACCATCCCAGAAGACGGAGGAACCTGCCTCCGCAACCGGCCCGCTGTTGCTGGACTTCGAACTGCGAACTCGCCATCAAGAAATGGTTTGTGCCTGGATGACGGCGTATCCATCCGTTAGTTTTTCTTGGGAGGTAGAGCCGGGCGAATAAAAACAGTAGTGGAAGTGTGGCCGACCATCCGAGAGTTATCGCCCCGCTTCCCAAGCGCAATGCCCGTCAATAGTGTGTAGACTGAGTGGATTCATGACGAATCTCAGGCCTGTGGATGTTGCCATCATTGGAGGCGGCTGGAGCGGTCTTGCCATGGCCAATGAACTGGCTGGGCGTACATCGCAAAGTGTATTGGTTCTCGAACGAGGCATCCCTCGAAAGACATCTGACTACGCATTCGACATGGACGAACTTGACTACGCGATTCGCCTGCGCATGATGCAAAACATCGCCGATGAAACCGTCACCCACCGCCACTCTGCTCTGTCCACTGCCGCGCCCGTGCGCCAGTACGGATCGTTCTTGCCTGGCTCTGGCGTCGGTGGCGCGGGTGAGCACTGGAATGGCGCATCCTGGCGCTTTCTGCCCGAGTTGTTCACGCTCCGCTCGCACCTAAATGAACGGCACGGGTCAGCGAAGCTGCCTGCTGATCTCGCGGTGCAGGATTGGGGGGTCACGTATGACGATCTCGAGCAATACTACTGGCGCGCCGAGCAGATGCTTGGCGTCAGTGGGAAAGCTGGCAACGTGCAGGGCAAGATCCTGGACGGAGGTAATCCATTCGAGGCCCCGCGGCAAAACGAGTATCCGCTCCCCCCGCTAAGAGATACGTACCTTTCCACTCTGTTTGCGGAAGGGGCTAAGAAGTTGGGCTATCATCCTTATCCGCAGCCTGCAGCGAACTTGAGCGAACCATATAAGAATCCCGATGGCATCACGCGCGCCGCCTGTGCCTACTGCGGCTATTGCGAGCGATTCGGCTGTATGGTCGGCGCGAAAGCGCAGCCATCGAATACGCTCATGCCGGTGCTCGCACGGCACAAGAACTTCGAACTACTCACCGGAGCCTGGGTACGCCGCATCGTTCACAAAGATGGCCGGGCGACCGGGATCGAATATGTCGACGGCCGTGGTAAAGAGTTTTTCCAACCAGCCGGAATCATTGTTGTGGCAACTTTTACTCTGAACAATACGCGGTTGCTGTATCTCTCTAAAATCGGCACGCCGTACGATGCTGCTAGCGGCCAAGGCACTCTAGGTCGGAACCTCACCCACCAAACCCAAGGAACTACGAATATCTTTTTGGACAAGCCACTCAACTCTTTCATGGGCACCGGATCGCTGAGCATGCGTATCTCCGATTTCGATGGCGATCGCGCACTCACAGGAAACGAAGGATTATTGCGCATGGGGATGCTCAGTACGAATAGTTTTGGGAATCGCCCAATTAGCTCCTTCGACGCCATGCCACGGGGATCTGCCAAGAAGAATTGGGGCACGGAGTGGAAAGCCGCCGCGCTCAAATGGCGCGATCGCAACGCAGGCATCAGTCTTACCGGTGAACACCTTTCTTACCGCCAGAATTTTATGGACCTGGATCCGACATATAAGGACAAATATGGCGATCCTCTCCTTCGCTTCACTCTGGATTGGACCGAGCATGAGCACCGCCAGCGAGCCTTTGCGGATGAAATCGCCCGCAAACTCGCCCCGGCTATGGGCGCCACCGTAGATGATCGACCGCCCGACCGCGGAAAGTACAACACGATCAATTACCTCTCTACGCACATTCAGGGCGGAGCGATTATGGGAGATAGGCCCGAAACGAGCGTAGTCAATCCATATTTGCAGCATTGGAACGTGCCGAACGTGTGGGTGATTGGAGCCTCCGCATTTCCGCAAAACGCTTCGCACAATCCGACTCTCACCGTGTTGGCGCTTACGTATCGCGCAGCCGACGCGATGATCAATCGATACCTGAAACGCCCGGAGGTGCTGGCATGAAGCGGAGAGAGTTTCTGACCATCCCAGCGGCAGCCATTGGCGGCACCCTTATCTATTCGCTGGGTGGAGAAGCACTTCGGCTGCAAGCCCAGAGCGGGAATGTAAAGGTCCCGCTGCGCTTTTTGACCGCCGAAGAGGCGCGTACAGTGTCCGCTGCTTGCGCCCGTATCTTCCCAAGCGATGCGAGCGGACCGGGGGCCACGGAAGCCGGTGTCGTCATCTTCATTGACCGGCAGCTGGCTGGACCCTACGGCCGCGACAAGTACCGCTATACCAAAGGACCTTTTGTCGAATCGTTTCCCGAACACGGCTACCAGGGGAAAGCGAGCCCTCGTGAGATTTATCGAGCAGGGATCAAGACCCTTGGAGCTTTCGCGGCGTTGTCACCAGCCGACCAGGACTCAACACTAGCTGGGATCGAGAAGTCTACTTTCTTCCAACTTCTCCGCACTCACACCATTGAAGGCATGTTTTGCGATCCTATGCACGGCGGCAACGCCGCCTTAATCGGTTGGCAGTTGATCGGCTTTCCTGGTCCACAAATGAGCTATCGAAGCGACATCGACAAGCACTATGGCCAGCCGTGGCGACCCAAACCGGCGAGTCTACAGCAGATTATGGGACGTCCCGGCAAGCCCTGGGAAGACGAGAAGGACTAACCGCCCCACAATCAATCACTTCAGCTAGTGCGTTCGATTCGAGGAGCGGCTTGTGCCTGTATTACAGCGTATCCGTACACTATCCCCCGCTGCCGATCCAAGAAAAAGTAGGGGAAGGGTTGCCGACAATACGGGAGTTATCGATTTCTGTCCGATGCTTGACGGAGGATGCGGCTGTTACTGCGTCAGCAGCGACTCCCAGTTGACGACTACATCCAGGTACGCTATCGCCGATCCGGAAGGGGGGATCATCACCAGAAATCGTTTGCCGTCCGGCGACAATTGCCAGCGGTGGCTATCGTTGCTGTAGCCCGGAGGCACCGGTGCGGAGAACAGTTCTTTCGGTACGCTTGCGTGAAAAGATCCGCCATGCAGATCGACTTCCGTCGTCATGAGTTTCTGCCCGGAGAAGAAGAACAACTCGCGGCCATCGTGGCTCCATTGCGGTTCGACGCCGCCCATTTGTGAGATCAGCCACTTGCCTTTGGAGGCGTCGGGGAACGGCTGCACGTAAACCTCGTAGCGGCCGGACTCATCGGAGGTGTAAGCGATGAAGTGTCCGTCTGGGGAAAAACTGCCTTGTTTGATCATCGAATTTCCATGCGTGACCTGGAACGGCTTCGCTCCGGGCTGGTCCATCGGCAAGGCCCACAAATCGCGATACGTCTTGCCCTGATCGAAACCATAGAGAAGATACTTTCCGTCACGCGACCAATCGTTCGGCCAGTGCAATCCTTCTTCTTCGTCCAGCAAGACGGACTCAGGCTGCATGTTGTTGGCTTCTGTCCGATAGAGGCGTTGTCCACGATTCGTGTCTCTGGCTGTGAACACCAAATACTTGCCGTCCGGTGACCAAATAGACGATCCTTCGGCGCTGATGCGCTGGGCGAGCTTGGTAGTGGTCCCCCGATTGAGATCGCGAATCAAGAACTTAGAGTCGCTAATCATCGCGAGACGCCCGCCATCGTGTGAGAGATCCAGGCTGGCGTATCCTCCCGTCGTCGCGGCCTCTCCGAGCTGCTTCCCCTGCCGGTCGAACCATATCGCCACTTGATGACGTTCCACTTGAAAGTTCAATAGAATTCCCGTGTTTGAAGCGGAGGAAACCAGGGACTGATCGGAGTTTCCAAGCGGAAGGGTGACGGAGGCGCCGGTGATTACACCCTTTTCTGCATCAAACGGCATCGCGTCGGTTCCGGTTGGAGAAGAAAACACCAGGAAGGCTCGTTTCGCCTGATCTCTGGAGTCGGGATCTCTGGAATCGGGAATCAGGGTCAAGCGGTTTTGCCCATCTCCCAGTCTCTTCACCTTCTGCGGATCATCTAGCGAGGTGAGGAAGACGCCAGATCCCTCGACGAACAAGAATCGCTTGCCATCGGGAAGGAATTGTGGTGTGTAGGGAAGAGATTGCGCGTCCGCTGCCTTGCGCAGAGTCGTGACTTGACCCGTTGGCGAGATGCGTTTCATTTCCGGGTTACCGGGCGATGCTCCCAGAAGCACGACGCCATCCTGATTCACTGTGCCCGAATCGGAAGAACACTCGCAGATTTGCTTCACCGTGCCGCGTGCAACGTCTAGCTGCCGGAGAAACCGACGGCTGCCGTAGAAGATCGTTTTCGAGTCCGGCGACCAGAACGTATAGGTGGGCTGAGACATCTCGGCCGTAGGCAATTCCGTGATCGCACCTGAATCCATGGCGCGAATCTTGATCGCAGTATGTCCATCCGGGAAGGTATCGAAATAAGCCAGTGAGCGGCCGTCCGGAGCGATGGCCGCAATGGGCCGAAGACCGGTGGCTGGTTGCACGGGAATCCGGAATCGGATCGTCTGCCGCGGTGTTTGCGGCCGTTGCCTGGTGAATTGCGCTCCTATAAGGAACGCCGCTCCGACGGCCGCTGCGGCCGCTGCGGGCCAGATCCATTTCTTATGTGTTGAGGATTCCGTGATCTGGTTGTCTGCGGGTTCGAGTGCAACCAGATCGAGCGCGGCCTTGATATCCCGCGCACTTTGCCATCGCTCCTCACGATCCTTTTGAAGACATCTTGCGAGCACTCGGTCCAGCAGGGGCGGGGCAATGTCAGAAATTGAAGGAGCGGGGCGCTCCATGATGGCCGCGATCACGCTTGCCGGAGACGTTCCCTCAAACGCCCGTTTCCCGGTAAGCATTTCATACAGCACCAAGCCAAAAGAAAAAATGTCGCTGCGGCCGTCGATCTCCTGGCCGGTGGCTTGTGACTGTAACTGCTCCGGCGACATGTAGTACAGCGTGCCGACGATCTCATTCTTGCCTGTGAGCGCCATGGTAAGCGTGGCGTCGGTCATAGGCTTGGTCACGGCGGTGTTCAACTTCGCCAGGCCAAAGTCCAGCAGCTTGATGCCTTGCTTCGTTACAAGAATATTGGCGGGCTTCAGGTCGCGATGCGTGATGCCCTTCTTGTGCGCGGCATCGAGGGCATCGCAAATCTGTGCCGCGTACTTCAGTGCCTGATCGAGAGGCAGCGGGCCTTCAAGCGGCGTGCCCTCGATGTACTCCATCACCAAGTAGTTGGGGCCGACATCATAAAGCTGGCAGATATTGGGATGATTCAGCGCGGCAATCGCGCGGGCTTCGCGCTCGAAACGTTCGTTAAACTCGGCCTTGGAAACTTTGACGGCGACGATGCGATCGAGGCGCGTGTCATTGGCCTGGTACACGTCACCCATTCCGCCAGCACCCATGGGCACAAGGATTCGGTAGGGGCCGAGTTTTTCGCCCACGGAAAGCGGCATACGAGTGATTTAGCTCAGTTTAGCCGATCAGAAAGGACTTAGGGCCTGGATGACGGCGCATCAGGAAGTTATCCTCGTGATGTGTTCCCGAAACCTAGTGCTGCTATGCCCGCGCTCCGATCCAAACCCGAAAGACTAGCCAGAAAGCATAGGGTGCGTGTACGTCTAATGTACTTCAGGGCGGAGCAGATGTTCTTGCTCACTGCTAAGTCCTTCTTATGTGACAGTCAAGGACGGAATTCAACCAGCGACGCCAGCCTTTTTTCGGCTGGAGATGAGCTTGGCTTTTTCTCTTTTATTTTTAGCTAGTTACGACAAATTAGCGGACGTTTCTTTGGAAGCCAGTCAGGTCCGCCGCAATCTCTAAGCTGTTGAATTTAAATGGTGGCCAGGGACGGAATCGAACCGCCGACGCCAGCCTTTTCAGGGCTGCGCTCTACCAACTGAGCTACCTGGCCGGGAGGAAACTACGAAGCCTTCACATTTTATCACGCGGCGCTTTTCAGCCGCTATCATCCCGATCCGATTATCCGCCCGATCCGATCGTCCGCCACTGCGGCGACCATTCCCGCGCGGTGCGCCACCAGTAAGCCGTCAGCACCACGCCAATCGCGATTAGTCCCGCCGAAAGGCCCATCCATAATCCCGGCGCGCCCAGGCCGTGCGAGAAGCACAACATCGCTCCCAGCGGCAGTCCGATCACCCAGTACCCGATCAAGTGGCACACCATGGGTGTCCGCGTGTCGCCCGCGCCGCGAAGCGAGCCTGTGACCACGATCTGCAGCCCGTCGAACAATTGAAAGAACGCCGCTACTCTGAGGATCGTTGCTGCAGTGGCGATCACGGCAGCGTCCGGCGTAAACACACGCGCGATCCATTCGGGTACCGCTAGCAACACGACAGCAGCCGCCGACATCACTGCGGCGCCCAGCGCTAACGCCGTCCATCCCGCGCGAGCAGCCCCATGCCGGTCACCCTTTCCCAGCGCAAATCCGACTCGTACTGCCCCGGCCGAGCTGATACCCAGAGGCATCATGAACGTCGTGCTCACCGTGGTCAAAGCGATTTGGTGTCCGGCCAGCGCGGTCGCGTTCAACTTACTCACCAATACCGTTACTGTCGCGAATACGCCGATTTCGACCGCCATCTGTCCCGCCGCCGGCGCCCCTAGCTTGATCAGCGCCCATATCCGCGCCGCATTCGGTTTCCACGAAATCCGCAAAACTTCCGGGTCACGTTTCCACACGACGTATGCCAGCGCAGCCGCCATGTACACGCGGGAAAAACAAGTCGCCCACCCGGCTCCTTCCGCGCCTAACCGTGGCGCTCCCAGATGACCCAGGACCAGGAACCAATTGCCGGCCAGATTCACTAGGTTCGCCGTCAGCAGCGTGATCATCACCGGCCGCGCGATGTGCAGCGCTTGCAGGTAACGCCGCAGCGCGAAATAGATCAGCAGCGGAGGCGCACTCCAGATGAGAGCGTGCAGATAAGGCCGCGTCGCGTCCAACACCGTCTGGTTCACTCCCACGCTTGGCAGGATTGCTTCCAGCGCCCAAACCGCGCCCATCACGAAAGGGATCATGAACGCTGCCATCCACACGCCGGAAACCAGGGATCGATGATAGTCCTCGCGATCTCCCGCGCCGAATGCGCGCGCCACCAGCGTGTCAAGTCCCAGCAACACGCCCGCCGCGCAGATGGCGATCCCGTAAAACACCATCGTGCCGAGTCCCACCGCGCCGATCGCTTCCGCGCCCACCCTTCCCACGAACATGGTGTCGACGACGCCCATGGCCATCCACCCCAGCTCGGCGAGCACCAGGGGAGCGCTCAATCGGACCATCTGTTTGAGTTCCTCTCGCACCAGGCTCTCTATTTCCCGATACAGAATGTGGAGAAGATCCGGTTCAGAATATCATCGGCCGTGGTTGCGCCGGTGATCGCATCGATCGGCCGCAGCGCGGCGTAGAGATCCAGCAAAATCATTTCATGCGGGATGCCGACACTCGAAGCGTTGCGCGCCTGCGCCAGAGCCTCGCCTGATTCGCGCAAGAGCTGCTCATGACGAAGGCTGGTGATGAACCCGCCTTCCTGTTCCAGCCGCCCGTGCGGCGCGATCGATTCCATAATCGCGTGCCTCAGTGGTTCGATTCCCGCACCGGTGAGCGCGGAAACAGGCAGCGCATCAGGCACTTCCGCCTGCGACGTCAGGTCTGATTTGTTTGCGGCGACGAGCGTCTTGCCGTCCTCGCGCGCGCGGCGAATCAGAGTCTCATCTTCCGGTGCGAGGCGTTGCGACGCGTCCACGACCACCAGTGTCAGATCCGCGTCCGCCATCGCCTGATAGCTGCGCTCGATGCCCAGCGATTCGACCACATCCTGGCCTAAGCGTATGCCCGCCGTATCCAGAAGTTTCACCGGAATCCCGCCGAGCGACGCCGTCTCCGATACCACGTCGCGCGTGGTTCCAGGAATCGCTGTCACAATGGCTCGGTCTTGTTCCAGCAGCCTATTAAAGAGGCTACTCTTGCCGACATTCGGCCGACCGACGATAGCGAGCGTGAATCCTTCATGCACCAGCCTGCCGTAGGCGAAGCTGGCGGTGAGAGCGGCGATAGCCGATTCAATAGGTCCCAAACGCCGCAGAATCTCCTCCACCGGCGCCACGCTGATGTCGTCTTCCGCGAAATCAATCCCGGCTTCGAGCAGCGCAATGAGTTCCAGCAACTGCTCCTTCATCGGCTTCAGCCGCCGCGATACAGACCCTTCCGCTTGCTGCGCGGCAATACGTGCCTGGTACAACGTAGTTGCTTCGATAAGATCGCGGATCGCTTCCGCCTGCGGCAGATCGATGCGGCCGTTGAGATAGGCCCTCAGCGTGAACTCGCCGGGCTCCGCCAATCGCGCGCCAGCTTGGCAAAGACGCTCCAGAGCGTAGCGCAAGACTACAGGCGACCCATGGCAGGCGACTTCGATCACGTCTTCAGCGGTGTAAGAACGCGGCGCGGCGAAATACGTGACCACGATTTGATCGACAGTGTTGTCGTCAAGATCGACCAACATCGCCAGCATCGCGGACCAAGACTTCCAGTCGGGCGACCCGCCGGGGAATCGCAGAACATGTTCCGCCATCGCGCGCGCCTCGGGGCCGGAAACCCGGATTACGCCGATGCCACCGCGGCCAAGCGGCGTGGAGATTGCCGCGATGGTATCACCGGTTCGCACAAAATCTTATAAGTTGAGTTTAGAAACGACGGCCGCGGTCCCCATCGCGGCGCGGACCACGAGGGCCGCCCGGGCCCCCGCCTGGACCACGGCCACGGTCGCGACCTCCGCCAAAGGGACGACGGCCTCGCGGAGTGTCGTCCTCGGGACGCGGACGCGGCGGACGAATCGGCTCGGGCAAGACTTTCAAGTCCGCGGGAACGACTACTACTTGCCGTATGGGACCTTCGCCTACGCTCTCACTGCGCACTTCCGTCTCATCGCGCAGCGACAAGTGAAGAATGCGCCGCTCGCGGCTGTTCATGGGGCTGAAGTGGAATGGGGTGCGCGTTTTCTTGACGCGTTCCGCTGCGGCCTGCGCGCTCATGCGCAGTTCCTGAATCCGCAGCATGCGATGGTCGTTGGCGTCGAAGCACAGGAGGGAATGTTGCTCGGGAGCCATTCCCAGAGCTTCGGTCGTCAGTTGCTCGATGGCCAGAAGCAGTTCCGCTTTATTCGCCAGCAGCAGGTCCACATCCTGGCCGCTGAAACGGACCAGGACGTCTGGATTCTCGAAGTCCGGATGCACGGTTTCGCCCGCGCTCACCGCATAGCTCAGCGCAAAGCCCGCGCGGCTGATCATCAGATCCAGAAATTCCCGGATGCGCGGCTCGGAGTCGGTAAGGGTGAACTTCTTTGACAAACGTGTCAGGTCCTATTTCTTCTTCGCCTATTTCTTCTTCTTTTGCGGCGGGCTGGGCACAACTAACGCTGGTGTGGGAGTGCCCCGGTTGAGTAACCACTGCTGCGCGACACCCACCAGACCGCCGGTCAACCAGTATAGTACCAGTCCCGCCGATTGGTAGTAAAACATGTAACCCAGCACCAGAGGCATGAACAGCATCATCTTTTGCTGGGCCGGATCCATGCCCGGGCTGGGCGTCATCTTTTGCTGCATGAACTGCGTGACCACCAGCAGAACCGGCAGTATGCGAATAGCCAGTGTTTCGGGCTGCGAAAGATCGTGCACCCATAGCCAGCTTGCCCCACGCATCTCGATGGCTACGCCCAGGACCGTGTAATAAGCGATCAGAAACGGGAGCTGGATAATCATGGGCACGCAGCCGCCCACCGGATTGACCCCGTTCTTCTTGTACAGGTCCATCATCTCCGCCTGCTGTTCCTGCTTGCGGGGGTCGCGCATGGGCAGGTCCTTATACTTGGCGTTGATCGCGGCAATCTGCGGTTGCAGGGCCTGCATCTTCTTCGATGACCGCATGCTCGAAAAGCGCAGCGGGAAAAGCACCATGTTGATGCCGATGGTGACCAATACGATCGCCCAGCCAAAGTTGTTGTTGGCGAGGTGCTTTGCCGTCCAGGTTAGGACCAAGAATAGCGGCTTGGCGATGATCCCGAAATACGTCCCCCAATCGATCAACTGATCTAACTTGGGGTTCACTGCGCGCAGGATTTCCGTGTCTTTTGGGCCGACGAACGCGTTGAACGAATTCAGGCCGGAGCCGCCTAAGCCTGTGCCGATCCGCTTCTCTTCTTTCCCGGCCGGGCTCATGATCGAATCGGAATAGACACCGAATCCCAGTCCACCGCTGGTGGCGGGCAGAGCTACGAACGTGAAGTATTTATCTTCAATTCCGGCGAAGGAGTACTGGCCGCTAGTGGACAAGGGGGCCTTGTCAACGCCTCGCTTCATCAGGTGCGAGCCGATAAGCCAGCCCTCGGTATGCTCTTCGTCGTAGTAGAGGGTGTTCTCCACGCTGGCCGGATTCACGATCGTCTGATCGCCAAAACCACCCCGCCAGATCAGCTCGTGTGGCAGCAGCACGCCATTATCAGTCACCTGGGATGTGACCTGCACCAGGTAGCTCTTGGGCATGAACTGGAAGGTTTTCTTGGTGGCCGTGCGCCCATCCGAGTATTCGAACGTCACTCCCAGATCGCCGGACCGTTCCACCCTGAAGAGCCCCTTGTTCGGATCGTTGGGGGGCGCCTGCCCGCGGAACGCTACCGCGAACGGTGCCGGGACGTTCTGCAATGCCTTGGTGTTCACTAGGTCCAGAGGCTTCCCGCTACCGTCTTTGTACTCTTTCAGGACCCAGCTCAGAACCGTCGCGCCCTGATTCGAAAACCGGACGCGATACACGTCGGTTTCAATGGTGAGATCTTGCGCCTGGCTCTCCTGGATCTGGCCCGGCACCGCGATCGGTATGACAGGAGTGGCGGCTTCGGGCTTGGGTGCTTCGACAGCCGTTTGCTTAGCCGGCGCCGGAACCGTCACGGGCGGTGTTACCGGCGGCTTGTAAATGTAATTCCAACCTACCAGCACGATCCCCACCAGCACGAATGCAAGCAGGAGCCGCGTCTCGGTTGTCAGTTCCTTATTGGGCATTACGGGAAAGACCGATTGTCCTTAGCGGACCGGGTCAAATCCTCCTTGATGGAACGGATGGCAGCGGGACAGGCGGCGCAGGCCCATGCCGACCCCCTTCCACACGCCATGCTTTTCGATGGCGTCCCTCATATACTCTGAACACGTCGGATGAAAACGGCACGCCGAGGGGAGCAGGGGAGAAATCACCAGCTTGTACATCCGAATGAGACCAATGGCTATCGCGCGGGGCAAGCTCATCTTGCGTTGGATTGTTTGTTGCAATGTTCGATTACCTTCCCGAGCGCCCGCTCAAGTTCCGCAAAGGGCGCGGCGAGCGCCGTGCGGCGGGGATTAATGACGATGTCCCACTTTGGATTGAGCTCCATCCGGTGCAAACGGAATGCTTCCCGCATACGCCGCTTGATGCGGTTCCGGACAACGCTTCCACCGATCGCGCGGGGAACCGTGAGTCCCAATCGGGGCCCTGGACTCTGGTCTTCTGCCCTCGCCAAACAAAACGCGGCGAACAGCGGACCGGAAACGCGCTTGCCGTGGTCATACACTTTTCGGAAGTCGGCGGTGCGGAGGGCCCTAAGGGAAGAAGACACCGGAGAACAAATGGGCGCGCCACCACCGGCCAGATCAACTGGCTTTGGCGTAGCGGACAGCCTTCTCGTCGCTGACGGTCAGCTTGTGACGGCCGCGGGCCCGGCGGCGTGCCAACACGGCCCGGCCATTCTTGGTCTTCATGCGCTCACGAAATCCGTGCACTTTGGCGCGCTTGCGATTATTAGGTTGAAAAGTCCGTTTCGGCATATTGGCTTACACTAGCGCGCGCGTCGCACAGGCGAAGGCGCCTCTTTCGATGGGTCGTTTGTAGACGAATCTAGTATAACAAACGGATCGCCCCAGCCCAGAGTTCCTAGAAATATGGTTAGAACCCCGCCAAAAGGTCAAAATCCACATTTCCGCCGGAAAGCACGATCCCGATACGTCCCAGCCCCGCGGGCAACTTGCCGAAAAGCGCAGCGGCAGCCCCCACGGCTCCGCTGGGTTCCACCAGGATCTTCATCCGCATCAGTAGGAACTTGACCGCGGCCCGGATCTCGTCATCGCTCACCAGAACCACCCGCTCGACGTTCCGTTGCAGAATCGGGAAGGTTATTGCGCCGGGAACCGGCGTCCGCAGTCCGTCGGCGATGGTATCGGGCGGCGCGATTTCGACACGTTTTCCCGCCTGGAGCGACAAAAACGCATCGTTGCCTTTCTCCGGTTCGACGGCGAATACCCGGATCCCCGGCCGCAGATGCTTGGCGGCAATTGAGCACCCGGCCATCAGCCCGCCGCCCCCGATGGGCGCGACTAGCGCGTCCAGATCGGGAATTTCTTCCAGCAGTTCCAGCGCCGAGGTTCCCTGTCCGGCGATGATCCAGGGATGATCGAACGGTGGGACCAGCGTCGCCCCCGTTTCGGCCGCGATGCGTGCACCGATAGCCGCCCGGTCGTCGCGGAAGCGGTCGTACTCGACGATTTTCGCTCCCTGCGCCCGCGTCGCTTCAAGCTTCGAGCGAGGCGCATCCGTCGGCATCACCAGCGTCGCCGGAATACCGACCGAGCGCGCGGCGATCGCCACGGCCTGGGCGTGATTCCCCGAGGAAAACGCGACCACTCCCCGTGGCAGATCGGCCTTGGGAATGGAATACACGAAGTTTGACGCGCCTCGGATCTTGAACGCGCCCCCGGTCTGGAAGTTTTCGCACTTGAAAAACGCCGTCACTTTGGCCTCGGCGTCGAACCCGCGGGAATGCATGATGGGCGTGCGCTTGGCGATCGGCCGGATGCGCGTGGACGCTTCGCGGATATCGTCGAAGGTGACTTCGGAACTCGTGATTTCAGAACCGGTTTCAGTAGCCGGCATGTTTGTCCACCAGGTTCAGCAGCGGCTCATTGGCCCGAAAGCGACGCAGGTTCTCAAGGAAACACTCGACAGCCAAATGAATGAAGTCCCGCACATGGTCCGCGGTGTGGGGCGAAAGCAAGACGTTTTCCATCTTATAAAAAGGATGCGCGGCCGGAAGCGGTTCCACG
>Ga0207711_10000474_pt1 | contig 41494 bp, 58 predicted proteins | sample KBSS34metaG_FD_184401 | JGI IMG/M metagenome (GOLD analysis project Ga0207711, IMG submission 184401) | Switchgrass rhizosphere microbial communities from Kellogg Biological Station, Michigan, USA - KBS S3-4 metaG (SPAdes) (version 2) | ecosystem: Host-associated > Plants > Roots > Rhizosphere... | reverse complement strand
GGAATGATCCTGTCTCGCCGTTCGTATCGTGGCAGGTAAACGGAAACTACATCGGTCAGATTGCTTTGACTGCTGGCGTGCTCTACGTGCCGGCAGTCAGCATCGGCAGCGATTCTCCGGGCGACGTGTCAGCGTTCTGCAATTTCGGTCAGCGCCTGTTCCGGTATCCCATCTTCACGGTGAACAGATGACGCAGCTACAGACTCAGCAAATCGCGGGGTGGTTCCAAATCAACAGCGAAGGAATCGCGACGCTGTATTTCTCGATCATCGACGAGGGCATCGTTACTGCTCCTGGCGATACGCCGTCTAACGGAGCGTTTCGCCCGCGCGTTCTGAATCCGGAGCAGTTCAGCATTCGCCGCGCCCCGCAGGTTTGGGTGTGGGGCAATTCGAGAGTCCAGGCCGCGGCTGTCGGAACTCTGCAAATAGACAACTACGACGGCGCCTACGATCAACTGCTGAGTGCTGACCTGCGAGACACGTCTGTAATTATTAAACTGGTGAAAGCGGGCTCGCTGCTGACCGGCACCACGATGCACGACGCGCCCACGATGGTCACGGCAATTATTGACGACATCCGATCCGATGACGAGGACGTGATCACCATCACGCTCAAGGACACGATTGCGCGCCTCGACAAGACCCTCCCGGCTTCTTTCAACCCTCCCTATGTTGAGCCGAACGCTGCGAATCAGATGATACCGATGGGATTCGGCCCACGGCGTAACGTTCCTGCGCAACTGATCGACTCCGCTAACCGGCTGTTCTATATCGCCGATGCTAATGTCCCGAACATATCGGCCGTCTCCGACAAGGCGGCTATTCTCGATCCGACCGTCCCGCAATACACCCCAGCACTCAGCGGATGGGGCATACAGCTCCAGACGATGCCCGTTGGACGTCTTGCAGTCGATTGCAGTTCCGTGGGGGTCCAGGCGACGATCCCAGGCACAGCGGACGTGCTGGCGGGCTCTGGCGCGTTTCCAGGCACCGCAGGAAGCGGGGCATGGCTAGGCCGCAACGGCTACGACACGACGACCAGCGGGGCTATCACTGGCTCCACGACGTACACGATCCCGACGACGGCGCTTGCTCCGGCCAACGGGCAGAAGATTTACGTAACGGACGGCACGAATAGCATCTATGCGACGATCGCCAGCGGCGGCGGAACGCACTCGATTGTGACATCTGCGACTGGGCAGGTTACGACCGGCACCCCGACCAGTATCCCATCAGGATCGGTTCTGGTGATTCCTGGGGCTCCGGATGGCTGGACGTTCAGCAAACTGTCCGGGACGATCACCGAGCGCCTCGCGAGCCTTGCTGCATTCCTTGGCACGAACAACGCGGCGCAACTGATCAGCGATAAACCGTTTTCCCCGTACAGCGGTCTGTATGGCGACCAGCTCGCCACGGAAAATCCTGTCCTTGATGGCGGCGTGTCCTATCGAGTGACGTTCTCCGTGTTCGCGGTAGTCACCGCTCCGCCTGCGCTGACCGATGGGGTCTATGGGGGGCTGGTGGTGGCTACGGCGCTCACCAGCAACCCGGACGACTACATTACGGGGATCGCAAACCCGATCCGGCTTAGTGCCACGAGGGGCAACGCTGGCGCCCAGACCTTCACTCTGGAATTCAAGGCACCTATCGGCGCAGCACGCAAGCTGTATTTCGTCGCAGCTCCAAGCTCAGGAGCAACGCCGAGCACCTCAAGCGGTTCTGTGTCACTTTGGGTGTACGGTGTTCGCCTGGAAAAGCTCGGGCAATACATCTCTCTGCCGTTGAGCGCGATCTCTATGACGAACTACTTCACGGAAATACTCGTGAACCGCGGAGGTGAAGACCCCAGCGTCTTCAATTCGGCGGACACCGATGCGCTGATGATCCGCGACAAGGCGACTCCGGATGGTGTAGCCGGTTTTTTGATTTTGTTCGGTGTGCACTTTGACGCACCGCCGAACATGCTGGACGCCCTACGGATGCCGCTCGACTCCTGTTGCGCGGCGCTTTTCACAGACAACCTCGGCGTGCTGCGCTGCCGTCGTCTAAGCGATCCGAGTAATCCTGATACTCGCCCGGCGATCAAGTGTGATTTCAGCATGGTCAACGTAGAGCGCCCCATCAAGGTATCCAACGATCGCGCGAGCGGCCTGACGACAATATTTGGGGCTCGTCGTAACTGGCAGGTCTTCACGCCAGCCGACTTCGTGACTGATCAAGCCCTTGTGCCGCAAGACGTAAAGATGCGCTACTCGCGCAAATCTCAATTTCAGATCACGAGCAGCCAGACGCCAGCGGCTCAGTACTCTTTCGCGATCAACGCAATCCCGCAGTTTGATACGATCTTCGACATAGCGAACGATTGCCAGATCGAGGCCGATCGCGTGGTGGCGATATTCTCACCGCAGATTTACACGAACGGCGTATTTGGAACTGGTAAGCGACAAGTGGTGCGATACACGGCGTTCTGGGATGACCCGCTATCTCTCGGGGTCAATACGACTTGTGCAGTTACTGACCTTCTATTTGGCGACGCTGTTTCATTCGACTACCCGACGCACAGCTTCAACAATACTCCTGGGATCGTGCGGGAGACCGAACTCTTCCCGTTCGCTCAGAAAATCATCATTGCCATAGAGGTGTAGCATGATCATCGGATATGGTGGCTACATCTGCACAGCCTCAATCGCTGGCAGTCAAACTCCATCGCCTACATTTCTCACCTCATCGAGCGCGCTATTCGATTACAAGTCTGGTAGCGCAACGAGCATGAGCTTCACTGGAGGCACGCAATCGACGAGCGTCTATGTTGCTCTGACGATCACCGTCAGTGATCCGCTCGACGGGTCTACTTATCCGCTCGGGTGCGTCGGCGTCGCCAACGTTCAAGGTCTACCGCTTGGCACGAAGCTCGTAGTCAACGGGGTTACGCAACGGTTAGTTCCTGGCCCTCGTGGCGAGCCTTGCGCGTGGTGGCTGCCGAATACCCATACGAGCACGCCTTTCACTATTCAGATATTCAACGACGTTAACGGCTCACCTTCCATTGCCGCTGGTGCAACGTTCGCGATTGGTGAAATTTTCGTCGGTCGAGTCATGTCGCTGCCAAGCCTAACAGGATCGAGCCCGCCAATACCTGACCTGTTTGATCCGACTGCGCACCAGAGTTCCTCGGGCGGGCAAGACTGGCCACTGATGCGCAAGCCGCGAAGGATAACTTCGGCGCACCTGGGTTACTTCAACAGGGCCGACGCAAAAGGAGGTTCAACGTCAAGCCTTGTAAGCGGCGCCTACCCTGCCGGCGTGATCGACATACAGACGCTGCGCGAGATTCTCTCGACTACGAACATCTGCGCAGTTTGCGATACGCCTTGCGATTATATGGGCGGCACAGTGACCGGGGGCATTCGCTACGATCAGAACTTCATGCAGGGGAATTGGATGGTGGCCAAGGTTCGTTCTCTCGGCCAGATTCCTAACGATCAGCCGCCGCTGTGGAGTTGGCCTGTCAGCCTGATGGAGGCGACATAACAGCAGGAAGTTCTTCGAACTCGTCCTGACTCACATATTTGTGGCAAGACGTGCACCGATAGTACTCGATCAGGTAGTCCTCTTCTCCGACCGAATCGCATTCCTCGACTAAGTCGCCTCCGCACCGTGGACAGCATCCGGGAAATGTGTTTGGGTAGCTCACTTCCGCGCCAGCTCCCGCCGCTTTTCCGCAGGATTAATGGCTGTGCGGCATTGACAATTAAAGGTGCATTCGCGCAGCACGCATAGTTCGCCATCGGCTGGACACCGCCTACCTTCGACAATCGGCACCGTCGTTTCCCTCGGCTCCCTCTCCTGCGGCTGCGCTATGCGTTCCTCGGCTATTTCCTTGCCGTGAGCGTAGGCGTGCCAAGCATCCGACCCCTCGCGATATGGGTTGCGCAACTTACGATGCGGCTGCCCAAAACCTGACTCGTATGCCGTGCAAATTTCCAGAACGTGAAAAGGCAAAATGGGCAACAAGCCATCCGCCACCACTGGCGCGACAGGCTGCGATGGTGGGGCTGTGAGTTCGTCTCTATCTACGATCCTGAATGTTTTCGCCGTTGCGACTGCCGAATCAGCGCGCACTTCGTGGCCGTGAATTGCCAGCGCTTGTTTCAGGCATGATTCGAGCAGACGCGCCCTGAATGCCGTCCAGCGCGTCGCCTTGCCTTCACGCTCGGCTATCTGGTGCGCAGACCGGCAAAGGTCGTTGGCGCTGCGTAGCGCGTCCATAGCGCGTTCTGCAATCTCTGGCAGATCATCAACACCGTGCATCTGTAGAGGCTTCTCTGCACCTTTCAGAACAATGGCGGTGCGCTGCAACAGATCGCTCTGCATCTTGCAGATTTGGTCGCTGAGTTCCAATTCTTCAGCGTCTCCCGCCTGCGTCGTTGCGGCGCGGCTCAGTAGCGCTTCGAGTTCGTCGGCGTCAGATTTGGCGCGCTTAGCTGAGCATAGCTGCGCAGGAGAAATGGTGCGCTGATCGCGCTCGTAATCATTGCGCCACTTCTCCACAAGCGCATGTAGCGACGGCAGCAACGCGGGTGCGGCGTGGTTGGTCATTTGAGTATCCATGCGTATTGAAGGTGCATTGCTTGTAGCCAGCTATAGCATTGCTTTGGGCTTGGATCGTGAACCTGAGCGCCATCCCAATAGACGATATGAGTACCGCCTTCCTGATTCAGCGATGGCGCTTGCAGAATAGCTCTACGGCCAAGCAGCATTGATTTGGCGCAATCAATGCAAGTCGAATAGATCGGCACTCGCCAGTAATCAACATCCTTTTGTAGCCCAGCTTGTCCAAACGCCTTGTCGATGTCGTCGCCGTAAATGCCGCGCTTTTCGACCATTCGTTGAACGAAGTTCAATGCGCCAAGATTAAACGGCGGCTTTTGGTCAACCGTGGTCAGCCATAGCTTGTCGTAATCGCCATCAACCGCCATCGTGATGCAGCACAGGAAGCAATCCCACTCGTATCGCTGTTTCATTTATCCTTCCTCCGGCGCTGCGGTTGGTTGTTCGCTCATTTCGAGCTCACGATTGTTCCAGTTTTTCGTAGCATGAAAGGCAAACTACTTGCCCGTTATCCAGCATGCGCCAGCCTAAACTTTCTGTGTCGCCCGGCTCGTAGCAGTGATCGCAGGACATAACGAACCCCTGTTCAACGAGCCTAGTGCATTCCTCGCAGTCGTCGTCCATGCAAGTGCGATAGTCATGCATCATGGCTCAGTAGCGCTTCGCGGCGGTTCCATAGCTCAGCAAGTTCGCCGGCAATTTGCGATAGCACCAGTTTCCAGATTGCGCGAGCATCGTTGGCATTGCACCCGGCGTTCATTCCAGCCGTCATGTACCCAACAACCTTATCCACAATCGAATCTGGAATTTCGAGCGGCAGCAACGCGGGTGCGGCGGTCATGGCTTATTCCTCATGTGGGCAAACTCTTTCAGTAATTTATCCAATCTAATTTTTTGGTACTTAGTCGCAGTGTTATTTCGCACAAGTAGCTCCAACCGAGCAATCTCATGCAAGGCTTTGCGATAGGCGTGAGATTCGTAGCTCATCCTTCCTTCTCCTCCGGCGCTGCGGAGGGTGGTTGTGGCAACGGCATCCAGTGGGTGGGGTAGTATTGAATAGCGTTGCACACCCAAAACCCGTGTAGCGGATCACCAGCATCGTTGAACCATCGCATGATGACTTGTTGGTAGCCGTCTCTATAACGACTTTCCGCCCATCCTAAAACATAAGTTTTGTCATCCTTCGGCGCCGTGCTAATCGGCTGCCACGCTGGCGAGGGAGGTTCAGCCACTTTCGCGGTGTCGAACTCAGCAAGGGCTGCGCGTGCCTTTTGTCGCATCCAGCGTCCACTACTATGCGGCTCATCATAGGTAGCGCACTGAGAAATAGCGCGTAGTGCTGTCGCGAGCTTCGCCGCGATGGGGGTGTTAGTCATAATTTCCGTCCTTCAAAATCGCAACGTAGTTGGCTTTTGTGCGCCCAACTCGGCGACATGATTTACAGTACACGGTCGAATAATCAGACCATGTTCGGTGATACCCGTTGAATGCCGAATGATTGCACTTCCGCTGAGTAACTACCCAATTGCGTTCCTCAATCGGTTTCTTGCGTTCGGCGCAGTTACAGCTAAAACTGACACTCACTTGTCGTCTCCCTTGGCACTGGCGATTGCGCGGTCTACGCGCTCAGTTAATTGCGCGCCATCTAAGATCGGCTCGCTGACGTTTGTGTATTCACCAACATGGCCAATTTGATACTCGATTTCAAAAGTACCAACCTTCGCTTCTACATCTATTAGCGAACACAACTTGCGCCAGCGTTCCGCATCCTTCGCCTGCTCATCGGCTATCGGCAGGATGGATTCGAGCGCGGCTTGCATGTCCGCAACCTCGGGAATCACCATCACAACTTCGCCGTTAATTTCCATCGTGCCGGTTTGGTACACAAGCTCATGGAGCAGGCGTTTGGCGAGCGCATCGCTCACCGTCACCGCATCAAGACGATCGGCGTATTCGCGAGTCACGGTAGCAAATTTCGCTGTTTTTAGCACAACGATTTGCCCTATCAGCTCCTCCACGCGCCTGCGCAGGGCGTCGCGTTCGTCACGCAGATTCGCGTTTTTAATGTCTCGGCCCATGATTTCATCAATCAATGCTGTATTGTTTCCCTTCACCAGCTCGACTTCCTTCACCAACTCCGCAACCGCCGCGCGGGCTTTACGTGCACCAATCGTGTCGCGTTCTAATATGCGACCATCAATCCAAGCGAGTAACTGTTGCTCCGGCGTCATGCTCACTTCGGGTTGCGTCACGGCACGTTGGCCTGTATTTCTGCTATCACTTCGTCCAGGCGACGGAACACAAATCGACCGGCCATCTTGTTGTGCGCTTCACTCGCAAGACCTTCGTTGAGCATCCTCTTGGCGTATTCGCACACGTCCACGATTAGCTCGCATTGATCCTTGCGAAACTCGATGGTGTACTCGCTCATCCTCTCTACTCCTTCCTCGCGCCTAAGCGGGCGCGGCTAGTTCACAGAATAAAGCGTCACGCCAAGTTGGCACTGCGACGTATCGCAGCCGGTGTACCATCCGCTAGTGCCGTACTTGGCCGGAATAACGTTGAGCCAGTACGTCGTGTTCTGGCTCAGCACGCAATTCGATGTCGTGTTGCCATTGGATGTGACCTTGAGCGCAGGGTTATTAGTCTTGGCGCATATCACGCCATTGCCGGCCGCACCATTGTTGAACAGACCCGGCGACGTGCTGACGCTGAACGTGACCGGGAACAATGTATACGTCCCGTTGACATTAAACGACACCGTATGCCCAGGCGTCGGCTTGAACGGGATCGACAGGAACTGCTTTTTGCCAATCGTGAATATCCGCGTCGCCCCGAACGTGTCGCCGGGCCACGAATCGCCAAAGACAAACGAGTAGGTGTACTGACTCGGACCTTTGGTCAAATTGGTGCCACCGGAATGCAGTTTGTACACTCCCGCACACTGCGCCGTGTAGCCCGAAACGTCGCCGGTCGAGCCTTGAGTGCAAGACCCCGTGATCGGCGGCGGTACGTTCGGACACTGCACTGTGGCAGACGTGCTCGGGGTGTTGAGCGCGATGCCGGTTGCCTGACATTGCAGGGGCTGGACGTAGGAAGAGGCGTGACCACTCATGTAAGCAAGTGCAAGCAGCGAAGCCACGAACGACCATGCGAGGATTAGGGTAATGCGTTTCATTGTGTTGCCCTCAGATTAGGAAAGGTTGAAGTCGAATAGCTAAGCGTTGGCGCCCGGCAGAATGATCCCAGAGGTCTCCCTGATATAGAACGCCACGAGGTCTTTGTCTGGCTCTGCAGTGAAGACGATATGAGCCTTCTGGACCGGCAGCTCGTCCGCCATGCTGCCGGCCCAATAGGGAAGAATTAACCGGATGATGCCTTGCGGACCCGGAGCCCTTTGAAGCAATCGAACCTTGCGCAAGAAAATAACCGTCTCGGAATCTTCGGCAACCTGCGCCATCACCTCTTCGCCTGTCGAGAGTTTGTAGAGAAGGGCTTGCATTATTCGCCCTCCCCTTCGGCTTCAGGACGCTTCAAGTCGAGTTCCGCGTCCTGTTCCAAATTGATCATTGCTGTGTCGTTGATCTTTCGAGCAATGGCGTCGATGTAGTTCTGCGGCGGCTCCTCGATCGTGACTTGAAAGGTCACGTCAAATAGTCCCTTTGCGCGCGGGTGAACCCTGATCTTCCACAGCTTCGCGCAACGCATGGCCGGGAGACTCATAATTTTCAGCTTGTGTTTTCCCTCCCAAGCCTCGTCAATTACGATCTCCCCGATCCCGAGAAAGCGCTGCTCTTCACCCTTGAAGAACGCATCGCTTACCTCCTTCGTCTTGTCCGCGCGCAGCGCCGTAGCAGCAACCGCCGCGCTGACATCCTCGGCCTTGATCTTGATGTCGATGGCCACGGGTGAGGTGTCTTGCTTGCCGCGCCGAGTGTTGACGTGCGCAATCGTGCACTTCTTGCTGATCTCAAACATTGCCCTTGTCTCCTGTCGGTTAAAAGTGTTGCAGCATGGGAGGGACTCTCCCGCTTTCATACGCTGCCGCGACATGCGGCAAAGTATATTCGCCTACCGTTTGCCCGTTCGGCAGTACCACGTAAGGCAAAAACTCGGTTTCAAAGGTTGTGATGCCTGACTCGACCGCTTCGAGCTTTGCCTTGATCGTCAAGGCCAGCGCTCGCCAGCGTTGCCGCATGGCCTGATCAAACGCTTTGTCGCGTGTCGAATCCGCGCGCACGTATCCGTGCCGATCGTGTGTGAACTCGCGCGCGTTGCGTTCATGCAGCGGCAATTCAAACTTGATGCGGCGCTTGTGGGCCTCGAACATCACGACAGCACGCTCGTTCGTTGTCCCGTAGCCGAAAGAGGTTGCGCCGTACCGGCTCAAGATGCGCTCAATCTCCATGCGCGACTTCTCAGCGCTCACCACAGTACGCTCGGCAAACTTAGCCACGGAACACCTCTACCCAGTTTCGAATCAGCGCTTCGACGATCACAACCCGTTCCGTCATCTCTTCAATCAGGAACTTCGTCAGTTCGAACGGAACTACAACACCTTGACCGCCGTGTGTCGGATGGTAGGCAACGAACCGCCCCCAGGATTTGCCAGCGCACCACGCTTGCCAAGCGCACTGCCAGCGATACTCGGCCGGTATCGTGCGCCTCTCCTTCGTCTCGGCCCAGGTGTGGAATAGGGGAGACTTGGCTTCGACAACGTGATCGTCAGCAATCCCATCTGGCGTTGCCGCGACCATCGGAATAGTCGGATGGTCTATGTGCTGCTGGCGAACGATCGGAACGTCATGGTTGAACTCGTACCAGTCGAGCGCGTCAGATTCGAGCTGGTCGCCGCGCTCCATCGCCTTTGATTGATACGACGCTTCGCAAAGATCGCCGTATACACGTTCGCCTGCGAGCCTGCAGACATAGGTCTTGAGCCCGTCTGTGTTCAGTCCGCCCATCACGATTCGCGCCATGCTGGCAGTCAGTTTCCCCATACGGGCCTGCTGGAGTTCAGGCGTTAGCACTTGGCTTCAACTCGTGCAAGCGATCGTTATACGCGGCGCTGAGACTTTTAGGGAGGTTCGAGATTCCCTTGTAGTCGTCAATCATGGCCTGCTTCGTTGCCTTGAGTGCGTCTAGGTTAGGGGTATTGCTGATTGCCCTAAGCCAATCGGCCTCGATCCTTGCCGAATCCTCGTCCTGCTCGTCGCCCCCGCCGTTGCCGTCGTCGTCGATGTTCTTCGCGGCAACACCGCATGCAGCCATCAGCGTATAGCGCTGCAGATACGTGACGGTCGAGGCGACTTGCTGAATTGCGTTCTTCTTGCCACTGTCATCTGGCAGACCGTGCATGGTCACTTTTTCCGAGTGCCCGCCCGCATGCGTGATGATGCAGTCAACGGTAATGATCCGGTCCTTGTCGCTCTGGTGGATGTCCCAACGGTGGCTTAAACCGTGCAACGCCATCGCAGGGACAACCGCATCGACGACGCCCGCCAGTTCAACGTGCTTGAACTCGATCTTCCCGCCCTCCTTGAGCTTCATTGAGACCTGTTTCGTCTTCTCGATTACGAGCGGCTCGGCCTTGAATGCCGACATGGCGACGACGTAAGCCTTCTTGGCCTGATCCTCTTCCCACTTTCGCTGCAGCTCGTAGAACCGTTCGAGCTGATCCATGTCCACATTGTTGTCCATCGCGTACCGCACGAGGTCTGCCGGTGTGGCCGCTACCTGCACTGCTTGCGCGCTGATCGTTACGACATCTTTTGCTTGACTGTTCAATTTCGTTCTCCCTGGTGGAGTTTTGTGGGAATTGGTGGGCTACGCTGCCGCTTTGTCCTGCTGCGCGTCTCGATCGATCGCGAACCCAAGCTTGATCGTTGTGTCGTCGTCGGCATAGCCAACGGCCCGCAGCAGATTCCAGGCATTGACGGCCGCCTGCCGAAGCGGAGGGGCGTCGAGCATAAGCTGTGCCAGTCTCGCGGCCTGAGCCTCTTGGGCTTCGCGCTCGCGCTGCTCTTTCTGGGCCTGTTCAAGTTCCTCTTGCTGCAACCTGAAAGCCTCTTGCTCGGCACGTAGGGCGGCAGCTTCGGCGTCCAGGCGCTCGCGTTCAGCCTGGGCTATCCGGTCCTGCTCCGCACGGTGCGCGTCCGCGGTGGCCTTTTCCTCGGCCGCCTGCCGGTCCCTTTCGAGCTTGGCTAAGCGATCGGCCTCGGCCCGCTGTGCTGCCGCCGCTTCGTCCTGCTCGCGCTGTAGGGCTTCCTGTGCGGCTTTCTGCCGTTTCAGTTCGGCCCGTTCAGCTTCGAGCTTCGCCTGTTCCTCCTCCCGCGCCCGAGCGTCGGTTAACATCTGCTCGATCCTGCCCAGGGCTTGAGCCCGAATCTCTCGGGCGCGGGGTTGTGCTGAATAGTCGAATTCGGCCGCCAAATCGCGCTCGGCGAGTTCCTGGCTGGCCTGGGCGATCACTTCCGACTTCTGGCCTATCAGGGTCAAAGGGGTATTGGCGATCTCCTGCAGCATCGAGTTTTCGTGCGCCACCTTCTCCTGCATCACTCGCGCACGCTCGGCGCGCTCCGCTTCCTTGCGACCCTCTTCGGTCTTTATCTGCTCGTCTATCGGGTCTTCCAACGCTTCCAGAGCGGCGGTGATGCGCTTCGCCTCGGCGTCGATCAGCCGGGAGCGCTCCAGAGCCGGAGCTTTCAATTCCTGCCGCTTCTTCTCCAGCGATACCCGATACCCGCGCAGTTCGGCGCGCGCTTCCTTCGCTTCCTGCATCCCCTTCGTTGTGGTGACTTCGTACGCTTTCTTCCCGTACTTGTCGGCCAGCAGCGCAAGGGCCTGCTCGGTTGCGCTGTACTCTGCAATCTGTGTCGTCACGGTTTTGCGTCCTCGATGGATTTCGGAAGAGTTGCACGCGAGCGCCATTCCTCGACGCGCTCCGTGCTCGCATGGGGGGAGTGAATGTAGACGTTGACCTTCACGGCCTCGGGGCGTCCCTGCGCTTCCTTGACCTTGGAAGCAAGCTGCGCCTCGTCGTCTACGATGATCTTCTGCGGCTCGCCTTTCTCGCCGCGATAGGTTACTAGGAGTAATGCGTAGCACATTATTTCGCCCTCTCGGCAAGCATCAGCGCGGCGCGGGCTGCAGTGATTGCCGGGTGATCGTGCAGCTTCAAGTGGTCGCGATGCTCGATGATGCCGCGCAGCGCCGCTACCAGTTCGTCATGCGCGTTGCATGCGGTGATGATGGCTCGCGCCATATCAGAATCGGTCTCGCATGCGCGCATCGAACAGACGCGCCTACCGTTGGCGTCATTGATCCATGAAGCTGTCGTCGTTTCGCTGCCGGCATAGACAAGCGGCAATGCAAACGGCCCCGGCGTGCGTTGTGTCTGTGTGGTCATGGCTGATCCTGCGCGGCCATGAACAAGCCCAACACGAGAAACGCAACCGCTACGGCGGCGACCGCCATTATCAACAGATATTCGCGCAGTTGTTTCACGAGCGCACCTCCTCCAATTCATCCTCGCTCAGTTTGTAGCTACCCATCAGCCGAGCGCCTCCGGGACCGCCAAGCTGCAGCCATTCTTGATCGTCGATCTCGAACAGCCCGCCGCCGAGGTAACGGTGTTCCCAGTTCGGGTATTCGGATTCGCATCTGTAAATCGCGCCTACGGTCGGCTCGCGCACTTCAACCGTTCCGCCGACATGAATCCGGAAAATGTGCTCGCCGCCTCGGGCCAGAGCGTCGGCCAGTTTGCGAGCCTTGGCGATCACCATTCCTGCGCTGATGTCCGGCATCGCCGAGAACGCCAAACCGATCATTTCACCGACCTTCGCGCAGTCGTCGATGGATAGCTTTATGTCGTTGCAGTGGGCAGACACAGCGTCATAAACCGCTTGGCGCGGATCGGAATAATCTTGCATCGTGAGTGTGCACATTGTCAGTCTCCCTGGGACCGGTTGATTGGTATTGCAGGAAGCAAATATACGCCGTTCCGTACACTTGTCAAGCGTGGGTACTTGCAAAATAGTTCGCGTTGCCGTACAGTGCCGCCGCATGAACGAATGGCAAACACGAATCGCATCCCTTGAGACGAAGTACAGCTTGCGCGAAATAGCGCGGCGCGTCGGGGCCTCAGTAGGCGCTCTGTGCGATCTCAAGAAGGGGCGAACGAAGGAACCGAGGCTAACCGTAGCGCTCAAGCTCCGAGGTATGAGGGTTCGCAAAAATGGTGATGCAACTGACCGACGCAGAGCGTGAAAACATCATCGGAGAGCTTTCCAGGCTCACCGAGTCGGGCGGTTCGCCCTCTGAAAAGCGCTATTGGTGGTCTTTGCTGCAGAATATGATCCACAGCCGCAGCGCCGAGCAAGTCCGTAGGATGGAAGAAGCGAAGGGGCTTGCACGGAAGTTTCGAGCGGCGTAGAGTTTCAGAAATACAAAGGCCCTCATTGCGAGGGCCTTTGGATCGGAGTAGATGCTGGCAGGCGTCTCCGACCGTGTTACGAGGCCAAAGCCTAACACACGATCGTCCCCCCGCCAAGTCCACTCCGGTCAGCGCACATTCTGACTCCGGTAGTGCGCGCCGTGGGCTAAGTGCTCGGGCGGTCCGGGGAGGTAACTCAAGGACGAGGAACCTACGGTGCAACTCCGTGGCCGAGCCGGACGCAGAACGCGTCGCCCTCCTTGCCCAAGTGCTTTGGGGTAGGGGGGGCTTGACGCCAAGATGGATAGGAGCCCCATCTTGGTCACTTACTGGTGAATGTTCTTCGAACCTTCAAGAGCTGAAAAGCGGTTCAGCAGAAGAAGATCAAGAGCAGTGTGTTAGTCACTAATAGTTTGAGGGGAGCAGATGAAAAAAATATACAAATACACGCTCGAACTGATCGATCATCAGTTAATCACGATGCCAGCGGATGCGGTCATCCTGTGCGCTCAAATGCAGCGCGGCAACATGTGCATCTGGGCGGAGTTCGACACCGAGGCTCACTACGTAAAGCGGCCAATTTTCATTCGAGGCACTGGGCTTGAATTCGAGGAGCCGACGTGCCATTGCTACATCGACACAATTCAGCACGAGGGAATGGTGTGGCATTTGTATGCAGGGCGCGAGGTGCGGTTGTGAAGTGCCCCCATTGTGGCCACGAATTCGAACCTCTGACTCTCGACGGCGCGAAGAAGAAGGGCCGAACGAAGATGACATTCGCGTCATGGATGAAAAGTATACAGGGCAGCGAGGCTATCCCAGAGGGCCATCATGCGCTGCGGTATGCAGATACAGCGGGCATCCCGCGCGAGTTCATCGCGCTTGCGTGGGAGGCGTTCTGCAGGAACTACCGCAGTTCGACGAAGCTTTATTCCGATTGGCCGGCAGCGTTTCGCAAAGCGCTGGAGGGAAATTGGTTCCGCTTGTGGTTCATGTCTGACACTGGCGCTTATCAACTTTCGACAGTCGGAAAGCAGCTACAGCGAGCGACGCAGCAGCAGGGGCAGCACGCATGAGGACATTCACGCAAGCTATTCGAAGGGCACACAAAATACGCCAGTCGTATTGGCGCACAGATGCCTTTTTGAGAAAAGTATACGAAAGAGCGAAAGCCGCTGCTCTGCATGCGGATCAGATAAAAGCAATACGCCTCTGGAGTAGATCGCGGCAATGAAAAACAACCGAGATCGACTAGGTAGGCCGACATTCTTTGCTGCGTTGTCGCCGCTAGCCAACGCAATTGCAAACCTGCCCGCAGCGCGCTTGCTTGACAATGAGACCTCAGACCGAGAGCGCGAGATAGCGGCACAGCGCAAGCGCATCGCCAAACAGCAGCGCAGATTGAAGAGGGAAGGCCGTGGCGAAGCCTGACCGCATCGAGACATTGCGCCAGCCGCCGCACTCTCTTGACGCGGAGGAATCGGTCCTCGGCGGTCTGATGCTGGACGAGCGCGCACTTGCGAAGGTTTCTGACTGGATTAGCGAGGAAGATTTCTACCGCAAGGATCACAGATTGATATTCCGCGCGATCCTCGATCTTGCGGAGCAAGGAAAGCCGTACGACGCGGTTACGATGGCCGAATGGTTCGAGGCCAACGTCCCAGGCGAACTGTTCGGCGATGGAGAGCGAGGGGAGACGTACGCGCTCAAGATTGCAAACGCTGTTCCAAGCGCTGCCAACGTCGCAGCGTATGCGGAGATCGTCAAGGAGAAGTCTCGACTACGGCAGATGATAGACATAGGGACGGATTTGGTTGCGGCATCGTTCACCCCTAATGGTTCGGATACTTCGAGAATTGCAAGCACTGCGCAAGGTAGACTTGGCCATCTGATCGGAGACCCACGGGGCGGCGGCCTAGTGTCATCCAAGACCGCGCTCCCGTCTTTCTGGGCGAAGCTACAGGATCGTTTTCAAAAGCACGAGCACATAACCGGTGTCGCGTCACCGTTCATGGACCTTGACGAGATCACGTTGGGTTGGCAGCCTGGAGACCTGATCATAATTGCGGGGCGCCCGAGCATGGGTAAGTCGATCCTCGGCGAGCAGTGCGCGACGTTCAACGCGATTCGCGGGAACAATACAGCGCTGTTCTCCTTGGAGATGAAGACCGAGGCGATCATTCAGCGACAGGTGGCACGTTTGGCGCGCGTGCCGCATAAGGCGCTTCGTTCGCCTCGGGACATCTCGGAAGAAGAATGGCAGCGCATCTCGGACGTAACCGTTAACGTCCTGCAGAAAGCCTCGCTGTACATAGACGATCAAGCGAGGCTAACGCCGAAGCAGATAGTCGCGCGGGCGAAGCGGCAGCACATGCGCAACGCGCTGACGCTGATCGTCGTCGATCATCTTCACGAGATAGGTCTCCCTGGGAAGGATCGAGTGAACGAACTGGGAGACGCTGCGCGCGAGCTGCGCACACTAGGTCGAGAATTGAACGTCCCGGTTATCCTGCTGGTGCAGCTCAATCGTTCAAACGTTACGCGCCAAGACCATCGGCCGACACTGGGAGACTTGCGCGGTTCCGGAGCGATCGAGGAGGTTGCGGACGTTGCCTTGCTGATTCATCGCGACGACTACTACAAGCAGCATCACAACGAGCGCCGAGTCGAGTTGATCCTTGCGAAGGGCCGCGACCTGCCGACCGGGAAGCCTGTGTACTTGGAAAATCACTTCGAGTACATGCGGCTTGAATCGTGGTCTGGAAACTTCGCCCAGGATCAGGAAGACCGCAAGCCGATAGCGCGGAAGGGACTCAGCAAGCCGGCGCTCGTATTCGACGGTACGGCTGAGCGAGCATGAAAGCCGCCAAGCCGCACAAACGGCAAAAAATATACTTCACGATCAGGAAGGCAATTCTGATCGACCATACTACCGGAGAGGTGTTGTCGAACGAGCCGCGCCTCGTGCTGGTCGCGATGGGCAACATGGACCGCGCAGAGATGAAGCGGCGCAAGTTCTACGTCGGGCAGGACGTGCGAGGCGACATCACGAAGCCGCGCAATTACAAGTTCCACTGTCTCGCGCACGCCCTCGGCGGATTGGTTGCGAAACAGGTTGAAGGGTTCCCGTCGAATTGGCACGAAGCCTTGAAGCGTCTGCAGCGCGAAAGCGGGATTATGTGCGAGGTGCTAGACGTGGAGATACCAAACGTCGGCCTACTGCAGGTCAATCAGGCTCGCTCGATCTCGTTTGACGAGATGGACGAAGCAGAGTTTCACGAGTTCTATCGCGGCATCTGTCGGCACATTGCGGCGAAGTATTGGCCGCACATGACGGAAGAGGCGATAGCCGAGCAAGCCGAGTTGATGGAGAACGAAACGTGAAGCACGACAGCCTAACCGAAGCATTGAGCGAAGCGCTCTCGCGCTGGCCTGATCATGAACTGATCAACATCTCGACACTCGACGGCTTCGAGTTCACGTACGGCAGAGAATACGAGCACGAGTTCCGCGACTTCGAGAGGACGGGATGATGCGCAGATACACAGCAACTGAGCGAGCTATGCATCGCTACTGCGTTCGCCAATGGAGTGGCACGCTTGATAAAGCGGCAGCCGAATGCGCACTTGCCGCAGCGGTATATTTTCGCGACGCGGCGGAAGCTATGAAAATTGTGCATGCTGCGGCCAAAGACTTTATTGCGGCGTTGTGCAGCAACTACATGAAAGAGAAGGTAATCAATCCAATACTAGCCAGGGAGCTAAGCCATGAGTGAGAACGTAACGCTATTGCCGAACATCGAAGAGGACAAGCTCATCGCACAGATTGAGCAGTTCAAGCGGCAAAAGCCAAAACTTGCGGAGTTCGCAATTCTTCTCGCGGAGGCGCGCTTCGCGTCCTATTCGGCTCACGTCAAAGCCGGGTTCACACCAGAGCAGGCGATGCTGCTATGCCGCTGAACACCTCGACCGGAGCGCCGACGAAGGAAGAGCAGCGGCGCTTTGTTGCGATCAAGGAAGACGGATGTCTGCTGTGCAGGATCGACGGCAACGGGTTCATGCCGTGCGACATTCATCACACGCTTAGCGGCGGCATCCGTCGAGGCCATCGGTACACTTTCGGGGCTTGCCTATGGCATCACAGAGGCGAAGGAAAGAATCTCTGGGTAGTCATTTTCGCGAATGATGCCGCCAAAAAACTCGGGATAAACGTCTCCAATCCTGTCGGCCCTAGTCTCGCGAAAGGCAGCAAGCTTTTTCACGACTATTACGGATCAGATGATGAACTGATCGCGAAGCAAGACGAGCGCTTGAAAGTCGCGAAGCTCACGGAGAAGTTCAGGCGCACTAAGCGCAACCGACCGTACAAGCGCTCGGCGAAGATCGTCGCGAGGCGCACATGAAAATCTTGGCAATCGATCCAGGGCCAGCGCAGTCCGGGTTCGTGGTGTTGACGAACAACCGAGTTGAATCATCGGGCGTGATGCTAAACGACGATATGCGCTCATATCTGATGCCGTCGAACGCAGAGCTGCTAGCGATAGAGATGATTGCTAGTTATGGGATGCCGGTCGGGCGCGAGGTATTCGAGACGTGTGTATACATTGGCCGGCTTGTGGAAGCATGGAATTGGGCGCGGTGCCTTATGCAACCGCGCAGGCCATCGGTTCTCGTCTACCGCAAGGACGTGAAGATGCACCTTTGCGGTACCCCGAGAGCGAAGGACGGACATATTCGCCAAGCGTTGATTGACCTGCTAGGCCCGCCCGGCAAGAAGTCAGACCCAGGGCCAACCTACGGCGTCAAAAGCCACGCGTGGGCCGCACTCGCGGTTGCTGTAACTGCAGCTAGTTGCCAACCCGATGGCATTGGTGTACAAGGTCGAAACGCATCTTAGGTCCCTTTATGGCCCGCTCTGGAAATGTATCCTCGACTCCCTGCGAGGCGTCCCAGTCAAAAGCGGGCCTTCCCTTTTTCCGCAGCGCGTTTACATGCACCACAAAGGCCATCGGTGACGATCGCCTAGCCTCGCCGTGTGTAACTACTAAGGGTTGATTGGAAACGGGCGCGCTGCGGACTAACTCACATGGCTCAGGTTTTCACTATCAGCATTGCAGTCTGGCCGCTACTGGCAGGGTTGACAGCCAATACGCTGATCACGATCGTTAAACTTTGGATTGCCTACAAGCAGAGGCGCTAGGGATTTATGAGCCGTGAGCGAGCAAACGATTATCCAGAGGTCTCGGTCTCTTCGGGCGAGGGCGCAAAAGACGGATCAGCACACCGATCTGGTGAAAGCGCAGGGACGCTGCTGCTGGGAACGGGAAGAAGCAATGGGGATGCTGGAGGAGATGGAAAGCGCATTGCAGACAGTATCCGGAGAATTGAGCGAGGTCGCGAGGATGGTCTTCGACTTTGCGCGGAAGCTGTCGCGCGGTGCGGAGACTGGACACGCCTGGGAGAAGCTGTTCAAGGACCGCGAAACGGCCATGCAGTTTCGACAGGAGTTCTACAAGATCGTGCATCATTTGCGGGGCATGAGCCAACTGAAAAAACCGAGTTGATCCTATGAAGGCATGGGTGCTCGCGCTGGGAGTCCACAAGATCGTCGTCGGCGTTGTGATTGCCGTACTGCTTGTCATCGGCACACTCGCAATGGTCGAGATCGTCAGGATGTACCGCCCGAAGCCGGACGATTCCGACGACGCTGGATGCTAAGTTGATGTACGTTCCGAGCCAGCAGATGGGGGCGGACATGAGGCGCTGGGAGGGTTCCTCCCTCAAGGTCTACGGCGATTCGCGCAATCCTCCATTGCCCACTCAAGGCGTAGGGCGGCACCACGGCGTGAACTGGGGCGACCCGGACATCACTCCCGACACTGAGGCGCTATGGCTCGCTGAAGACCTGCAGACCGGTTACAGCGATGCGCTGACCCTTTTCCCAAACCTCGACGGATTCGATCTCGTGCGCAAAGAGGCGCTGATCTCCGTCGCGTTCAACATGGGACTCGAAAAGCTTTCGCAGTTCGTCCCGTTCATCGAGCACGTCAACGCCGAAGAATGGGACGAAGCCGCGTATCACCTGATGGTGAACATGAAGCACCATCTGACCCCGTACCTCCTCGAAGTAGGCGCGCGCGCGGAAGAGACGGCCCTCCGAATTTGCTCCGGCAACATTCTTGGGGAGTTCGCTCTATGAACATTCATCTGGTTGAAAACTGGCGCGATGCGTGGAAGTGGTACGCGGAGCACTGCTTCGCGCTGATCGCGTTCGTGAACGGCATCTGGTTTATGGCGCCTGCGGATGTCGCTACGTGGCTCACAGCGGTTGACCCGAGCATTCAGGTTCACATTCACGTTTCGAGTTTTGTCCTCAGCGTGGCAGGTGGTCTTGCTCGGCTGATCCAGCAAACCGCTCCTTCGCCCGGCGTGCCGGACCGAACTATTCATGTTCAGGCCGGGGAGATCGTTGGCATCAAGGGCCCAGACGCTGAGGTAAAACCGTAAAACAGCGCAGACAGTCAAAGAAACCCGTCAGGACGCAATCGACAAATCCGCTGCGGAATGGGCTCCATGGCAAAAGGTGTTGGCTATTGTCGCGACGCTCGCGGCGGTAATTGGCGGGGCCGCCGCGCTGTTCAGGATTACCGGCCATTGAATGTGCGCTTGCGCACAAGCATCTTCCGAAAAATCGGAGTAGAGTGCGAGCCGCAGAAACAGGCCAGCCATTCAGGAGATTACCCCAATGAAACATGTACACGTAGCACTCTTTGCGCTGCTCGCATGCTGCTCAGTCATCGTCGGTTGTGGTTCGCAAGGCGTGAAGCCCCAAACCCCACGGCAGGTCTACGCCATCGCGTCTGGTGATTTCGATGCTGCCCAGGCAATCGTACTCAAGTACGAGGCGTTGCAGCCATGCAACGGCACCACGCCTAGTTGCCGCAACGAGGCTACGGTTAACAAGATCAAGGCCGCTGTCAAAGAAGCCAGCGACGCGCTCGACACTGCTCGCAAGACGATTGACGACCCGGCTTTCTCACAAGGCGGCGCACAAGCCGCGCTCGCCGTCGCGCAAAACGCGCTGTCGTTGCTGACATCGATCATCGCGTCCCTGCCGGTCAAGTAACCGATAAAAGTATTTGGAGACAACACAATGAACGCATTGGTCTTACTCGCGCAGCTTCTGCAAGCTGCTACCGCTCTCATTCCTGCCGGGATCGCTGCAAAGCAGCAGCTCGACGCAGCCGCACAGCTCGTGCTCAAGGCGCAGTCCGAAGGCCGCGACCTGACAGATGCTGAACTCGACCAGCTCGACGCCACGCGTCACGCCCTGACGCAGCAAGTCGAAGCCGGCTGAACCTATGAGTCTCGCCGACAGGGAGCGGGAGAAGTACCTCCGGGCGTTCGAGACGCCCGGATACCGTGACAAGAATCAAGGTCTTCTGCTGTGGCAGAATACCCGCGGCATCTTCCCGGCCAAGCCGAAGAGCGCCATTGACATCGGATGCGGTGATGGTCGCCTCTTCTCCGTCTGGAATCTGGCAGGGATTGACGGATGGGGCGTTGACTTCATCAACGTGCTCGACAAGTTCCACGGGTTCAAGGAAAAGTTCGTCGAGGCGAATCTGTGGGAACCGTTGCTCTCTCGGCGAAATTATGATGTCACGAACTTAGATTCCGCAGAGGCGCCAAAGTACCCTCCTGCTCGCTTCGAGCTTGGCGTTTGCGCAGATGTCATGGAACACATTCCGCCCGAGAAGGTGGACGAGGTGCTCGCGAACATCTGCCCGCTGGCCGAACACACCATATTCGAGATCGCGAACTATCCCAGCATTTACGGGGACCTGCACCTGAGCCTGCACGATGAAGGTTGGTGGTACAAGAAACTGGCCGAGCACGGCACCCCGGAGCTGCTGGAGAACAAGCGCGAAGGTGTGCGGGAATACATTTTCCGATTTACGCCGCGCCGCAGCATTGCGGACATCGACCTGACGGCCAGTGCTCATTCTGTTGCGTCAAGCGAGGAAAAGATTCAGAACGTCGCTCGCAAGCGCTGGCCGAGGGGCAGATGAAATGGATCGCTTCGCATGCGTATGGGGTCCGGCTGGCGGTGCGCAATGCTACTCGCCGACGTTCCTGCTTCGACCCATCCCAGGCTGGCACCACGGCTGCGCCACAGACGGCTATTCGCACCTGATGCCGGTCACCCTAAATACCGTACCGCACGAGGCAAAGCTCGCGCTGGCGAACATGCGAGCGGCTCAGTCCGGTATTCCGGCAGATGCCGACGAACTGTGAACGGCGATACCATTCTGATCGGAACACCGCTCGGACACGCTAACCCGCTGTTCATGGTGTCTGTGCGAAACATCCACAGGGTTGATCCGCACGTCGCTACGGCAATGATCGACGTGCAGAACCCGGAAACGCTGCAGCCTGCAGCAAACGACGAGGAGACGCCCCAATGATCCTTGGAAACGAAAGCAACTGGCTTGGCCTAATCGTCACGGGCCTTCTATTCGGCTTCGGGTTCGCGATCGGTCAAACGCTGTGGGGTGCAATCATTGGCCTTGTGCAGCGCCGGCAACAACCGTGAAGTCCTACACAAAGTCTGGGGTACTCACGGGCAAGCGCTATCGATCATTTAACCCGAGGCGGCGTAAGAAAGCAGACGGCTACATGATGCGCAACGGCTGGGTTCAACGCGATACGGTTGACGCGAGTAGCTTGAGCGCGCAAGATTCCGCCCAATCAAAGGGTTAGGAATCGTTTCATGGCTGGTGGACAACCCGGCAATCAGAACGCAGCGAAGGGCGCAACGTGGAACGATGCGATACGCCGAGCCCTCGCTCGGGCAGCGGCACAGAAAGCCGAAGACCCGCGCCAAGCACGCGCAACGCTCGACGACATTGCAGACAGGTTGATCAAGGCCGCTGCGGACGGCGACGAGTGGGCAATCAAGGAACTGGGCAACCGCCTCGACGGCAAGAGCATTCAGGGCGTGATCGACTACACCCCGCCTCCGGTCAATCCGCCAGTCCTGAATATCAGTTTCTCAAGAGGGGGACCGGGTGCACAGCCCGAACCTGATAGCCCAGCGGAAGGAAATACTCTCCCCGAAGGTGGTTGACCTGTTCTTTGACGGCGAAGGGGTATGGATTCCTTCGCGATACAAGGTCATGCACGGTGGGCGAGGCGGGCTGAAGTCCTGGGGCTTCGCTCGGGTCGCTATCATTCTCGCGACGCATCACAAGTGCAGGTTCACATGCGCTCGCGAGTATCAAAACTCGATTGCCGAATCTGTGCACGAGACGCTGGTAACTAACATCGACGCTCTCGACCTGCGCCCATACTTCACTGTTCGCGATACGTACATTGCCTCGAACGTTACGGGCTCGATGTTTACCTTCGCCGGCATCAAGACAGAGCCGCGCAAGTTCAAATCGCGCGAGGGCATTGACGTTCTGTGGTTGGAAGAAGGGGAGAAGGTATCCGAAGACTCCTGGCGCATCATCGTGCCGACCGTGCGCAAGGCTTTCTCCGAGATATGGTGCGGGTTCAATCCAGACCTTCCGAGCGATCCAACTTCGATTCGGTTTATGCCGGTCTCAGAAGAGAAGCCGCAAGAGCCTCACCCAATGGCAAGGGTGATCGCAACGAACTGGCGGGACAATCCGTGGCTCTCGCCGGAGCTGATCGCCGAGAAGGATTACATGGCCCGAGTCGATCCGGACTCGTACCAACATGTATGGGAAGGCGACTACCGGCGACATTCGCAGGCTCAAGTGCTGCGGGAGAAGTACAGCATTCAAGATTTTACGGCTGGTGGCGAAGGATGGGACGGGCCGTACTTCGGGGGAGACTGGGGGTTTGCTCAAGACCCGACAGCTGGCGTCAAGTGTTGGATCAAGGAGCGCAAGCTGTACATCGAGCACGAGGCATGGGCGATCGGGTGCGACATCGACAAGACGCCAGAGCTATTCGACAAGTTACCGGACGCTCGCAAACACGTTATGCGGGCGGACAGCGCTCGCCCCGAGACGATTTCTTACATGCAACGGCACGGCTACTCGCGGATGATAGCCGTCAAGAAGTGGAAGGGGTCTGTCGAGGACGGGGTCGCGCACTTGCGGCAGTACGAGCAGATCATCATCCACCCCCGCTGCCGCCATACGATCGAGGAAGCGAAACTCTGGAGTTACAAGGTCGATCGGGTGACGGGCGACGTTAAGCCAGAGCTGGTGGACGCGAACAATCACATTTGGGACGCGGTGCGATACGCACTGCAGACGATCATCGAGGCCCAGCCGGGTATCATCGAGTTTTACCGCCTCCAGGCTGAGAAGATGAAGCAGAAGCAGGGCCAGTAATTGAAGCCGCTCCAAGTTGGTGCTATAAAGCCGCAGGCTAACCGGTGACCGCGAAGCCAGTACACCGAGATAGGCGAGCATGTCTCAGCGCGCAGTGAGCCGAATCGACACCCCAGCGGGGGCGTACAAGCAGCCTATTCCCGGTGAAACTCTGATCGCCGCAGGCGACAAGATGCGAATCCGCATCAACGCAGACGGTACGTTCACCGTTGCAGGGCTGAACCCGGAGACGTTCTTCTCGCCCGGTCAGCCGATGCTCCCGCAGGCTCAGGCCCCGCGCATGGGAGCAGTGGGCCGGCGCTTCGACTACCAGCCGCTGGTCAATACGAATTACACCCCGCGCGGCAATCAGCTCGTCAGCTTCAACGACTTGCGGGCATTGGCGCGCAACTACGACGTGCTGCGCTCGGTGATCGAGACGCGCAAGGATCAGTTCGTAGCGCTGGATTGGAAGCTCGACTATCGCGATGCCGGGAAGGCTGAAGACGACAAGCTGCGCAAGCTCAATGCGCTGTTTCAGTTTCCGGATGGGCGTCGGCCTTACGTGACATGGGCGCGAGCGCTGCTCGAAGAGGTGTTTGTTACGGATGCGCTGTGCATATATCCGCAATTCACCAATGACGGCAGCTTCCACGCTTTCCGGTGGATGGACGGAACGAAGATCAAACCGGTTATTGACGAATCAGGCGACCTGCCCGATCCGCCGTCGCCAGCTTACCAGCAGATACTCCGCGGCATGCCAGCGGTGGACTACACGAGCGACGAGCTTGTGTACTGGCCGCGTAATCAGTCCGTTGACAGCGTCTACGGGTATCCGCAGGTCGAGCAAATCATCGTTACCGTCAACATCGCTCTGCGCCGGCAGATTTTCCAACTAGACTACTACCGGCAAGGCTCGGTGCCTGATGCGCTCGTCGGCGTGCCTGACAACTGGACGCCCGAGCAGATTCTCGTGATCCAAGACCATTGGGACTCGATGTTCAACTCCCCAGGCTGGGAGAACATCGGCGAGCGCCGCAAGCTCAAGTTCGTGCCGGGCGCTAACAAAGTCACGTTCTCCAAAGAGGCGGCACTCAAGGACGAGTTCGACGAATGGCTTGCGCGCGTGGTGTGCTACTGCTTCAGCGTCGAGCCCACGCCGTTTATCAAGCAGATGAACCGCGGCACGGCCGAGACCCAGAAGGAGCAATCTCGCGAGGAGGGCTTGCTCCCGCTGAAGAAGTTCTGGAAGGCGCTGGTCGATTACTTGCTCGTGAAATACCTGAACGCGGGCGATGTCCACTTCGTTTGGGACGAAGAGACAGAGATCGATCCCAAGGTCGCGAGCGACATAGCCGTACAAGAGGTTCGCGAGGGCATCATTACAGCGGACGAGGTTCGTGCGGATCGAGGCAAGGAACCGCTTCCGCAGAAGATCGAGACAGACCCGCGTATGCTCACAACCGAGCAGCTCGACGGACAGCAACCTCCCGCGGCTGGTGGCGGCGGAGCGGGCGGGGCACCAGCCAAGCCGGCCCCGCCCGCAGAATCTCCGAAGGCTGAGAAGCTGGCGAAGGCCGTCCGGCCAGAGCGGCGAACGGTGATGATTCAGCGGCAGCGACTGACGCGGGCGGTCAAGCGCCAACTGCGCGCCCAGGCATTGGCGGTCAAGACCTCAGTCGGTCCGCACCTGGGCAAAGCCAAGACGGCCGAAGAATTGGCCGGCGCGATTGATTGGAGCGTTCTAAAGGATTTCCCTGGCGCTGTCCGCGACCCGCTCAAGCGTGTTTCGGCGGATGCGGTCGAGCACTCCAAGACGCATCTACAGAAGGATGCGGCAAGCTCAGGGATTGCGATCCAGCCGGGGTTCATCGATCAGTACGCGGCAGACTACGCCTCCGAGCGCGGCGCGGAGATGGTCGGCATGCGGTACGACGACGAGGGAAACCTTGTGGAGAATCCGGATGCACAGTGGGCCATCACCGACGAGACCCGCGCGGGCGTGCGCGACCTGCTGCAGGAATCGATCGATCAAGGCTGGTCGCTGGATCAATTCAGCGACGCACTCGCCGATTCGTACGCCTTCAGCGCCGAGCGCGCAGGGGTCATTGCTCGCACCGAGACGCGCCTTGCCGACAGCAAGGGCCAGCTCGCCGGCTGGAAGGATTCTGGCCTCGTGGCTCAGAAGGTCTGGCTCGTGTCGAACGACGGCTGCTGCGACGAGTGTCAGGGCAACGCGGACGAAGGCCCGATCGACGTTGAAGACGATTTCCCCAGCGGCGACGACAGCGCGCCAGCGCACCCGAATTGTCAATGTGTCATCGCCCCAATTGTTGCCGGAGAGGAAGAATGAACGCTGAAAGACGACGCTTGACCCATCTGCTGACGGCGCTTCTCTTCGCGCTGCTCGGTTGCTCGTTGCTTCATGCTGCGACCGTTACGAACCTGAACCTCGCGAATCAGGTTGTGCAGGTCTCGGGCAGTTCCGGGCAGTTCCATGTGTCCTCGACCGGCACCGTCACGACGACCGACCCGAATGCGCTGCGAGGTTTGTACGCGCTGGGGTTTGTCGACACTTCGGCTTTCACCTTCTACGCGGCAGCGCCAACAGGTACGGCAGACAGCACGACATTCCTGCGAGGCGATTACACCTATTCGGCAACGTTGACGGGATCGATCACTGCAGACGGCATAGTTCTACCTGCGGCGGGTGACGGAATCTCTATCAAGACCGGAACGAATGCGACGATGGGCCGCGCGACGTGCAACGGAGTGACTGAGGTCACTGTTGCGACGACGAAGGTCACAGCGACCAGCAATATATTCCTGACGGAGCAAGTTCCGGCCGGCACAGTCGGAGGGATTTACTACGTCTCCAGTCGAAGCGCGGGAGTCTCGTTTGGCATGAAGTGCGCGGCAAGCGATACGAGTTCCGTTGCATGGCTATTGATCGAACCTGCACCGTAAACGGGCGAACACGAATCACAAACCGAGGATACTGCTATGCCAGCCGCACAATTCCAGATTCACGCCCGCCTCGCCAAGTACAACGCGGACGATCACACCTTCGAAGCTGTTGCCACAGACCAGACCATCGACAAGGTCAAGGAGCGAATGCACTACGACTCCTCGAAGGCGCATTTCATCAAGTGGTCACAGGAGTTCGAGAAGGCGACGGACGGTAAGAGCGTCGGCAATCTGCGTTCAATGCACGGCAAGGTGGCTGCGGGATGCCTCAAGTCGATGGTGTGCGACGACGAGCAGAAAGCCATCATCGTTCGTGGCCTGATCGTGGACCCGGTCGATCAGAAGAAAATGGAAGCCGGCGTATATACCGGCGTTTCGATCGGCGGATCGTGCCTGCGCAAGTGGGATGACGAAGAGAACAAGGGCGTTATGTGGTACGAAGCTGAGCCCTCGGAGGTTTCTCTCGTGGACAACCCGTGCAACCCTTCAGCGCGCTTCAAGATGGCGAAGGCGGACGGTTCGGAGGTCGAGGTCGAATTGACCGGAGACCCGGACAAGGTTGCGATCGACCGGCTTGCAAAGCTGCTCGACGATGGCGCGATAGCACCTGCGGAACTCGTGAAGTTCATCGAGACGCGCAAGAGTGACATGGAAGCACTCGCGAAGACAACGAAGCGCGACGTGCTCAAGGCTGCAATGTCGAACCCGAATATCACGATGGGCGATCTCGAAAAGCTCGCCGAGCAGTGGCTCCCGGAAGACCAGCGCAAGGGCGACGTTCCGGCGTTGCTTGCCGCGCTGTTCAAGGTCGGCGAGTTTACCCCCGAGGAACTGGCCGACATCGAGAAGCGCGAATTCACACAGGAGCAGCGCGACGCTGCAGCAGACAAGGGTCAGGCGATGCCGGACGGCTCGTACCCGATCAAGTCGAAAGACGACCTGAAGAACGCAATCCAGTCCATCGGCCGAGCGAAGAACCCTGCGGCTGTCAAACGGCATATCAAGCGCCGCGCGAAGGCGTTGGGAGAATCCGACATGATCCCGGAGGACTGGGGCAAGCTGGAGGAGAAGCTCGACCTGACGAAGGGCCTGGAGAACCTGGGCTGGCTCGCGCGCATAACGCAGGAGGTTATCTGTCTGGCCGACTGCTGCGAGTACGAAGCGATGATGGAGGGCGACGGCTCGATCGTGCCGGGACGCCTGAATGCCGTCGCTGCTGAGCTGGGCGAGATTCTGTGCGAGATGGCCGAGGAGGAGACCCAGGAGGAAGCCAACAAGGCGACTGTTCGCGGCGACCTGCAGAAGGGTCTGGACTCGTTCGGCATCGTCAAGCTGGAAAAGGCAACGCAAGGTGTTTCGACCGTACCGGTCAGTTTCGACCTCGCCAAAGCCATCGGGATGGCGAACGCCAGCGAGAGCGATCTCGCGAAAGCGTTCGAGCTTCTCAAGGAGAAGGCGAGCAAGTGGGACAAGCTACCGGTTCGAAAAGGTGTATTCCGTGCAATCACGAAGGGCGAAGACACGACCCATCGCGAAGACGCGGAAGGTGATCAGCAGTACCCCGCCGATGTAGTGGCAAAAGTGCGAGCGGCAAAATCCGGCGATTTGCAGGCGCATATCTGGTTAGCCCACAAGGGTATGGCGGACTACGCCACGAACCCGGCTTTTGAAAAGATCAAGTAATCAGCCACTACACAAAGCGAGGTAACTCCAGTGGACGCAATTCAGCAAGTCATCTCGGAACTCCGGGACAGCTACAAGAAAGGCCCCGCGCCTTTGCAGAAGACCACGACCGTCAACACGGCGACCGGTCTCGTCAACTACGATCTTCAAATCCCGTCCAGGAACGCCTACCCGGTCAATACGCCGATCCGCAAGCGGATGCCGCGCGTAGCGGGTAAGGGCGACATCGCAACCCGTTGGAAAGTCGTCAGCGCCATCACTGGCTCCGGTTACGACGGGATGGGCTGGGTGCCGGAAGGCGGGCGTTCGGGCGTTATGACGATCACCGCTTCGACGAAGTACGCGGGCTATACCACGATCGGCGAAGAGGGCAATCTCACATTCGAGGCGTGGAGCGCTGCGGAAGGCTTCGAGGACGAGAAGGCACGTCAGACCGTCCGCATGCTGCAGAAAATGTGGCTGAAGGAAGAGAACTCTATCCTGGGCGGCAACTTCTCGCTGCAGCTCGGCACGCCGACGACTCCGACCTTCGTTTCCGCTGCGACTGGCGGCACCGTCGCCAACGGCACGTATCACGTGCAGGTGGTGGAATTGACCTTCGAGGGTTACCTGAACTGGCTCAAGTCCGGCGCCTCGATCGTTACCGGTCTGCCGACCACGACCACTGTCACGGACCCGACTGGCGCGACGTTCGTCCTGAACGGCGGCACGTCGAACAAATCGGCGGCAGCGGCCTCCAGCGCGATCAGTTCCGGCACCGGTGTTCTCTCGGCCAGCGTTCCGGTTGCGTCCGGCACGGTCGCCTGGGCGTGGTATATCGACGACGGCGGCTCGGGTGCGAAGACCCTGCAGGCCGTGACGCTGATCAACAGCTACAGCACCACGACCACGCCGACCACGACCGGCCAGAATGCGACGGCGATCACTGCCGACCATTCCTACAATGACGGTATCGTCAACGCTGGCCCGGCTGCTTACGACGGTTTGCTGTACGCGACCTTCGCGAGCTTCTCGGCTGTCAACTCGAACTCGTACCTCCCGGGGGCGTATGTCAAGTCGCTTGCGACCGGGACGGCGGGCGTCGGTACGAAGCTGACCGCTTCTGGCCGTGGCACCGTCAACGAGATCGATGACGCGCTGATCTCCATGTGGAACAACTACCAGACGAGCCCGACCGTGATCTTCGTGGCTGCCCAGCAGCTCAAGGACATCACGACTCTGTGCCTGAATGGTTCGAGCGGCCCGCTGTTGCAGTACTTCACTGACCCGGCAGTCGGCTATCAAAAGCTGATGGCGGGCGGAAACATCGAGTTCTATTTCAACCCGTTCACCCAAGACGGCGGCACGAAGATTCCGATCGTCATCCATCCGACTCTGCCGGCTGGCACGATCCTTCTGTGGTGCGAAACGCTGCCGGCGCAGTACATGGACTCGAACATCCCGAACGTCGCCGAAGTGCATACGCGCCGGGATTACTACCAGATCGACTGGCCGCTGCGCACGCGGTTGTTCGAATCGGGTGTGTACTCGGAGCAGACGGTCGCGGTGTATGCGCCGTTCGCGATGGGGGTTATCAACAACATCGCTCCAGGCACCTGATCCCCCTACCTGAGCCCGGAGTGTTGTCCCTGGGGGCCTACAAAGGCTCCCAGGTTTTCCAACGTAAGAGGGTACGAAAATGAGCGAAGCAAAAGGTTCAAAGGTTCAGGTCACCAAAAACGAGATTCGGGTCCGCATGCGTCACCGCGACGGCGTGGGATTCAGTTACCGCGGCGACATGTACGAGCCTGAAGCCGATGGCTCCGTGCTGGTTCCGCCCGAAGCGGTCGAAGAGATCAAGTCGCACGGCTTCGTGGAGGACACCGGCGATATGGACAAAGCCGACGACAAAGTCAGCAAGTCGAAGAAGTAAGCCATGCCCACGCCCGCAACCGATTTGACAACGCTTGCCTACGTGCAGGCGTACATGCAGGACACGAGCACCGCAGTTTCTGCTGCGCTTCCTGCGCTGATCTCGGCAGCGTCTGTCTATATCGAGCAGACGTGCGGGCGTGACTTCGTTTCGCAGTCCTACGCGCACACCTTCAACGGGAGCGGCAATGCGCGCTTGCTGTTGCGACAGAACCCGGTAACGGCGGTCGCCTCGGTCACCATCTGCGGGCGCGCGGTTGCCTTGAGCGTCTCCGCGCAGGTTCCTGGCTTCCGTTTCGATCAATACGGCCTCTGGTATCGCGGCGGTATCTTCCCGAAGACGATCCAAGAGATTGATGTCGCCTACACGGCCGGCTATTCGCCGATCCCGCAAGACCTCCAGCAAGCCGTGGCCGATATGTGCAATATCAAGTTCAAGCGCATTCTTGAGGCGGACAAGAGTTCGCTCAGCATGTTGCAGCAACAGACGAACTACGTTGCGTCGGAACTTTCGCCGTTCGTCAAAGCCGTTATTTCAAACTACCAGTCAAAATTGCTTGCGCCACTATGAGCGTCGATGCCTCCAGCGCCCTGAATATGCTCGTGCAGTTCCCCGCGCGCGCGCACAAGCGTCTGGTCACTGTCATGCAGAAAGTCGGGCTCGATTTTCTCGGATATGTGCGGATCAACAAGCTGCACGGACAGGTTTTGCATCAGCGTTCTGGCCGCCTGTCGTCAAAGCTGCACGATCAGACAGACGACAACGGCCGGACGGTAACGACGACGGTCGGCGTTGACAGCAACGCGGTTCCCTACGCTGCGATCCACGAGTACGGTTTCCACGGACAGGAGCACGTCAGGGCGCACGCGCGGACGATCTCGCTTGCGTTCGGTCACGAGATCGAGCCGGTTACGGTACAAGTTGGCGGCTTTACGCGGATGATGAACATGCCGGAACGTTCTTACCTGCGTTCGAGCCTCAAGGAGCGCCGCGAGACTTATATCGACTGGGTGAGGGGTGCCGTCAGTGCTTCCGCGTGAAGACATCGCCCTTGCGCTCATTGCGCTGCTCGCGCCGCTGCAATCCACGTCGCCGCCGCTGGTGGCTACGCTGAGCCGTCGAATTGTTCCGGCTGTGCAGATACAGCCGGCGCAGTGCCCGGCAGTGTTCCAAGTCATCTCAGACGAACACGTTCAGGAAGGACAGCGAACGCTCGAAGGAATGTACGTTTCCGTGATGGGCTTCGATTGGATGGTCTACGCCTACAGCGCGCCGAGCACGAGCACAGCTCCGTCTAGCGTGCTGAACCCGATCGTTGATGCAGTGCTCGGCAAGCTGCCGCCTGCTGGCGTCCCGTTCGTTGTGGACGGCGTTGCAATGCCGCTATTTTGGGACGGCACGATCGACTATGTGGACGGCATGATTGCAAATATCTCGATCGCGCGTATTCCGGTGAAGGTGATGGTGCCGTGGGCTACCCCGTGACTTTCGTCATTGTCGGTTCCGGCCCGAGCCTAACTCCGGCCGATGTCGCAGCGTGCCGCGGGCGTGCGCGGGTTATCGTCGTCAATGACAGTTACATGATGGCGCCCTGGGCCGACTACCTTTACGCGCGCGATTATGACTGGTGGGTGTCCAAGCCTACCTATTACGACAAGCCGCAGCACGAGGCGACACACTTCGTATTCGAGGGTGAGCGCTGGACGGGTAGCCAGATTGCTTCGCAGACCTTTTCGTTGCGCTACGTGCAGACGCGTTCAGCGCTCGGGTTGTGCCCGATTCCTGGCGTGATCCACGACGGCAAAGAAGGCGCGAACTCCGGGTATCAAGCGATCAACCTTGCGATTCACTTCGGCGCTCGCCGAATTCTGCTTCTGGGTTTTGATATGGGTGCGACCGGTCGGGGCCACTGGTTCGGTGCACACCCAACACCGCTGACGAACGTCGAGGCGAACGAATACGGCGTGTTTGCCCGCGTGTTCGATTCGATGACTGACGATCTGCGAAACATGGGGATCGAAGTTGTCAACTGCACGCGCAAGTCAGCGATTACCTGCTTTCGATGTTCCACGATCGAGCAGGAGTTACATGGCCCCGATCAGGGAGACGGGCTACAAAATGCCGGTGTGTCCGGTTTTCTCAACTGAGGTGATGTATGACCGCTCCTTATGCAACTCCGTATTTCAGCACCCAAGGCGTACAGCTCTTCGGTCTGAATGCAAACGCTTCTCCCGCGCAGGTTATGACGATGGCCGCTTCGATGGGCTTTCAGAACGTCGGCGGGGCCGCATCCGACATCAAGATCACGAACCTTGATTCCCCTGGTTACGAGGAATTCGCAAAGGGCCTGATCGACGGCGGCCAGCCGTCCGGTGACGTGGTGTACAACTTCAACAACAACACGCACGCATGGCTGGAGATCATGCTCGCGAAGGGCCAGAACGCTACTACGCAATGGTTCCTCGCGATGGCCGATGCCGCAACGACTGTCGTTCCGACCGTAACCGGCTCGCTGGCCTCCGGAAATCTCGTGCTCGATCCGCCGAAGACCTCGACTTCTCCGAAGACGTGGAAGCGCTCGGGCTTCTATTTCTACGCCTACGTGAAGCAGTTCTCCAAGGACGTGCAGGTGAACAGCTTCGTCAAGGCGAAGTTGACCCTGCGCATCTCGGGTGCGGTGACTCCGATCGTCCTGGGCGCTTCAGCGACTTTCTAAACGGTCATTAACGGTTAGGAGTTCGGCGCGGCTGTTCCCTCGACCGTTGGGAACGCGCCCTGGTCGCGTCGGACTCCTTCTGCTACCTAAAAGGGTGAAAGACAATGCGTATTCAGAAATTCATTGATGCAGCGGGACCTGTGACACAGGAGGTCGAGGTCGAAGCTTACGGCGTGAAGGACACTCTCACGATCAAGCGCTTGACCGGACTGGAAATGGATCATATTCGCGCCGGTCTCGTCGGCCCGGACGGCAAGATCGTTGACGAGAAGCAGGAGACGTATCGCTCCCGCTTGATCGCAGCGAGCTTGATTGACGACGGGGAGACGTACGACCCGATCGAGGTCGGCACGTGGCCGGATGGTGTGTTGAACGGCCTGATGCGTGCGATCAACAAAGTTAACGGCATGAACGCGGAGGCAATCAAAGACGCAGTAAAAAACTCCGTAAAGACCTCGGGAGATGGTGGCTCGTCCACCTGAGTCTTGAGGTCTTCGGGCTACCGCCGTCTTTCGTCTCAAGGATTGCGACAGCCTACGACTTTGTAGAAGCAAAGGCGTATTACAAACTCCGCGAGGAGTTGAAGGGCAAGCCACCAGACGGGAACAGTTACGACTCCGACGAATGGTTTGCAGAGACGGTAAAGTCATTGGAGAGCCGCGGTGGCTGAAGAAAGCGAAGTACGCATAGGTATAACCGCCGATGACTCTGGCCTAGTACAGGCGTTCGAGCATGCGCGCCAGACCGTGGAGTCTGGCGCGTCCGGCATCAGCGAGCAGCTCGACGGCATCAAGGAATCAATGCTGCATGTCACTGAAGCGCTGGGGATAGGCTTCGCTGTTGACAAGATCAAGGAAGCCTCGAAGGAACTCGGAGAGATGGCGCACGAGGCGCTGGAGGCCGCCGAGCAAATCACGCATCTGCAGCAGACGCTCGGCGTCAGCATTGAGACTATCCAGACAGTCAGTTATGCGGCTCAGCTCGCCGGCGGCAACCTCGACACTGCGACGAACGCACTTACGCGCTTGACGCGCTCGGCGGCGGAGGCAAATTCCGGCAATGAAAAACTGCTCGGGTATTTCAACGCCATAGGCATCTCGTCAGAGCAACTCGCGCAACTGATCAAGAACCCGGACGACATGATTCGGGTTGTAACGCAGCACCTCGCGGAGTTCGGAGATGGCGCGAACAAGACCGCCATAGAGATGGGCCTTATGGGCCGCGGCGCTGGCGCTATGGTTCCGCTTATAAACGAGCTTGGCGAGAACTGGAAAGGGCTCAATGAGGAGGCTTTGAAGTTCGCTGGGGTCACTGCAGACGACGTGCTCGCGATGGCTGATGCGCAGCAGGCGATCAACAAGACGAACGCAGAATTCGCCGGGCTCAAGGCTGAGTTGGCGGTGAATCTACTGCCCGCCATCAATAACGTAAATCAGGGCTTCCGCGAGTTCGCCGAGGACCGCACGACGCACGATGCGATAAAGGGCATCGGCGACATGGCGACCTATGCTACGGAGCACTGGAAGCAACTGCTGACTGCTGTCGCTACAGGTAGCCTCGGGGCTTTCATCATCAAGGACTTTGCGGAAAGCACGCAAGCCGGGCTGAACTTCTCCAACACGATCGGGATCGGGTTCGCCAAGATTCGCGAACTAGGCGAAGAAGCCTGGGCAACAATCGAGTTCGCCGCGCAGACCGCTTTCGTCAACATGGAGCACGGCCTTGCGAGTCTGGCAGGAGGTGCGGCGCTCGTTGCATTCGCCACTGGCAACAAACAACTCGCCGACCAACTTGCCGACCTTTCTGTACACATGCAGAAGGCGACGGCGGATACCACTGGTTACAAGGCCGCGATGGAGAAGGCCGATGCGACGTTTACCGACTACGTCGCGAACCTAAAGGTTACTGCTGGCGCGCAGCAACAGAACACGACCACGATGGAGACGATGACGGTCACCGCTGGACATCTCGGCGACAAGCTGCTTGAGCTGCCGACAAAGGTCACCCAGAACGCGGCGGCGCTCTCGGAAGAGCTTGGCAAGTGGCAGGAGCAGCTTGACATGCTCGCGGCCAAGTCTGCCGGCCCGTACGACGCGGCCAACCTACAGTACCTCGCCACGATGCAGCGTCTAAATGACGAACTCGTGAAGATGATCGGCAACGGACTGAGCGTCGCGGATGCGCTCAAGATGGATGCCGACGCGACCGACGCTGCGACGGCGGCATATTGGAAGATGATCGCCGCGGACCAGCAGAAGCACGACCTCGCGGACGACTGGATTCAGAAGCTAAAGGATCAGGTCACCCAAACCGGACTTCTCACTGACGCCCAGAAAGCATCTGCCGAGTTCGAAGCGCTCGCGACAAAGAACCTTCTGGAGAATCGGGACGCACTCGGCGAGTGGCACGAGACGGCGCAGCAGGCTATTGACGCCAACGCGAACATAAAGCAGGGCTATGTGGACGACGCCACGGCCCTGATGCAGTACACCGATCAGCTCAAGCTCAGCGCGGAACAGCAGCGCCAGTGGCAGCAGATTGCCAGCAGCGCTTTCGATTCGGCCTTCTCGACGATCAACAAGGACATCATCGAGGGCGGCAACGTGATGAAAGACCTCACGAACGTTGCGAAGCAAGTCGTCGAGTCGATCATCATGCAGTTTGAGAAGCTCGCGATCATCAACCCGATTCTGAACTCCATCTTTGGGCTGAGCGGCACGAGCGGCGCGATGCCGACAGCTTCCTTCGGGTCGATCTTCGGGAACATCGCCGGCATGTTTGGCGGCGGTGGCGCTGGTGGCGGCGGCCTTATGAGCCTTGCGACCGGCAACGCTGGCGGCGGTGGGCTCGTTAGCGAGGCGATGAACACCAATCAGCTCGCCGGCACCGCAAACAATGCCTGGAATTGGCTCATGGGCGGAGGGGCGGCTTTCGACTCCACCTCCGGCATGTACCTAATGAGCAGCTCCGATGCTCTGGGGCTTGTGCCCGACTACGCGGGCGCTGGCGTGGACTTCGCTGGGCAAGGGGCATTGCAAGGCACCTATGGCGATGTAGGCGGGGCGGGCGCGGCAAGCGGAGGAATGGGCCTCGGGCAGATACTCGGCATCGGGGGCGGCATCCTGGCCGGTATCAACGAGTTCAACAACGCTGGTGGCGGTCTGGCCGGCATAGCTGGAGGCGTAGCCTATGGCCTGGGGACTGTAACGGCTGCAGGAGCGATCAGCGGCGCGATGGCTGGCATTGCTGGCGGGGTAGGCGCGGCTGGGGCTGGCGCTGTTGCAGGCGGTTCTGCGGCGGCTGCAGGGGTGGGCGTTATACCCGTGATTGGCTGGGTGGCGCTCGCCGCGATGGTCGTTGATATGATCTCGGGCGGAAAGCTGTTCGGCACGTCAGGGAAGCCGATCGGCGGGGCTGAGACGGAGACGATCGACGCGAGCGGGGCGAATGTATCCGCCGAGATGACATACAAGGGGCAGCACGCCCTTTTCGGCGGCTCGTACTACCACGATAAAAACATTCCGGTTGACGCTGCCACGCAACAGGCTGCGAACGATTTCTTTACGGCATTGGTTCAGGGCACCGCCGACTTTGCAAAACAATTCGGCCAGACCGCAGGCGATCTCGTTGGCGGTTCATTCGTGCAGCACTTCGACAAGAAGGGCAAGCCGACGACGACGGAGGACACCGTTCTTGGAGTCACGTACAAGGACGAAACTCAGCAACAGTTCGCCGAACGCCTGCAAGCTGACAACTTCCTGGCCGTGCTCGATCACATGGGCATCGGCGCATCGGCTTTCGTGTCCGGCATGCAGAACGATGCGGACAAGCTCTTTGCAGCGGTGCAGGACGAGGCGGCAGCAGCGCAGCAGGCGCAGGCCGACATCAAGCAAGGAATGGGATTGCTCGGCGGCAATAGCTCGATCGCCGATGTCGTTAACGAGGTGATGAAACTCGACGGCGCGAACGAGCCATTGATCAACGCTTACCAGCGCCTGCAGGGAGAGATGCAGGCATTCAAGATCGACATGGACGAGGCCACGCTTGCGGCTGGTAAGACAGCGCAGCAGGTTTTGGAGTTCGCCGACGCAGAGGCGAAAGCGGCTGGCGGCGCGCAGCAACTCGCAAAGCTGCTCGATTCGTTCAACAAGGATTTTTTTAGCGCTGCAGAATTGCAGGCGAAGGCGATCGACGACCAGAAAACGAAGGTGGCGGGAGAGGCTAACAAGATCGGAGAGGACCCGACCGAGAGCCTTGCGAAGTTCTTTGCCGATTACCAGAAAGCACTTCCCACACTCACCGCGGAACAAATCGTTCAGTGGAAGCAATTCGGTGTTGACCTGCACGACCTGTACGCTGCCGAACAGCAGGCGGACAACGCGGTAAAGCAAGCTGCGGCGAACTTCTCTCACTTCATGGCGCAGTTTACCCAGCCGACGCATTTCGTCGATGCGTTCGAGCAGTCGATGGAAGCGGTCGATCAGGAGATGGAAAAGAACATTGCCGAGGCTACGGCGCTTGCCCAAGCGAACGGGCAGACCGGCCTTTCAATGCAAGACCTGATTGCGATACACAAGCACGCAGCCCAGGAGGTTGCGCAACTTGTGATGCAACTTCAGGCATCTGCGCAGTCGCTGGCGTTCTCGCTCGGGCTCACGGTCAACGGCTCCTTGGATCAGGTCAATCAAGAGATCGCTGCGCTTGAATCGCAATCGACGAGTGCAACTGATTCGATGGGCGGCTTCAGTTCGGCCATACACAAGACATCGCAGGCTGCTACAGACGCGATGAACCTCATGCTTGGAAGCCTGTCGCCGTACAACGACCAGCAAAAGCTCCAGATTGCACTCCAGGGCTTGCGCGCTGGCACCGCAACACCGGACGAAGTTCTGCAGATTGGACGCAGCCTGTACGCGTCCAGCAACGCTTATAACGAACTTTTCCAAGAGGTGATGCCTTACGTCGGCAAGCAGGCGCACCAGGGCGGCGGGTTCACTCCTGGGCCGACTCATAGCGGCGGTCTATCGACAACCGACTCCGAGCGCCTGAAGGAACTTCTCGCCGAGCAGCAGCAACTGCAAGCCGCAAATCAGCTCGCGCAATACCAAACACTTGCGCAGCAGATAGAGGAAATCTCAAAGGCAAAGAACGAAGACGTTTTCGAAGTGATGAAGGACATGAAGCTTAATGTCCAAGACTTCGAGAAGGGGCTGGGCATCAAGAGCGATGCGGACCTGAAAGCATTTCTCGATTCTCTCGGCACGCAGGTTGATAGCGCCAATCAAAACACGAGCAGCATTGTCGATGCTATCAACTCGCTCCCGGAGGAGATTGCAAAAGCGATCGGTGGCGGCAATCTTGGGAAGCCGGGAACGCCTGTCGGTACGCCTGGGCTGCCGTGGCATCCTGGCGGCGGCACTATCCCGCCGACCGGGACACCTTCGCCGCAGCCAACCCCAGCGCCTGCCCCTGTTCCCGGACCAGGGGCAGGGAATGGCAACGGCTCAGGAGATACGCCTCCAGGCGATCGGCGAGTTCATATTTCTTCGCAGTCCGTTGCGGCCCTAAGCGCCGGCATCGGAGATCGAATTTTCGAACAGATGTCGCGCAGTTCGCGGCAAGGGTTGTAGAACATGGGCAATCAACGCAGAAACCTCGCAGTACAACTTACGGCTGGCGGCTCGAATCCGCTTACGCTGCGCATGCAGAAAACGGCGCTGAAGATCGGCGTCGCGGCTGTCCTGACATTCGTCGGTGTCGGGGGGGTTCCTCCGTACGCCTACAGCCTTGTATCTGGATCATTGCCTCCTGGCATGGGTGCGATAAACGGAGCGACCGGCGTCAGTACCGGCACGCCTTCGGCCACAGGCTCGTATCCGATCACAGTCGAGGTTCAGGACAGCGCCTCGACGATATTTCACGCGAACTTCGAGCTTACTGTTGAACACACGCTGCAATGGGTGACATACCCGCCTGATGGAAACCTAAGCACGAATGGATATAACGCTGAGGTTGGCGTTCCGTATTTCTACCAGATGGAGGTCAGCGGAGCGACCGGCACACTCACATGGACAAAGACCGTCAACAGTGGTGGTATCGGACTGCCCACCGGCGTCACGCTCGATTCCGCAACAGGCGCCATCAGCGGCACCCCTTCCGGAGCTTGGGTCTCTTACAACATCACGTTTACGGTTTCCGACAGCGGCACGGGCGACAGCATCTCGTACACCTCCGGCATCGGCCCTGCCGCAACGATGTTTGTCAGCCTGCACGTGGACGCGGTCGATATTCTGCTACCGCCGTTCATGGTGCCTGGAATCGTTTTGTATAAAGGCGTTCCGGTCGATGACAACTTCGCCAACTATGCTGGCATCACGAACGGAGTCCCGCCGTATACATTCTCGTATTTCTGGGTTGCTGGGTTCCCTCCTCCGGGTATTTCCGTCGATTCGTCCGGTCGCTTCTTCGGGGCCAACACTTCCGGGAGCCCTGGCTACATCACAGGCTGCACGTACACGGTCACAGATTCCTTAGGCGCTACCGTCACGAAAGATTTGCAATTTACTGTTGGCCTCGCCGCGCCGGCCGTCATCCAAAAGAACGGCGTCGCTGTCGGATATGTTGGCTTTGGCAATCTGAACTTCGAAACAGGAAGCACTTTCGATGTCACTGCGGACGGCGTAACAGCAAAGATCACCATCCCGACGGGCGGTGGCGGTAGTGGGGCCGATCCGATTTTCCGACGTAGTTTAGGCGTGGGGTTCTAATCATGGCTAAGACCTTCCAAGCTCCATGTCTGCAGAACGTCAACAACCTCATTTGCAAGCTAGACGACTCGATGTCTTCGTTGCAACTTGCGTGGACTGCTGGTGTAGATGATGGTGTGTTGAAGTCATTTTGGGCGACGAGCACAAATTCGTCTGATCTTCTTCTTCGTGTGACTCGCAACATAGGTGGGAGCGGTACAGACGACATCATTGCGACGGTAAGCATCCCGGCGAACTCGGGAGACGATGGCGCCAGTGAGGCGGTTAGCATCATGGATTATCTACCGTGCAGCTTGGATGCAAACGGCAATTATGTCCTTTGGTGTTTGGCTGGTACGACGATTAAAGTTGTAACTACGGCCGCCATTGGAAGCGGTCACTTCGTGTATTGCCAAGGTGACGGGTTCGACTTCTAATGATTGATCTCGATCCGGCACTATCCAAAGGGCCTTGGTTTAGCTACGGGCAATTTACCTATGGCGGAGACCCGCATTTTTTCCTGACTGGTAGACCTATTCCCGGAAGCCTGCAGATCACTAAGACCAGTTCGGGGGTAACGACGCCGTTAACAACGTACACGCTCGCGCAAGATCAAAAAGCCGCAACGCTGACATCGCCGCTTCCTGCTTCGGGCGATATCATCACGGTTCGGATGCTTTCGTTCCGCCGTACACGCAGCGCGGTGCGTTACCTGAATCACCTATACGTCAGCGACCTTGTTTCGAATCTTCTCGTTGCCTATTCGCTCGGACGCGTAGTGCGCGGGTATGCAGGAAATGCGGTGCAGATTTCACGCAGTGGCGATGGCGCGACTAGCGACTTTGGTTTTGTTGGCGATGGATTCGATTGGGGTGGCGCGGTTGCCTGGGTTATTGCTGGCGGCGGCACACAGAACGGATACATCACAAAATGGTACGACCAAGGCGGCACGACAAACGATTTCATTCAGCCCACCAGCAATAGGCCATTGCTCATAACAAGCGGCGTGGCTAACAACGAGATCACCTTCAACAGCAGCACCCACGACTATCTGCCGAGTACGTCTGGTGTCTCTGTAAGCAATACAGCATTGACGATTTTCACGCGCCAGCGCGGCGCGACCACTGGCGCAGACCCAACGTATCACGTCGGCATAGACGCCGGTTTCAATGGGTCTGTGACGACTGGCTTCGCGCATTACTACGTGGTCTCCGCATCCAAATTCCGGACATTCCTTGGGCACAATGGCAGTTCGGGATATGCCGGCAATGACTGGTCATATACGCCAACCGCTCTCGGAACGCTCACGTTTCTTTTCGATACAACCCAGGGCGCTGCCGTGGATCAAGTGAAAGCGTGGTGGAATGGTACGGCGTTGACGCCGACCCCTTCATTCAGCAGTTTGCAGAGCGGCAACATCGCCAACACAACCCGCGTCCTTGGCGGCAATGGCTCAAGCTATACATCCGACATGGCTTACACGTCCTATATTGAGTGCGCTGGGGACCAGACGGCTAACCGCGCTGCGGTCGAGGCTTTGTTGTACTGATGAACAAAATACTCTGCACGCTTAGCCCGAACCGATGCAACGGACTACTCTCTCTATCGCAAGGGAACCTCGTTGTCACGACAAAAGAGATTTGTGACTTTCATCGCTCAGTGTTCGGTAATCTCGCGTTCGGTGCGGGCACGCATGCTTTTGAATGCGAGTTCTGGAGCAACTCGAACCCGGCTGGCGGCCTCGTGAATCTGTGCAGCGTCGGCGTTGCGTCGGCGAATAGCGCACTGAATCAATGCGTCGGACAAGGCGCTGAGTCCTACGGATTCCGCCCGAGCGACGGAGCAGGGAACTCTGGCATCTACAACAATAATTCACTCCTGACGGGGTATGCGCAGCAGGGCGAGCGCCAAGTAATCGGCGTCGCGCTGTGGAATGATCCTGTCTCGCCGTTCGTATCGTGGCAGGTAAACGGAAACTACATCGGTCAGATTGCTTTGACTGCTGGCGTGCTCTACGTGCCGGCAGTCAGCATCGGCAGCGATTCTCCGGGCGACGATACGAACGGCGAGACAGG
>Ga0207711_10000473_pt1 | contig 41498 bp, 32 predicted proteins | sample KBSS34metaG_FD_184401 | JGI IMG/M metagenome (GOLD analysis project Ga0207711, IMG submission 184401) | Switchgrass rhizosphere microbial communities from Kellogg Biological Station, Michigan, USA - KBS S3-4 metaG (SPAdes) (version 2) | ecosystem: Host-associated > Plants > Roots > Rhizosphere... | reverse complement strand
GACCACCCGCTGCCCGACCTGGTGGCGAAACTGGGCGGAGAACTCGAGATCCACCTGGTCGGTCGCATCGACTCAAAGCACGGCGGCATCCGCACCACCTTCGAAGCGGTGCCCGATGCCCCGGTGAGCAAGTTCGTCCTGCAGATGCGGGGCGGCAAGAAGGGCCTGCTCACCAACTCCACCGATATCTGCCGCGGCTCCCACCGGGCGACGGTCCAGATGAAGGCTCAGAACGGGCGGGCTGTGAAGCTGCAGCCAGGGCTTGTGAGCGGCGGCTGCCCGAGTGCAAAACACTTACAAAGGAAGTCACATGACTAACTCGAGGCCTTACCTCACTCTGCTGATGACTCTCTCGGCTCTACTTGTCTTGTTCGGAGGCTCCGGCTGCGGAAGTGGCGAAGGGACGGCGGCGGCGTCGCTGCCGAAGAGCAAGTTCATCATGCGAGCCGACCTGATTTGCAGTGACGCAGGGAATGAACAGGCCAAGATGGCCGCCGAATATCTCTTCGATCATCCCGGGGCGAAGGAAGCAGATTTGGTGGTGCCGGCCGCGATCCCGCCACTTGAAAAAGAGCTCAGAGAACTCGAAGAACTCGGTGGGCCGAGCGGACAGGAGGAAGAGTTCGAAACTTACCTCCAAGAGTACGCAAAGGCTCTGGACGCTTTGAAGGCCGAACCTCAGGCCGCTTTATCTCCGGCAAACAACCCATTCACGAAGGCAAACGAACTAGCAAGTGAACTGAAGGCCGGAGACTGTAGTCAAACGCCGTAAGGGACAAACCGTTCGGCTTTGCCGAACATACTCAAGGGGGAGCGAATGATCTCGAAGCTGCACCAAAAACTCGGCACCGCCGGGTTCGTAGTGGCCATCGTGGCACTCGTAGTTGCGCTCGGAGGCGCAGCCATCGCAGCCGTGCCCGGACTCAATCCGAAGCAGAAGAAGCAGGTCACGAAGATCGCTATGAAATACGCAGGGAAAAATGGTGCCCCAGGAGCCGTGGGCCCACAGGGACCAAAAGGCGATCCTGGTGTCGCGGGTTCCCAAGGCCCGAAGGGCGACGCCGGTGCGCCGGGATTGGAAGGCCCCGAAGGGCCTCCTGGGCCTACGGAAACGAAACTTCCTTCAGGTAAAACCTTGAAAGGCCTTTGGCAATTCGAGGTTAATCAAAATCCCTTCGGCTTGGGACTGATGACGATCAGCTTCCCACTGCGCGTGGAACCGGGGCCGGAACCCGAATGGGTGCCCGCAGGGACCTCAGAAGGCGAAAACGAACATTGCCCCGGCGAAGTGGACAATCCGAAAGCTGACCCCGGCTACTTCTGCATCTACGCGGGTCTTGTCCTCGGCACCGCGACCGAAGAACCCTCCTCTCTTGGCGCGAATGCGAGCCTGGGATATCGAGGAGAATGGGGTATCGAAGGAGAAGTGGCATTGGCCTACGGAAGCTGGGCGGTAACGGCCGAGTAGCCGCTGCCACGGCTTGACCGATCGGAAGCATGGCAGGAGCCGCCTGATCCGGCGGCTCCTGCTTGATGCATGAGTTGCTTGAGGGGGTGTCAGATGACGAAGAGCATCATTAGGGTCTGCATGGCTTTCTTCGCCTTGGCGAGCGGCGCGCTGCCAGCCTCCGTATCTGCGCAGAACCGCCCGACACTTGTGGAGGGCGGCGTCCCTGTCGCGGTAGGCACCACGTTTGTGGGGACACCCATCGGTGAAGCATTGTTCACCGATGCCTCGGGAAACCCACTCTTTGGTTGTCCGCCATCGAACGGCTCAACGAAAATGACGGGAACAGTCACGAAAAACAGCAGCACAACGTTTGAAGGCGACATAACGACACTCGACCTTGCCGGTACGGGCGCTCAGAAGGCCGGCGAGCCTGAGCCCGAGTGCACAACCGGCTTCGGCAACGTCAGCGTCACAGTGCCTGGCACCTTGCAGATCAGATCGATCCCGCTCATGGCCACAGATGAATTCCAGATCAACACCAAAGGGTCGCCGAAGGTCAAGTTCATCCTCGAATCGACAACGCTTGGAGTCTGCGAATTCGAAAGTTCGAACCCGGTCAAAGGCGACATCACTACAAGCTCCACTACAACGGCACTGGCCGTGAGGAACACCGCGGCGGGGAGTGCCTCCAAACTGATCAAAGGCGGCTTTCTCTGCCCCAGCAACCTCCAGTTGCAGATGACCTTCCACCTTGAGACAGAAAACGGCACGTCGCTCGGGATTACCGAAAACCCGTAGGTAAGTCGGGTTCAGTAGAGCGCTAGGTGAGGACAGCAGCATGGCCCTCGCCCTGCGACGGACGAACAAAACGGGGCGCCGTGAGAGCCCTGCACCCTCTGGATGCACGTGGCTTGAACCGTGGGGCCCCTCCGTGGATGATGCCGTGATCGGCCTTGTTCCGGCGCTCCGACGCAGAACTCCCGGTATGCGCCGGGGCTTCGCTGGTAGAACTCAGGAGTGTCCTTCGAAGTGGAAGAGGCTCTCTCGGACTATGAGCGCAAGCGCGACTTCGGGAAGACGTCTGAGCCGGCGCCGAAAAAACGCGCGCAGAAGAAAGGCGCGCCGCGGTTCGTCGTCCAGGAACACAGCGCTCGGCGGTTGCACTGGGACCTGCGGCTCGAGCACGACGGGGTCGCTGCTTCTTGGGCGATTCCAAACGGAATTCCTGAGACGCCGGATGAGAATCGCAAGGCGGTGCACACCGAGGATCACCCGCTCGAGTACCTGAGCTGGGAAGGCGAGATCCCCAAGGGGGAGTACGGGGCCGGGACGATGGTCGTCTGGGACTCCGGCACCTACGAGCTGGAGAAGTGGGAGAAGGGGAAAGTCGTCGTCGACTTCCACGGCGAGCGGTTGCAGGGGCGCTATGCGCTCTTCCGCGCCGGCAAGGCTGAGAAGGACTGGATGATCCACCGGATCGATCCGCCGGCGCGGGCACGCGATCCCTTCCCCGAGAACGTGGTGCCGATGCTGGCGAAGCTCTCGCAGCTGCCGCGCGACGCCAGCAAGTGGGCGGTTGAGGTGAAGTGGGACGGGATCAGGGCGATCGCCTACTGCCAGCCGGGCCGCGTCCAGCTGCAGACCCGCAACCTCAACGACGTCACCGTCCAGTACCCCGAGGTGCGGCGGATCTCGCGGGCGCTGGGGGCGCACGACGCGGTCCTCGACGGTGAGATCGTCGCTTTCGACACCCACGGCCGCCCGAGCTTCGAGCGGATGCAGCAGCGGATCCACAACACCGACGAGAACGTGATCCGGCGGCGGGTGAAAACCCACCCGGTCGTCTACGTCATCTTCGACCTCCTTTACCTGGACGGCCAGGACCTTACGGCCGAGCCCTACACGCGCCGGCGCGAGTTGCTGGAGGGGCTGGAGCTGAAAGGCGACGCCTGGCAGACGCCGAGCTACGCGCTCGGCCACGCCGAGGAGCTGCTGGCGGCGAGCAAGGAGCAGGGCCTCGAGGGCGTGATGCTGAAGCGGGCCGACTCGATCTACTGCCCGGGCAAGCGCAACGGCACCTGGCTGAAGGTGAAAAACGTCAGCCGCCAGGAGATGGTGATCGGCGGCTGGACCCCGGGCGAAGGCCGGCGCAAGGAACACCTCGGCGCGCTCCTGGTCGGTTACTTCGAAGAGGACGGGGGCAAGCCGGTCCTCCGTTACGCGGGCAAAGTCGGGACCGGCTTCAAGGCCGCCGACCTGACCGCGATCGCCGCCCGCCTGGCGCCGCTAGAGCGCAAGACGAGCCCCTTCGGCGCCGGCCCGAAGCCGCCGAAAGGCGCCCAGTTCGTCGAGCCGCGCCTGGTCGCCGAGGTCGAGTTCCGCGAGATGACGGGCGAGAAACAGTTGCGGCACGCCGCTTACAAAGGGATGCGGGAGGACAAGGCCGCCGAAGAGGTGGTGCTGGAGCAGGCGACCGACCTGCAGGGGGAGTCGGTGACCGCCGGCGCCGTCAAACGGCCCCGTAATAAAGCCGCGGTCACGGTCGAAGGCCACGAGCTCGAGCTCTCCAACCTCGACAAGGCCCTCTATCCCAAGGCCGGCTTCACCAAGGGCGAGCTGATCGACTGGTACGCCCGGATCGGCGAGGCCCTGCTGCCGCACCTGCGCGGCCGGCCGCTGACCCTGAAGCGCTATCCCAACGGCGTCGAGGGCAAACACTTCTACGAGAAGCGCTGCCCCAGCCACCGGCCCGACTGGGTGACTACGGCCTCCATCTTCAGCGACCGCCACAAGGGGGAGATCGACTACTGCGTCGTCGAAGACGTGGCAACGCTGGTCTGGCTGGCGAACCTCGCCGACATCGAGCTCCACACCTCGCTCGCCAAAGCGGAGACGATCGAGCGCCCGACCTCGATGGTCTTCGACCTCGATCCCGGCGCGCCCGCCGACATCGTCGATTGCTGCCAGGTCGCGGTATGGCTGCGCGGCCTCTTCGAGCAGCTCGGGCTCAACTGCTACCCGAAGACCTCGGGCTCGAAGGGCATGCAGCTCTACGTGCCCCTCAACTCCGAGGTCACCTACGACGACACCAAGCCGTTCGCGAAGGCGGTCGCCGAGACGCTGGAGAAGCGGTTCGGAGACCGCGTCGTCTCGCAGATGTCGAAGGCGAAGCGGCCGGGCAAGGTGCTGATCGACTGGAGCCAGAACGACCAACACAAGACGACGGTCTGCGTCTACTCGCTGCGGGCGAAAGAACGGCCGACGGTCTCGACCCCGCTGGAGTGGGACGAGGTGGACGCCGCGCTGGAGGCAGGCGAGGCGGAGGCCTTGGTCTTCGACCACGCCGACGTGCTCCAGCGCGTCGCCGCCAAAGGCGATCTCTTCGCGCCTCTGCTCAGCGAAGAGCAGCAACTCCCGGACCTCTAGTTAGGAACCTCGCTCCAACGGGCAAAAGAGGCCCATGGAGAGGAAATCCGTCGGGGATAAGGACGAGGCGCGCGAGCGCAACGGGCACGAGAACGTCGACCCGGTCCGCGTCGACTACGCACCCGAGGGCGCCGAGTCGAAGGCCAGTCTCGGGGCGACGCTGAAACGGACGCTGACCGAGTTCCAAGAGGACAACCTCAGCGACTGGGCGGCCGCGCTCACTTACTACGGGCTGCTCTCGCTGTTCCCGGCGCTGATCGCGATGGTCTCGCTGCTCGGGATCTTCGGCGACCCCCAGACGACGACCTCGAAGCTGACCGAAATCATCACCGAAATCGGCCCCGAATCCGGTGCAGAAACCTTCGAAGGGCCGATCAAATCGATCACCGAAAACCAGAGCGCCGCCGGCTTCGCCTTCGTCTTCGGCCTCGCCGCCGCGCTCTGGTCGGCCTCCGGTTACGTTGGCGCCTTCACCCGCGCCTCCAACATCATCTACGAGACTCCCGAGGGCCGCCCGTTCTGGAAGCTGCGGCCGCTGCAGATCGCGGTGACGCTGGCGATGACCATCATGATGGCGCTGCTCGCCGTCGGCCTCGTCCTCACCGGGCCGGTCGTGGAAGCGGTCGCCAACCCGATCGGCCTAAGCAGCACCGCGGTCGACGTCTGGAACATCGCCAAGTGGCCGGTGATGGCGACGATCTTCATCCTCATGGTCGACGTCCTCTACTACACGACCCCAAACGTGAAGCTGCGCGGCTTCAGGTGGGTCACCCCCGGCGCAATTCTTTCGATCGTCGTCTGGGCGATCGCCTCGGCCCTCTTCGCCTTCTACGTCTCCAATTTCTCCTCCTACGACAAGACCTACGGCACCCTCGCCGGCCTCGTCGTCCTGCTGCTCTGGTTCTGGATCACCAACCTGGCGATCCTCTTCGGCCACCAGATGAACGCCGAGCGCGAGCGCAGCGAGGAGATCAAGGAAGGTCACCCGCGGGCGGAGAAGGAGATCCAGCTGGAACCGCGGGACGAGCCGAAAGACCAGAAGACCACCTGAGCGTGGCGAAAGGAAGGGACGAGGCATGCGAGGTACGAAGAGGATGAAGAAGACGGCGTCGCGGGCGGTGCCGCTGGTCGTCGGCCTGGCCGAGAACGACTACGCCCGCAAGAACTTGCAGCGCGGCGCCGAAAGCCTGCGCGAGGGAGCGCGAGCGCTCGCCTCCGGGCGCACCCACCCGAAACGCCACTGGCCGAGACGGATCGCCGCGGTCGGTCTCGCCGGCGCAGCCGCAGCCGCAGCGATGGCCAGCAAAGGCTCCGGCTCGGGCCCGAGCTCAGGTAACGGCGGCGCCCAGAAATGAAGCTCATCTTCACCCCGATCAGCATCGTCCTCGGGCTGATCGCCGGCCTGGTCGGCAAGAAGATCTTCGAACAGGTCTGGGGGCTGATCGACGAAGAGGAGCCGCCGAAGCCCGAGCACCGCGAATTCGCCTGGCCGAAGCTGATCGCGGCGCTGGTCGTCGAGGGGGCGATTTTCCGCCTCGTCAAAGGCCTGGTCGATCACGGCACCCGCACCTCCTTCGCCAAAGTAACCGGCAAGTGGCCGGGCGAGGAGCGGCCGGAGCCGGAGTGAGACCGGCATGAGAACGCGCATCTCCGGGTAGCTATTGGAAAGCACCAGTCGTCCAGTGCAAACGGCAAATCGGAGGAGCAGATGAACACCAGAGCAGACAGAGGATCCGGCGTCGGCGGCATATCGTTGGGAGGCATCCTCGTGATCATCGGGATCGTCCTGATGATCGTCTGGAGCTTCTGGATCGGGCTGATCATCGCCCTGATCGGGTTGATCGCTTTCGGCGGCTTCGCGCGCGGCAAGTGGTACTAGCGAGGTCGATCGCCCGCATCTGACCCCCGCGGCTTCAAAGGCCCCGTCCACCTTCCGAGGTGGGCGGGGCTCTCGTGTGTTGCTGAGGTATGTTCAACACAAGTTGCCAGGGGGAATTTCGCGAACCGCCCGCATCGTCTGCATCGTCGCCGCGGTTGTCGCCGTCTTCGCCGCCCTGGTCGCGACCGGGTCGTCAACCGCCGGCTTCGCCTTCTTCTTCTCGATCCCTATCGGGCTCGCGGCCTGGTGGTTCGGCCCGCGTGCGGGGCTGCTCCTCGCGCTCATCTGTCTTGCCCTCTTCTGCGTGGCCGATGCGATCCACCCGCGCCCCGAATTCGCCCTCGCGATGGTCATCCGCGGCGTCTTCTTCCTCGCCGTCGCCGCGGCCGCTTCCTGGATCGCCGACCGGCTGCGGACGCTCGAGCACTCGGCCGAGGAACTCGAAGCGATCCGGGCCGCCCTGGCGCCGGCCGATCTGCCTGACCTCCCTGACCTCGACGCCGCCGCGGCCTTCGTCCCCTCCGAGCTCGGCGTCTCCGGCGACTTCTACCTGCTGACCAACGGGCCCGACGGCTCGACCGTGGCGGTGGTCGGCGACGTCGTCGGCCATGGCCCCGCCGCTGCCCGCCTCGCCACCTTCATTCGCGCCCGCTTCGCCGCTCTCGCCGCCAACACCAGCGATCCGGCGGAACTACTGACGTTTGCAAACACCGCGCTCGCCGAGCGTCCGGGCCGCGGCCAGGAGCTGGTCAGCGCCGTCTGCCTGCGGCTGCGCCCGGAGGAGAAGAAGGTCTGCTGGGCGCGGGCCGGGCACCCGCCGCCGCTCTGCCTGCCGGGGTTGGAGGAGCTGCCGATCAACGGCGGCACCTTCCTGCTCGGGGTCGAGGAGGGCCTGGAGCTGGAGAACATCGAGTCGCCGCTGGGACACAGCGACGGGCTCGTCGTCTACACCGACGGGGCGACCGACGTGCGGCGGGGCAAGCAGATGCTCGGCCTGGAGGGATTGCGCGGCGTGCTCGCGCCGCTCACCGGGCTAGGGGCGAGAGTGATCGCGGGCGAGGTGGAACGGGCGATCCTCGCCTGGGCCGACCGGCCGATCCGCGACGACCTCTGCCTCGTGGTGCTGAAGCCCGACCCCGGGTGACAACGGTTCCGGGTGCCAAAGGGCACTTATCCACACGGGTACTCGGGGTTTCTTGACGTCAGAAATCTGACCGGTACAACAGTGGAGCTTCATTATTTCTCCTGGCTCCCGAGGTGCCCTCACATATTCAGGACGTCTCGGGAGCTCCTTTTTTCCTGGCGGGCTCGACGCGATAGCGTCGAGGTGTGTTCGCACCCGCAGGCCAGTCCCCAGTGACGATCGCGGTGACGAACCGCCTGCCCGAGACGGCGCTGGGGGTGCTGCGGGGCGCGGGTGAGCTACGGCTCGACGACCGCGCCGAGGCGATTCCGCGTGCCGACCTACTCGAGCTGGTCGGCGGCGCCGATGCGATCCTGACCCTGCTGCACGACCGGGTCGACGAGGAGCTGCTGGAGGCAGCAGGGCCGCAGCTGCGCTGCGTCGCCAACGTCGCCGTCGGCTACGACAACGTCGACGTCGAGGCGGCGGCGCGGCGGGGGATCGTCGTCACCAACACGCCGGGAGTGCTTGACGACGCGACCGCCGACCTGACGATGGCGCTGGTCCTGGCGGCGACCCGGCGGGTGACCGAGGGAGACCGCCTGATCCGCTCCGGCCGCCCGTGGATCTGGGGGATGTCATTCATGCTCGGCAGCGACTTGCGGGGCAAGCTGCTGGGGATCGTCGGCCTCGGCGGCACCGGCCGGCGGGTGGCGGAGCGGGCACGGGCGTTCGGGATGGAGATCGCGTACCACTCGCGGCATCCAGCGCCGGACGAGGTGGTGGCGGAGCTCGAAGCGGATCGCCTGCCGCTCGACGAGTTGCTGGCCCGAGCGGACGTGCTCAGCCTGCACTGCCCGCTGACGCCGGAGACGCGTCACCTGATCGGCGAGGCGGAGCTGGCGGCGATGAAGCCGAGCGCGGTCCTGATCAACGCCGCCCGCGGCCCGGTGGTCGACGAATCGGCCCTGGCGCGGGCGCTGGCGACGGGGGAGATCGCTGCCGCGGGCCTCGACGTCTACGAGCACGAGCCGCGGGTCGAGCCGGCGCTGCTCGAGCTCGAGAACGTCGTCCTCGCCCCGCACCTCGGCTCGGCGACGGTCGAGACCCGCACGGCGATGGCCGAGCTGGCGGCCCGCAACGCGATTTCTGTACTGCGCGGCGCAGGTCCCCTGACGCCCGTCGCGCCACAATGACCCCGTGAAGACGCCCCCTACGCGAACTGCATCAAATTTTCTCTCAAGTAGATGGAGAATTTGATGCAGTTCGAGAAGGTGATCGCGCACCGGATCGGCGGCGAGGAGACGAGCGGCGGTTCCTCGCGGACCTCGCCCGTCTACGACCCCGCCACGGGGGAGGTGCAGGCCGAGGTCTTGCTCGCCGAGCCGGGCGACGTCGACGCCGCGGTCGCCGCCGCGCGCGAGGCGCTCGCGGAGTGGTCGCAGGCCTCGCTCAGCCGCCGCGCCAAGATCATGTTCGCCTTCCGGGAGCTCCTGAACGCGAACGTCGACGAGCTGGCGCGGATCGTCTCCTCCGAGCACGGCAAGGTGCTGGAGGACGCGAAGGGGGAGGTGCTGCGGGGGCTCGAGGTGGTCGAGTTCGCCTGCGGGATCCCGCACCTGCTGAAGGGTGAGTTCTCCGACCAGGTCTCGACCACGGTCGACGCCTACTCGTTCCGGCAGCCGCTCGGCGTTTGCGCCGGGATCACCCCGTTCAACTTCCCGGCGATGGTGCCGATGTGGATGCACCCGGTGGCGATCGCCTGCGGCAACACCTTCGTGCTGAAGCCTTCCGAGCGCGACCCGTCCGCCTCCAACTTAGTCGCCGGGCTCTACGCCGAGGCGGGGCTGCCGGCTGGCGTCTTCAACGTCGTCCACGGCGACAAGGTCGCGGTCGACGCGCTGCTCGACCACCCCGACGTCGCCGGCGTCTCCTTCGTCGGCTCGACCCCGATCGCCCAGTATGTGCACGCGCGCGGGACCGAAAACCGCAAGCGCGTGCAGGCGCTCGGCGGGGCGAAGAACCACGCGGTGGTGATGCCCGGCGCCGACCTCGGCTACGCCGCCGACCAGCTTGCCGCCGCCGGCTTCGGCTCAGCCGGGCAGCGCTGCATGGCGATCTCGGTCGCGGTCGCGATCGGCGATGCAGGGGATGAGCTGGTCGACGAGGTGGCGCAGCGAGCTCGCGAGATCCGTGTTGGCCCAGGCCTTGATCCAGCGTCTGAAATGGGCCCGGTGGTGACGCCGCAGGCACGCGAGCGGATCGTCGACTACATCGGCCAGGGCGCCGGGGCGGGCGCCCGTCTGACCGTCGACGGCCGCGAGCTGGAGATGGACGGCGGCGGCTTCTGGGTCGGGCCGACCCTGATCGACCAGGTCACCCCTGAGATGTCGGTCTACCGCGACGAGATCTTCGGCCCGGTGCTCTCGGTCGTCCGCAGCGGCGGCCTCGACGAGGCGATCGAGCTGATCAACCGCAACGCCTACGCCAACGGCGCCGCGATCTTCACCGGCTCCGGCTACGAGGCCCGCCGGTTCCAGCGCGAGGTCGAGGTCGGGATGATCGGCATCAACGTCCCGATCCCGGTGCCGATGGCCTTCTACTCGTTCGGCGGCTGGAAGGACTCCCTCTTCGGCGACCACCACATCCACGGCCCCGAGGGCATCCGTTTCTACACCCGCGGCAAGGCGATCACCAGCAGGTGGCCGGCGACGCAGGCGACCGCGGCCGACGCCGGGTCGCTGCACTTCCCGACCTCGAGCTGACCTGCTGCCACGGTGGTCTGATGGACTAGCGGCATGGAGCTGCTCGAGACCAAGCCTCTGCACGAGGGCAAGCACGTCGATTTCGTTGCCAAGCGCTACCGGCACGCCGATGGCAGCGAGGTGGAGCGGGAGATCGTCGAGCATCCGGGGTCGGTGGCGGTGCTGGCGCACGACGAGGAGTTCGCCTACCTGGTGGCGCAGCCGCGGGAGGCGGTGGAGGAGGAAGAGCTGCTGGAGATCCCGGCGGGGACGCTCGACCACGAGGGCGAGAGCGAGCTGGAGTGCGCGCAGCGCGAGCTGGCCGAGGAGGCGGAGCTGCAGGCGGAGGAGTGGAGCGTGCTCCACGTCATCTACCCGAGCCCGGGCTTCCTGACCGAGAAGGTGACGATCTTCGAGGCGACCGGCCTCTCGCCGGCGAGCGGGGAGCGGGACGACGACGAGGAGATCGAGATCGTCCGCCTCGACCTCGCCCAGCTCGACGAGGCCCTGCCGCAGATCCGCGACGCCACCACGGTGATCGCCCTGCAGTACCTGCAGCGCCGGCGCTAGCCGCCGCGGTTCGGCCGCGCGGCGCGCTTGGTCAGGTAATTGCGCTCAGGGATGCTCTTGGTCAGCTCTGTCGGACCCGCGGCGCGTTTTTCGACATCAGCGCCGCGGATGCTGCCGCACCTGGCGGTCACGGGCGGCAATTTCGCGCATCCGCCGCTGCGACTCGGCCGCGTTGGCAATCGTGAAGCTTGCGAGGAACCGCATGATTTGCCTCCTTTGGAAACAATCAATACCAATATCTACGACACCAGCAAAAGCTGCTTGCCGGTGTCTCCAACACTAGCTAAACTAGATAGACGGTGTCAAGCGAATCTCACAAGAGCGAGATGAAGCCGGAGATCGACCTTCTCGTCGACTTCGTCAACACCCGAGACGTGGAAGAGGAGACGGACTCGATCGCCGACCCCGTCCGGTTGGCGGCGTGGATCGCCGAGCGCACCGGCGAGCACCTGCCCGAGCTGCAAGCCGACGACGTGGCGCGGCTACAGGGCCTGCGGGAATCGATCCGGGCCTTGATGCACGTCAATAACGGCGCCGAGGTGGGGGAGACGGACCTGGAGCCCCTGCGCGAGGCTGCCGAGCGCAGCCGCTTCCGCCTCGCCTTCGACCCTGACGGCGGTCTCGAGCTAACGCCGGCCCGTGCCGACCTCTCCGGCTTCGAGTCGAGCCTCCTCCTCGCCCTCGAGCACCTCCAGTGCCACGAGGTCTGGCCCCGCCTCAAGGCCTGCACCGACGACGGCTGCCAGTGGGCCTTCTACGACACCACCCGCAACCGCTCCCGCACCTGGTGCTCGATGGACGTCTGCGGCAACCGCCAGAAGACCAAGCGCTACCGGAAGCGCAAAGGCACTGCCGCCTGAGCCGAGGCCTCCTCGGCCCGCGCGCTGCCGGGCTTGGTCCGCTCGCAGAGCTCCTGGAATCTGTCAAGCAGCGCTTCCAGCCTGGTCAGCGACGGCCCCTGGCGGCCGAGCGGTTCCTGGTGGGCGCTCCCGGAGACCTCGCGCATCGCGATGTCGATCTCCTCGGCGAGCTCGGGGGTCCAGCGGATGCCGTGGAGTTTCTGGACCCGGATCGGCAGCGCCTGGCGCTCGATCACCCCGTTCAGCAGGTAGATCTCGATCAGCCGCTCGTAGCCCCGGCGCAGGTCCAGCAGCCATTGCTGGGCGCGGCGCTCGTAGCGGGAGTCGCGACCCTTGTAGAGCGGCCGCAGCTCGGCCTTCAGCTCGTGTCGCAGGGCCCGCAGGCGTTCCATCGGCGAGCGCGCCTGCCACGGCAGGTCGCTGCTGACCACGCCGACCTCGCCGTCGGCCCTGACCAGGGTCTGCGCGTGCATCTCCAGCCCGAGCGCTTCGGCGTTCTCCAGCAGGTAGGCGACGAAGACGAGGTCGTGGGTGAGGACGACGACCTGGCGGTGGGCGGCTTCCTCGACCAGGCGCTGGGCGACGTGCTCCCGGCGCTGGTGGTCGAGGGAGGAGACCGGGTCATCGAGGAGGATCGCGCTGCGCTCGTTGCTAACCCGCAGCTCGGCGAGGAAGAAGGCGGTCGCGAGCGCGGTCTGCTCGCCGGTGCTCAAGACCTCGCCGACCTTCTCCCGCCCCTCGGCGCGGAGCTTGAACTGGACCGCCGGCTTGCCTTTGCTGGCCGAGGCCTTGAGCGCGACGCGGCTGGCGATCGGGTCGAGCTCGCCGATCTCCTGCTCGAGCGCTTCCCGCAGGCGGTCGGTGATCGCCAGCCGGCTGAGCTCGCGGATCCGGTTCGAGATCGAGGCGGTCGAGAGCTCCCGGCGCGCCGCTTCGCGGGCGGCGATCGCCTCCAAGCTCTCTATATAGGGGGCCACATCCTCGCGCGCCTCGGCCACCGTCTGCCGCGCCCGCAACTGGCGCAGCCGCTCCTCGACTCGGGCGCGCTCGCGCTCGTCGCGCAGGACCGCGAACCCTTCGGCTTCGGCGACCTGGACCGCGACGTAGTCGCGCAGCGGCTTCAGCTCGAGGCCGCCGTCGAGGGAGGGCTCGCTGCGACCGGTGACGATCGCCAGCCGGTCGGCGAGCGCCGCCAGCGCCGCGTCGGCCGGCTCCTGCAGGTGCTCGCCGGCGGCGGCCACCGCGACCTCCGAGTGGTGGGAGAGCTCGGTGAGGTCGGGCAGCGCTTCCAGGTGCTCGGTCAGCGCCGCATCGACCAGCCGCACCTGCTCGCGCAGGTTGCCGGAGACAAAGGCCTCGAAGCGCCGCATCCGCTCCCGCCCCTGCTCTTCGAGGTCTTGCTGGCAGAGGGGGCAGGTCGCGTCGCCCGCGTCGTCTGGGAAGGCGCCGTCGCCGGCTTCGACGAAGCGCCGCGCCGCCTCCCACATCTCCCGCCAGGCCTCGCCGCCGGTACCCGGCTGCGGCTGATCGGCGAAGGCCTCGGCGGCGACCTGGTCGACGGCGGCCGTGGCGCGGGCCAGCCGCGTGCGCAGCTCGCCGATCTCCTCCAGCGCCTCGTCGTCGAGCCGCTCCCAGGCGTCCTCGAGCTCGACGGCGAGCCGCTCGACCGCGGCCGCGCGCTTGCGCGCCCCGGCCTCGAGCTCGCGGCTGCCGTCGGAGGCGATCGTCGCCTCCGCCTTCTCCAGCTCACGCAGCTCGGCCAGCTCCTCCTCGCTCAGCGCGCCGAAGGCTTCGACCTCCGCCCGCGTGGCTTCCCCGGCCTCGACCCGCGCCAGCAGCGCCGCCGCCTCCGGGTCGTCCAGCTCGGGCAGCTCGGGCAGCGCGTCTCGCAGCGCGTCGATCTGCTCGGCCAGCTCCTCCGCCAGCTCGCCTTGCGCCTCGACCAGTTCCTTCAGCAGCCGCAGCGGCCGCGGCGTGTGTTCGATCGTGTTCGACTTGCTGATGCAGAAGTCGGCGCAGCTGGCGTCGAAGGCGGTGATCGCGGAGAGGATCCTCGGCGCCTCCTCGCCGAGGTCGACCTCCACCACCCGCTCCTCGCCCTCGATCGCGATCACGAACTCTGCCGCCTGCGGCGCTTCCGCCCGGCCGGGATCGAAGACGTCGTGGAGCACCTCGCCCGGTTCGGCAGCCCGGCAGACCCGGCGGGCGAGCCGCCCATAGCCGCTCTTGCCCGCCCCGTTCTCGCCGAAGACGACGTTGAGGCCGGGGCCGAAGGAGAGCGCCTGGTCGCCGGCAAGGCTGTTGATGTTCTGCAGGTTGCGGATCTCCCGCAGTTCGACCGTCCCGTACGCGCCCTCGTCGGCGGGCAGGTCGGCCAGCTCCAGTGGCGGCAGCTCAGCGGCTCCGCCGTCCCCGAGCAGCGCGCCCAGCACCCGCGCCCGCGCCGCCTCGTCGAGCGGCCCGTCGCAGAGCAGCCGCATCAACCCTCGCTGCCAGCCGGGCAGCTTCTCCGACCAGTTGAAGATCCGCTTCTGGAGGAACACGTCCCGCTCGGGCATCGCTGAAGTTTTTCAGAACAGTCCAGCCGGGCCGGGGCCGTGGGCGCTTGTCGTAGAAATGCCCGCCCAACTCCGCCAGCCGCGACATTGGCTGACTGTTTGGTAAAGCCGGTTATTATCTGCGCCCTTCGTGGACTCTGTGAGCGCGGGCACCCCACCAGTCTCGGATCAAAACAACCGCGAGGGCGATTGGCGGATGGTCACCAGCCTGTACCGCCAATTCTCAGAGTTGAAAAAGGAGGGTGATGGTTCTGGGCCCGCACCCGCGATGACGGCGATCACCGACCGCCTCGCCGAAGCGGTGGCCGGGGTGTTCGCTTCATACGAAGATTGCGAGGATGAATTCCTCCTCGACCTGCGGGACACGATGGTCGAAATCGACGGGATCGTCGGGACTGAGAAGGAGCGCTCCACGCACCTCTACAAGGATGAAGCGCTGAAGAAGTTCGACATCTTCAGAGGTGGCGGGCAGAACGCGAAACCGCGACCCAAACCGTTCGAGGCTGCTGTCGAGACGGTTCAAAGGATCACCGACCTCAACAAAATACGTGACCAGCTCCGACCCCTCGGGACGACCGGAATCCTCGGCGGCTCGCTCAGCTTCGGCCGCTTTTTCACCGTTTACGGGATCTTCGCCGGCGAGCGCCCCTCTGACATCGATCTCGTGGTGCTGGTCAAGGACTACAGGGACCTCAGGCGGATTGCCGACGCCTTGGCCAAGGTCAAGGACAAAAACGGGACCTACTTCATTCATCGAGAGCAGCTGGAGGAAATGAAGAGGCGGGCGGAGGCGTTTCAGTCCTTCAGCCCGACTGAACTGCCGATGTTCTTCCAGCAGAAGCTCACGCTCTGGGAAGACGCCGACCCGCATTTTTACGAGCAGCTCGATCTGCCGATTCGCTACCGCTTGGCCCTTCACGTTCTCAACCCTGATGATTTCGACCACATAACCCTGGCCGACTTCCCCCGCCTATCCTCACTACCGGCTGAGCCCTTGAGGGTGCGGGTGTACCGGGACGACAAACCTTCCAAGAGCACCGAGGAGCAGTTCTCGTTTTCGGGCCGACACAAGAAGAGCCCGGTGGAGGAGGATCCCAAGGTGGAGGGCAAGGTGACCATGCAGGTGTGCGAGTTGACCGACGGCCGCTTCTATCCCGGCACCCACCTGAACCTGATGTTCCCCCAGTTCGAGGTCCGCTGGGAAAACCCCGACCTGCCCGCCCGGTTGCCGCTGCAGGCCCTTCGCTACAAGTTCCAGGTCCAACTGGAAGAAGAGCGGCGGCTCCATCCCTTCGAGGTTCAGAAGCTGAGCTTCGCGCATGCGAGGAGCCACCAGTTCGCGCGAAGGGTCACCCAGCGCCTGGACAGCGAGTGATCTGGTGGACGCGCCGGCGAACGATCTTGCCGATCGGTTCATCGTCGTCTCGGGGAGCATCGGCGCGGGGAAGAGCACCCTGGTTAACGGTTTGTCCGCCGCGGTCGGGTCCGAGGCCGTGATCGAGCGGCACAGTGAAAACCCCTACCTCCAGAGCTTCTACGAGAGCCCGGCCCGCTGGGCGTTTCACGTTCAAGCAGCCTTCCTCAAGCTCTCGATCGAGGATTACGAGCGGGTCGGCACGGTCGGAGGCGCAGTCCTCGAGCGGACCCTCGAGGAGCGCCAGGACGTCTTCGCTCGCGAGCTGTTCGAGTCCGGGGCCTTGTCCCATGAAGAGTTCGAGATCCTGGCGCGACTGCAGCGCATCGCGACGGAGCACCCGCTGCCGAGACCTGACCTTCTCGTCTACCTTCATGCGCCCCCGGACGTCCTCGCCGAGCGGATCGCCGCCCGGGACCGCTCGGGAGAGTCGAATGTGAGCCTGGGATACCTGCAGGGCCTCGGCAGCCGGTACGAGCAATTCGCGGCCGCCTGGGGGGCCTCGCCCCTGGTCACGATCGACACCCTCGAAGTGGACGTCCGGAAGCAAGAGGGGCTGGCCGAGGTCACGGATCGATGCGCCCGCGCGCTCGCTGGAAGGAGGAGTGGGTGACTCCGCGAGGCGGAACTCCGTCTACCGCCCAGCTCTGGGATGACCTACGGGCGAGCTGGGCGATCGAGCCCGCGATCCTAATCGAGCAGATCTCCTTCCTGCTGGCGCTGAAGCGTCTCACCAGGGAGGGCAACCCGCCGCTTGCCTGGCGGGGGCGGACCCTGCGCTGGGACCGCCTGAGCTCGATGACGAATCGGGAGCTGGTCACTCGGCTGGGGGATGAGCTGATCCCGTTTGTGAGCGCATCGATGCCGCCGAGTATCCGGCCGACGATGAAGGAAGCGCGGTTCGCATTCGAGGACCCGAAACTGCTGAAGTCGTGCTTGTGGCGCATCGACCAAGTCGACGCCGCTTCCGAGGGCCGCTTCTTCGAGGGACTGTTGGCGCAGCTGGACGGAGGGGACAGGCAGCTGACCCGAACTCCGCCGGCTGTGGCCGCGGCGATGGTCGATCTCGTCGAGCCCAGGCCCGGCGACAGCATCTGTGACCCGGCGGCAGGCAGCGGCGGCCTGCTGCTGGAGGCAGCGAAGCGGGCCGGCCCCCAGCCGGGCGTCCCGGGGGCAAAGCTGCACGGCTTCGACATCAACCCGGGCAAGGCACGGCTGGCGGCCTTCAACCTGATGTTCCATGACGTCGCCGACCCGAGGATCGAACAGGCGGACGTGCTGGCCTCTGACTTCAACCCAAGTAAATTCGACGTGGTCCTGTGTGCGCCGCCCTTCGGCGGCACCCGTGGAGACGAGGAGGTCGACGCCGATCTGGTCGAGGCCGGCAACCGCACCGAGCTGCTCTACCTCGAGCGCTGCCGCAAGATGCAGAGGGGGAACGCCGCAATCCTTCTCCCCGAGGCGGTCCTTTTCGGCCGCTCGGGCAAATTCGTCAGGGCGCGGCGGGAATGGCTGCAGCGGAGGCTCGTCACCGGGGTGGTCCTCCTGCCGCCCGGCCTTCTCGGCTTCACCAACATCCGCAGCGCGATCCTCGTCGCCTCTTACGGCGGGACCACCGAGGAGGTTTGGTTCTGCCCGCTTGCCGACAAATCCGGCCCGGGCGCGGGCGGCAAGCGGGCCGATGTCCAGTCCCGACTGGAATGCGTGGCAGAAGCGTTTCGGTCGCGGCTGCGTGGTGAGGAACCGCGGCGCCCGGAGGCGGTCGAGCTCGCCACGGACATGTTCAGTGCTCCGATAGAGAAGATCAAAGACAACAATTGGAGCCTGGCGCCGGGCTTCTACCGCGATGCAGAGGTCCCCGAGACCCAGGAGAACCCGCGCGAGCTCCTCCAGGAGATCGAGGCCGTCGAGTCCGAGATCGACCGCCTGCTGACGGACGCCGGGCGCCTGCTCGCCGAGCCCGAGCCCGAATGACCACGCTCGGGGACTTGGTCGAGATCAACCCTCCCGCGTCTCGCCACCTCGAGCCGGGAAGGCTGATCGCCCTCGCCGACATCGACCCCCTGTCCGCTACGGCCAAGCCGCGACCGGTCGCGACCTCGGAGGAAGTCGCGAGCCACCATCGGGTGGCGCTGCCCGGGGACATCCTCTTTCCCCAGATCTCTCCGTCGATGGAGAACGGCAAGCTCGCCCTCGTCCCCGATCTCGACTCTGAAGCCGTGCTGGTCAGCGGCGAGCTGCTGGTGCTGCGCCCGAAGGAGGGCGTCGAGAAGGAGAAGATCTGGGCGTTTCTGCGACGCAAGGCGTTGCGCGAGACCCTGAGCGAATACATGGTCGGAACCACGCGCCGTCGCCTCGGCAGGATGGTCCTCGAGGCGGTCGAGGTCCCGGAGGTATCGCCCCGGCGCTGGTCGGTGGCTGCCGAGGTGCTCGGCCTCCTCGATCGGGCGACGCAGTTGCGCCGAGGTGTCTTGGAGGACATCCGCCGCCTTCCTGGCGTCGCCGTGGCCCGGACCGCGTCCGGTGGCGAGCGGGTCCGGCTTGGCGAGGTTGCGGAGATCTCCACCGGGATCAGCGAGCGGGCCGCGAAGACGGGCACCCAACCGCTTCTGGGGGCGGCGAACCTCGAGGACGGCAGCGTTCACGGCGCGGCGGGCTTCGTCCCCGAGGGAGCCTCCCCGGTGCCGTTGCTGCGGCGCGGCGATCTCCTCTTGAACAGGGTCGGGTCGACGCTCGGCAACGTAGCCGTCTACGAGGAGAAGCCGCCGGAAGCGAGCTTCAACGCCGGCCTGGCCCGGGTGCGGGCGCGGTCGCCGCTCTCGGCCGAGCTGCTCTGGGCCTGGCTGCAGACGGCCGAGGCAGAACGGCACCTGAAGGCCGGCGTCACCGGGGCAACGACGCCGCGCCTGTCGCTGAGCGTCCTGGCCGATCTCCCCATTCCCGCCCCGCGCGGTTCCTGGACCGCCCTGGCGCCCTTCGCCGAAGCGGTGCGGCTGGCCCTGACCGCGGCAAACCGCCAGCGGGAGATGCTGGAGGATCTCCTGCAGGCCCATCTGGCGCGGGTTTTCGAGGGGCCCGTGAGCGTTCCCGAACCGGCTGAGGAAGAGGTTCCCAGCCAACGGGTGCCTGCGGCGCTGCGCGATGTCTTCGAACGTGCCTCACCGGCTCAACGTCAGATCTGGCTCGACGCCTCGACGATGCGCGGACAGTTCCGGGCCGTAGATCTGATCGATTCGGAGTCCAACCGCGCGCTTCTGCAGCACACGCTCTCGATGCTCGAGCAGCTTGGCGTCCTCGTCTGCGAACGCGACGGCGTGATCGCCAGCTGGAGGTTGCCTCCCGAGGAGGACCTGGTCGAATAATGCGGCTGCTGCGGGTAAACCTGCCGAGGTTCGACGAGGTCGGCGGCCTCGAGCTCGAGCTCGGCGACCAGCGACGGGCCGATCCCGCTCTCGCCTTCATGGTGGGACCGAACGGAAGCGGCAAGTCGCGGCTGCTCGAGGCGATGGGCCACGTCTTCGCCCATCTTGCCGCCGGCGTGGCTCCCGGCTTTCCCTTCGAGGTGGAATACGAGCTGGGCAAGAACCGGATCCTGCTGAGCAGCGAGAAGGAACGCTTGCGGAACCTCGGCGCCGGCTCGCGCTTGCCCCAGGTGGGCGCCTGGCTGCTCGTCTCCCCTACCGACCCGTTTGAGGGGTGGCAGCCCGATCACGCGCAGAGGGCTTGGCCGACCTACCTCGACGAGATCCTTCCCTTCCGGGTCGTGGGGATCTCCTCCGGCCCCGCCAGCCGCCTGCAGTGGGCGCTCCAGGACTCGGTCGCCGGCACCCTGTCGCTGCGGCTGGCGCAAGGGGACTCGCCAAGTGGCGACCGGATCCAGGAACGGAACCGCGAGCTGGAGATGGACGAGGAGGTTCTGCGCAACAAGCTGCGCGACCTGGTTACCGAGCCCCGCTGCATGGCGATCGACGCCGGCGAGCTGGTCATGGCGGTTCTCGCCCTGCTCAGCCACGGCAGTTCCAGGAGGGGGGCGGACGAGCGACGCGACGAGGTCCTCGGCAAAGCCGGGCTCGAGATTGACAGCTTGCGGTCGTTCAGCTTCGAGATCGCAGGCGACTGGCGGGACCGGCTGCCGAAGGAAGAGCAGCGCATGTTCGCCACCTTCATCGAGCAAGCGGTGCGCCGGGTCAGGCTTGCTCAGCTGACCGCGGAGTCCGAAGCCCGAGACGAGCTGATCGTCTTCATCCGCGACCCGGCCACCGAGGAGTGGATCGAGCAGTACGCGAGGACCCCGTTCCTCTGGTTCACCCGGCTGCAGGTTTGGCTGAAGGCCGGGGCGGTACGCGCCCCCAAGCTCCTGCTTTCCGTCCAGGGCCGCGAGGGCCTCCTGCGACACAACGATCTCTCAGACGGCGAGTTCCTCTACGTCGGCCGCTACGCGTTGCTGTTGCTGTTGCGCGAACACGACGACTGCCTCGTCCTCCTCGATGAGCCCGAGACCCACTTCAACGATCGCTGGAAGATCGACCTGGTCTTCGATATGGAGAGGATTTTGGAGGGGAGCAACGCCCAGGTCGTGCTCGCCACCCACTCGGACCTGACGCTCACCGATGCCGATCGCTCCGACGTCTTCGTCTTCGACTACGGCGACGGCGCAAACGACCTCAACCCGACGGCGCCCTCCATCTCTCCCCTCGGAGCCGACCGCAGCGAGATCACCCAGCAGGTGTTCGGGGCCAGCTCGTCGAGCGGGCGGCGGGCAATCGAGATCGTCAACTACGCCTTGGAGCACGGCGACCGCGATCAGCGCCAAGCGACGCTGCGGCGACTGGGCCCAGGCTTTCAAAGGTTCCGCTTGCGCTACGCGCTGGAGCGGGAAAAGGAAGGCGACGATGCTGCTTGAGCTGAAGCAGTCCCCGATGGCGCGCGACGGGCTGCGTCGGGCGGGGGAGGAGATCGTCGAGCTGCTCGCCCAGCTGGCCGCTGGCCGGTCTCCCGCGGAGGCGCTGTCACTGTTGCCTGCGGGCCACCGCCCCAAGGCGAAGGCCGTCGAGGCGATCGCCGCTCTTCCGGTGGAGGAGCGGCGGGCGCTGCGCGACGCCGTCGAGGCGGACCTGGCTTTCGACGTGGACTTCGACGAGCCGTCCTTCGAGTTCGCCTTCCCGACCTTGAGCGATGCCACCAAAGAGGCGGGGAAGGGCCTGCTCACGTCGATGTACAAGGACGTCTTCTGCAGGGGCGGGGGCTTCAAAGTGGGAAGCACGATCATCACCCGCTCGAGCTGGGAGCAGAGCTTCCGCGACGCCAACCCGCGGATCAAGGTGTGCCCGGCGTGCCTCAGCGCCCGGCTGCCACGGCCGGCTCGAGGTCGCTCGCTGGTCGATGCCGACCACTACCTCCCGAAGTCGAAGTATCCGGCCTTGGCCGTCCACGGCCTCAACCTCGTCCTGGTATGCAAGGACTGCAACGAGAGCCTGAAGGGGGACCTGGACCCCCTCTTCAACGACGGCGAAATCAACCGACTCGGTGATGTCTGGTTTCCCTACCGCCGCGCCGGCCTCGGCGAGTTGATCTTGGAGATCGCGGTCGACGCCCGGCAACAGACGGTCAATTTGGGAGGAACGCCTCCGGCCCTCGAACGCGCGCAGCGCTTCGATCGCTTATTTGCTCTCCTGGAACGCTGGTCGGAGACGCTGGAAAACGTCGCGGAGCGCCTCCCACCCTCTCTCAGGGCAGCAGAAGCCCAACTCAACGAGCCCGCGATTAGGCGGGAGATCGAAAAATTCCAACGCATAGCCGAGGAAGAAATCACCGAAGACGAGCGCGCCTTCATCAAGAGCCACTACTACCGATGGCTCCTGACCACCCCCGGCGCCTTCCAGACCCTGCTTGACGAAATGCAAGCTCAAAGCGAAGAACGCGCCGCGCAGGCGCCTTGACCAGGCGGCCGGGCTTGGCCAGCCCCCTCCTCGAAGATCGAATCGGGCATCGTGAACGTCATCATCGAAGGGGGCAATGAGCTGACTTCCTCACTGGGCGATCTCCGCGCGCCGCGCTTTTCCCTCCCGGTCTTGGTGGCGGTGATCCTCGCGCTACAGCTCGCCCCCCCGGCGGGCGCGGCAACGGGGAGCCCGGCTGTGGGTCCGGCAGGGCCCGTCGCTCCCCAACTGATCCTGATCCACGGCGGCTCCTTCCTCTATGAAGACCCGACGTTCGAGTCGCTTACGCGCCGGCGAGCCCTCAGGGCGGGGTTCACCCCCCACTATCTGCGCTACCCACCCGGCGACATGCCGGGTGCGTTCCAGGCCGCGCGGACGGAGGCGGCCCGCCTGCGGGCCAGGTACGGGAGCGCGGTCTACGCCTACGGGTCATCGGCCGGCGGCACCCTCGCCTCACTGCTCGCCGGCGACGGCCTGGTCTCAGCCGCTGTCGCGAAGGCGCCGGTATCCGACCTGCTCGACTGGGAATGGCCCCTGGGGGCCTACGGCCCCGACTACTTCGAGCGGATCGGGCTGTCCGCCCCGATGGCGAGGCGCAGGCTTTCGCCCCTGCGGCGGCGCGCCAGGCAACCGCTCCTGATTCTGCAGGGCCGCCGCGACCAAGTTGTGCCTGTGGCGATGAACAGGCAGTACGCTGTGAAGTTCAAGCGCGTGTACCTGTGGGTAGTCCAAGGTGGGCACCACACCGAGCGCATCAGGCCTGAGCTTCTGAGCCGTGCCTTCGATTGGCTCGCCCGCGTCGCCACCGCCCACCGACACTGAAGGACGTTCCTATCTCCGCCAAGAGCGGCTTTCGCCCAGACATCGAGGGCCTGCGGGCCGTCGCGATCGTCGCGGTCTTGCTGTGCCACGCGGGGCTCTCCTTCGTCGCCGGCGGCTACGTCGGCGTCGACGTCTTCTTCGTCATCTCCGGCTTCCTCATCACCCGGCTGTTGCTCGGCGAGCTCGACAGGACCGGCGGCATATCCCTGCGCCGCTTCTACGCGCGCCGCGCCAAGCGCCTGCTGCCGCTGACGGCCGTCCTCCTCGCCGCGGTTGGCGCCCTTTCGCTGTTGCTCCTGTCCCCTGTGCGGGCGGTCGAAGTCTCCGCCGACATCGTCAGCTCGGCCCTCTACACGGCCAACTGGCACTTCGCCGCCCAGTCGGTCGACTACTTCGCCCAGGAAGTCGAACCGAGCCCGGTGCTGCACCTCTGGTCGCTGGCGATCGAGGAGCAGTTCTACCTCGTCTGGCCGACCCTTCTGCTCGCGGTCACCTGGTTCTGGCGCAACCGCGGCGGCTCCCTCCGCCCAGCGATCTGGGTGACGCTCGCGGTCACTCTGCTGGGCTCGCTCCTGCTCGGCATCCACCTCACCGAGGACCAACCCGCCGCGGCCTACTTCTCGACCTTCGGCCGCGCCTGGGAGCTGGCGCTGGGAGCCGCGCTGGCGGTCCTGGGCGCGGTTCGCATACCGCGCGCTCTGGCGGCCGGGATCGGCTGGGCCGGCCTGACGGCGATCGTCTACGCGGCCGTCGTCTTCGACGCGAGCACCCCTTTTCCGGGAACCGCCGCTCTCCTGCCGACCCTCGGGGCCGCCTGCCTGATCCTCGCCGGCTCCTCCGTCCACGCTCAGGCGAAGGGCGCCCCCGCCTGGCTGCTCTCGCTTCCTCCCGTCCGCTATGTCGGGCGGATCTCCTACTCCTGGTACCTCTGGCACTGGCCGGCGCTGATCTTCGCCGCCGTCATCTGGGGCCCGCTATCCGCCCCCGCCGCCCTCGCGGTGGTAGCCGCTTCCTGGGTCCCCACCGCCGCGACCCACCATCTGATCGAGGATCCATTGCGCCTGTCCAGAGCCCTCGCCCGTCGGCCGAACCGGGCTCTCGCGATGGGCCTCGGCTGCATGGCGATCGGCGTCTGTGGCGGCGTCGGCCTGGCCCGCTTTCAGCCGACCCTCCACACGGCGCCGCTCTCCGATGTCAGAGGTGCCGCCGCGCTGCCCGAGCAGCCCCGCCCGCAGCAGCGCGCCGTCGCCGTCCGCCCGAATCCGCTGCGAGCGGCTGCCGACCGCTCCCGCGCCTACTACGACGGCTGCCTGGTCGGGATCAGCGGGACGAATTCAAACAAGTGCCTCTATGGCGACCCGAACGGCAAGCGCACCCTGATCCTCTTCGGAGACTCCCACGCGATGCAGTACTTCCCGGCGCTCGAGGAGATGGTGGAAGCACATCGTTGGCGCCTGATCACGTTGGTAAAGGCCGAATGCACGCCCGGCGAAGTGAAGATTCGCAGCATGATCGCCGACCGCGAGTACTCGCAGTGCGACGCCTGGCGGGAGGAGTCGTTGCGGCGGATCGAAATGGGCGGTGGGTCCACCCTGGTGGTGATGAGCGGCGACACCGCATACGTCCCCTACGGCAACGACGGCGACGAGCTGAGCGGTGGGGAGGCTGCCGCCGCGATGGAAGCGGGCTACCTCGAGACCCTCACGCGAATCCACCGCGCCGGGCTGCGGACGGTGGTCATCCAAGACACCCCCGCCTCGGCCAGCGACGTCCCCGGCTGCGTCTCCGAAGACCTCCAGCACCTGGCGTCATGCGCCTTTCCGCGAGTTCACGAAAAGGACAAGGAATTCGACGTTCGCGCCGCCCGTGCCGCGCCCGGCAGCCATCTGATCGACATCAACCGAGAGATCTGCCCCGACAACCTCTGCCGCGCGGTGATCGGCAACGCTCTGGTCTACCGGGACAAAAGCCACCTCACCGCGACCTTCGCCCGCACCCTGGCCCCGGAGATAGAACGCGGCCTGCAGAGGGCCGGATTGTCCTGATCCTCTGGCCGAGTCGCTCGGGGGCCCGGCGACTCGGGGTGCTCGATGGGGTCGCGGGGGTCAGGCGCGTGCGCTGACGGCGCCAGCCGCCGGGCGACGCGAGGGAGAAATGGGTGTGCCGGGGGCCGCGCGCGCCGGATTCGTGCTCGTCAGCGCCGCCGCCGACCATCGGCACCCGGCGCGATTCGTTCGAGCGCCCAAACGAAAGCATCGTCCACCGCCGTCGCCCGGCGGCCATCGGGCGCTCTCGGTGTCGAAATGGCGATCCTGCGGACCTCGCGCATCCACTTGCCCGTCGCCGCTTCTCGGGGCGCACGCAGTTGCTCGATTTGCTGAATGGAGCTAGGCGGATTCGAACCGCCGACCTCCTGGGTGCGATCCAGGCGCTCTGCCAGCTGAGCTATAGCCCCGGGGCTTGGCGGATGGGAAGTTGCTCCCATTGCCGCGCAAGCGAAAGGATAACCCCATAGTCTTTGGGAGCCTCCTGAGGGACGAGCATGAGCATCCTCGACGACGCCATTCGAGAGCACCTGGAACTAAAGCGCGCCCATGGCGCGGACGAGGCTGAGCTGAAAAAGCTCGAGGACGAGGCCTTCGGGCCGCCCGGGCGGCCGGAGGAGCCCGATCCCTTTGCCGAGGCGCCGACGGAATTCATGGCGACTCCGGAGGTGGCGGGGGATGCGGAGCCGGCGGAGTCGAGTGGCGGGCGGCGGATCAACATCGCCGACCTGCAGGAGCCGCCCCCGCCGGAGCGCGCCGAGCAGCCCGAGCAGCCGCGGGTGGAGGCAACGGACGCGATCGAGCCAGAGGCCGGGGCTGCCCCGCTCGCCCCGGCCGAGGACGCCGGCCAGGCGGCGCCGCCGGCGGAGGAGGATCTGCCGATCGCCGAGGAGTCTCCGGCGATGGAGCACGAGATCGTCGTCGAGCCGGCCGAGGACGCCCCGCCGGAGCCCGCCGCAGCCGAGGCCGCGCCCGGCGAGGAGACCCAGGAGCGCCACGCGATCGCCGAACAGCCAACCGAACTCTTCGACATCGAGGCCGAGATGGGGACCGAGGACGCTCCCGCCGAGCCCGCGGCCGAGATCCAGGCCTCCCGCACCGAGCCCCCGGCCGCGCCCCTCGCCGACGAGGAGGACGAAGAGGACGAGGAGTTCTGGAGCGAGCAGCGCCTCTCCGACGAGCTCGACCAGGCCCTGGAGGCCCCGCCGCTCACCGACGAGCACGAGGTCGCGCCCCGCACCGACGCCCACGAGATCCCCGCCCCGGTCGCCGACCCCTCCGCCCCCGTCCTCGACGACGAGGACGAAGAGGACGACCCCGCCCGCCCGGACTACGACCCGGACACCGGCCACGAGGACGTCCTCGAGGACACTCCGGACTTCCTCGAGGACGCCCCCGAGGACGACGAGCTCTGGTTCGAGCAGAAGCCCCCGAAGGACTTCGACCTCGACTAGCGGTCGAGAGTGGAGCCAGCCGGGATCGAACCGGCGACCTCCTGCTTGCAAAGCAGGCGCTCTTCCAGCTGAGCTATGGCCCCGCTGGGACGATTGTAGGAGCCTCGCGCTAGGCGAGCAGGCTCTCGGCCCGCTTGCCCACCGGCAGGTTCTGATCCGCGTGGTAGCTCGACCGCACCAGGGGGCCGGCGGCGACGGACTCGAAGCCGAGGTCGTAGGCGGCTTGCTCGAGGGCGGCGAACTCGTCGGGGTGCCAGTAGCGGGCGACCGGCAGGTGGTTCTCGGTCGGGCGCAGGTACTGGCCGACGGTGAGGACCTGGACGTGGTGCTCGCGCAGGAGGCCGAAGGTCTCGACCATCTCCTCGAATGACTCGCCGAGGCCGACCATCAGGCCCGACTTGGTGACGACGTCATCGCCCCCCATCTCCTTCGCCATCTTCAGGACCCGGGCGGAGCGGAGGAACTGGGAGCCGCGGCGGGCGACGGGGTAGAGGCGCGGCACCGTCTCGACGTTGTGGTTGAAGACGTCGGGCCGCTCGTGGACGACCTTCGCCAGCGGCATCTCCTGGCCGCGGAAGTCGGGGGTGAGGATCTCGACCTTGCACTCGGGCGCCAGCATCCGGATCGAGCGGATCACGCCGACGAAGGCGGAGGCGCCGTAGTCGGGCAGGTCGTCGCGGTCGACCGAGGTGACGACAGCGTGGCGCAGCCCCATCGCCTTCACCTGGTTGGCGACGCGCAGCGGCTCGAGCGGGTCGTTCCAGCTCGGCTTGCCGGTCTGCACGTTGCAGAAGCCGCAGCGGCGGGTGCAGACGTCACCGAGGATCATGAAGGTCGCGGTGCCGCGCTCCCAGCACTCGCCGACGTTCGGGCAGTTGGCCTCCTCGCAGACGGTGTGGAGGTTGTCGGAGCCGATCTTCTCCTTCAGCCGCCGGTAGTTCGGGCCGCCGGGCGCCGGCACCTTCAGCCACGGCGGCTTGCGGGCGCGGCGGAAGGGGACGGCGCCGTCGGCGTCGGCGGCGGTGCCGCCCGGCTTGGCGCGGGATCGGGTGACGTGGATGCGCTCGGCGGTCTCGCTCATCGGCTCGACTGAGCCTAGCGAGCACCTACATCGGCCGGTGCGGCCCAGAGCACCTCGTGCAGCCGTTTCAGGCAGTCGTCGACGAAGTCGAGGTCGCCGCCGACGCGCATCCGCCCACGGTCACCATCGAGGAGCGCCGCGAACCAGGTGTCGACGGTGCCGATCGCCCAGGCGTCTTCAGACGGTTTGGCCTTGACGGGACGGACGGTGCCGCCGGCGCTGACGTGGACGGTCAGGGTGTCCGAGCCGCGCTGGCCGTCGAACCCGGTTGTGCCGACGATCCCGAGTTTGATGCTCCGCTCCTGGTGTTCGGGGAGCTGCAGCAGGGGCAGGGAGGCGCGCAGCGCGGTGGTCATCTCGCTGACGGTCAGGCCCCCTTCCTCCTCGCCCTCGACATGCTGTTGCCGCCAGCGACCGAGCCCCGCCATCAGGGCCATCGCGTGCCGGGTCTGATCGCTCATCTGGTAGCGCTTGCGGTGGCCTTTGCCGGGGCTCTCGTAGAGGAGGCTCCAGGAGAGCAGCTGGTGGGTGCGGCGGCTGACCTGGTGGAAAGTCATCTCGGCGGTCGCCTCGGCCAGGTCGGTGGCGGAACGGCCGCCCTGCCCGAGCTCCTCGATCCAGCCGTATGTCCACATCTCCCCGAGCAGCCCGCAGACTGTCCAGAGCCCTTCGCCACTCCCGGGGCCGGTGACCCAGGGGAGCGAGGCCGTGGCGTAGGACTCGACCAGGTGGTAGAGGTCGCGGCCGGCCGGGCTGAGGCAGTGGATGACGGTGGAGGGGACCCCGGCGACCTCTTCCCGGTCGACGAGCCCGAGTTCCGCCAGCTTGCGCGCGTGCCTGTAGACGGTGCGCGGCGCATAGGTGGGAACTTTTTCGGTGAGTTTCTTCGTCCGCAGCGACCGGGGCCCGAGAGCCATCAGGATCGGCCCATTGGCACCGTTTCCGAGCAGCTTCAACATGTCGGCGATCGAAGTCTCCTCGCCGGAAAGCTTTTTCAACTCCGCTTCGATGGGCTGGCCGCCTCTCCCCGAATAGATCGCCGTCCCTGACTGGGTACGCGACGATATCCAGCGTAGCTCGCATTGTCACTGAGTGCCAACTATTAACGAGCGACTTTTGTCACTCGCCACCCCGATCAATAAGACGCTTTCTGCAGGGAGAACCGAAGCGCCCAGCCGGAGGCTAAAAAACCAAACCGTTTATCTATCTGGGGCCGCCACCGTACTTGGCTTGACTGGCGCCCCCCCAGCGATACAAGTCCACTCGAATAGTCCGTTCCAATCAAGAACGGGAAAAAGCCTCGGGACCCGACAGCGCTATAGGCGGCTCCCGAGGCATGGGAATGCCCAGCCAAGCTGGGCATCAAGGAAAGGAAGTATCTCATGAGCAAGAAGCTCATCACGGCCTGTTTGGGCGTGCTGGCCCTCGCGGCCTTCGCCCTGCCGGCGGTCGCCTCCGCGTCCCCCGTAATCACACATCCGACAGGCACGGTCCTCGGCACGGGGAAAACGATCACAGGCACAAACATCGGCAACGCGATCCTGACAACCGACCCTACGTCGGGTAGCCCTTCCCCTCTCTCGGAATGCACCACTGTGAAGGTCACAGGAACGCTGGTGAAAAACAGTGGCACTGCAATTGAAGGTAATATCACCACAGCTACATTCTCCGGCTCGGGCTCGGCCTACACAGGCATGAACGAGTGCCTTGGCTTCTTTGGCCTCGGCAACCTTACGCCGACAACCAACGGGACAGACCCCGTGAACACCAAGATGGAGCCCGGCAGTAACGAAGATGTGGCGGGCGGGACCCCCTGGTGCCTCAGATCCGCTGCGAACGATAAAGTTGAACTAACCGGCGGTACATGCGGTACGGAACCTGTCCCTGTCACATTTATTCTCCACAGCACAGGTGCCGGAGAATGTAAGTTTTCAAAATCTAGCGCGGTCGAAGGCACCTTTACAACAGACAGCACCGGAGACGCGATCGTTAATTTCGTGGGTGGAGCTGGAACGACATTCGTGAAGGAGGCTGGCGGCGTTCTCTGTCCGAGCGCGGGCACGCTCGACATGTCTTTCACAATGGAGACAGACACTGCCGCCACTGAACCGATCTACATCTCGTAATTACGAGTTGAAGCGCTGAGTAAAGAAGGTCGCCCCGGTTTTGGGGCGACCTTCTTCACGAGTGCCTCATGTCACTCACGGCATACCTCAAAACACGGGGATTTGCAGGCCTAACGTTCGTCGAGAAACCTCCTCGAGCAGTTTAGCTCCCCTCCTCAGACTCTGCCGTACCTTGACACGGCCGAGTCAGGACTCTTACGTTCGTTCGGCAGGGGCGGTTCGCACGGGGACCTAGAGAAGAGGAGAGTGGGAGAGTTGGGCGCCTTGAAGAGAGTGGTGGGCTCGTTGGTGTTCTGCACCGCGTTGGCGGTACTTGCCCTTTCCTCCAGTTCGTCCGCAGCCGGTTGTCCCAACGACGCTGTTCGAACGGGACCCTCGGCTGAATTGCCCGACTGCAGGGCTTATGAGTTGGTTACTCCTCCCGAGAGCAATGGCCGCATGCTACAGGCGGTCACCAATATCGGCCTTGGAGGGGCGCTATGGGAGCGGTTTCCACTGGAACTAGCCACTCCGGATGGCGCCAGTTTTGTGTATTCGACCCTCGGAGGGGATCTCTCAACCCCTGATGGCGGAAGTGGGGCCTTCGATGTCTATAACGCTCAGCGGTCATCGACGGGTTGGTCGACCACGGACCGCATCAGCCGAAGCTCCAAGAGTGTCGCATGGACGACGCCCGGCGGGATCTCCGACGATCACTCTTATGCATTTACGAACGAAGACCGAGAAGACTATCTGAGGAAGGCAGACGGAACCTTCGAACTGACCGGCAAAGGGAGCCTTGCAGAAGAACCTTATGCGCAAGGCAGGTACATCAGCGAAGGCGGAAGCCATGTAGTGTTCACCACCGGCAATCAGACCGGTAACCTGCAGAGTGTCTGGTGTTTTGCCAACTCGAAGTGCAAAGTACGGAGGCTTGAGCCTAACTCTCCTCCCGAAGGTACGGGGGCCATCTATGACCGAACCCCAGATGGCCCCACCCATGTGATCTCGCTGCTTCCCGGGGATCTACCGCCGGCTGCTGGGCAGCAAGCCTTCTATCAAGGGGTCTCTAGGGACGCCAGCAGTGTTGCCTTCACTATCGAAGGCAGCCTCTTCGTTCGTGCCGACAACGGACTCGAAACGGAAAGGACCGAGGAAGTGGCCCCCGCGGACCCCGCCTTCGCAGGCCTTTCTAGGGAAGGCCGGTATCTCTTCTACGTAGAGGGAGGAGAAAAAGGAACGATCCACCGGTTCGACACCACGAACGAAGTGGACGTCGAAGTAAATCCAGTCGGCGAAGGAGAAATAGTCAACATCTCGACTGACGGGTCCCATGTCTACTTCATCTCCGAGCAACAGCTTGACGGGGCGAAAGGAGTAGCAGGTCAGCCGAATATGTACGTGTGGTCCGGTGGCACGCGGCACTATGTGACCACTGTCCTCCCAAGCGATCTATCCAGTACTTCCGGCGAAGGTTTTGGAGCAGCAGGCCTTACCGCGTGGACGGAGGTTGCAAGTCCAAACGAAAACTTCGCGAGGGGGCCGGGTGCGGAGTCGTCACGCTCGACTCCCGATGGAACCGCCTTGGTATTTGAGTCTCGGGGACAGCTCACCTCTTATGTCAATGCAGCCCACACTGAGATCTACCGATGGGACGATTCCGATCAGAGCCTTCTCTGCGTGTCCTGCAGCACCCTGTCTGAACCTGCGGGCGCCGATGCCAGACTGCAGGAATTGGAGTTCGTCGACCCGGCAATTGTCGTACACAACTTAAGCGCCGATGGCAGCCGGGTGTTCTTCGAAACTGAGGAAGCCCTAAGGGAAAACGACAGTAATGGTGCCAACGATATCTACGAGTGGCAGGAAGGGCAAGCCGGGGAGCCCCAGGCCCTGATCTCGTCGGGTAGATCTCCGGCATACCCCCTCGCGGAAGAAGCAGTGGGAGCCAAGCCGTTCATACCGGCGCCGAATGTCCTCGTTGCGATCACTCCGGAAGGATCCGATGTGTTCTTCTCTGGCAGAGAGGCATTGGTTCCTGGAGCTGGCGAGAACGGAACCCAAGCAATCTATGACGCTCGAGTCGACGGTGGCTTTCCGGTGTCGGTCTCTCCGCCTGTTTGCGCGGAAGAAGGATGCAGACCCTTGGGGTCTTCGGAGCGGCTTGCGCCTTTGACTGCAAAGTCCGAAGAGAACGGCAGCGGCGGCAATGTGAAACCACGCAAGCGTCACTGCAAGTCTAACCCCAATGCCAAGGCTGGCAAGAGACGCCATTGCCAGAAAAAGCATGGTCAGCGGAAGCGAAATCGAAGCGCGGGCGAGGCCAAGAGCTCTTTGGCATCTGCCGGCAGTAGCCCTTCTGAAGACAGTAGGTCTTCTGAAGAAGGTGAAGCATCCGGTTTGACCACCTCTTCTATCAACTTGGTCAACCCAAGCCCACCTGTGACGCCTGCCTCTTCCACGTCTGCGCCCGTGGCATCCGCCGGACTCTTGGCTGAAAGTTTTGGAATTGAAAGGTTCGCCGGGTCGGTCTGTGAATGGACTCCAACGAAATGCGAACCCTCTTCACCGATCACGGGTGCTCACCCTGATTTCACCACGATTTTGGAATTCAATCACACCCAAAACGGAAAAGTTGAGGATGCGACCGCAGCGATAGAAGAACTGCAGGTACACTTACCGCCCGGCCTGCTCGGGAACCCCAGGGCGACGCCCACCTGCAGCATGGGTGCCTTCCTCTCATACGCTAACTGCTCACCTGATTCACAGGTTGGAGTGACGTTTGTGACTGTCGGCAACCCTGCATTTGTGAACCAGGAAGTACCGATCTATAACATTACTCCTCCTCATCCAGAGGAAGAAGTAATTCGCTTGGGGTTCATTGCCTTCCTACCGATCTTCATCGACGCAAAGGTCCGAACCGCTGGAGACTACGGAGCGACCGCCGTCGTCCACAGCCCACCAGGCCTTGGCGTCGTAATCCGTGCGAAAACGACGTTGTGGGGCAACCCTTCCGGCACCGAACATGACAAAAAGCGGTTCACTATGTATGAAGTAGGGAATTGTCCACTGGGTATCGCTTGCCTCGCGCCCGAAGGTAAGCGGGCAAGCACCATTGCACCGGCGGAACGCAAGGCCTTCATGACCGACCCTTCGGCCTGTCAGCCGATGACGCTCTCTACGGAAGTCAAGAGCTACCAGCTCCCCGGCCAGCTCTTCACCGCCTCTGCCCCCTTGGACCCAATCACCGACTGCAGCGGCCTCCCCTTCGCCCCCACCTTCGAAGCCGACCCCACGAGTCACGAGGCCGGGGCCCCCACCGGCCTAAAGACCAAGCTCGTCCTCCCCCAGCACCTGGGACCCGATGAACGTGCCACCTCCACCATGCGCGAAGCCCGCGTCACCCTCCCCGAGGGCATGCAAGTGGCAGCCGGTGCCGCCAACTGGATCGGCACCTGCTCTGAGGCCCAGGTCGGCTTCCACGAAGAAGTCGACACCGCTTGCCCCGACAACGCCAAGCTCGGCACCGCCACGATCACCTCGCCGGCGCTCTCGGCCCCGATCGAGGGCACGATCTACCAGCGCGACCCCAGGCCCGGCAACCAGCTCGGCCTCTGGCTCACCGCCGATGCCCTGGGCATGCACATCAAGCTCCCCGGCTCCCTCGAGCCCGACAAGACCACCGGCCGCCTCACCGCGGTGTTCACCGACCTCCCCCAGGTCCCGGTGGAAGAGATCGACCTAAACGTCTGGGGTGGCCCCAGAGCACCGCTACAGAACCCCGACCACTGCGGCACCTTCACCACCAACTTCTCCTTCAGCCCCCACTCAAACGATCCGGCTGCCACCGGCCAGAGCACCATGCAGATCACCGAAGGCTGCAACCAGCCCTTCGACCCCTCGTTGCACGCCGGCGTCACCGACCCCGTCGCCGCCAAATACAGCCCCTTCGTCTTCGACCTCACCCGCCCCGATGGCAACCAGGCCCTGCGCGGTTTCAATCTAAAGCTCCCCGACGGCGAGCTCGCGAAGGTAAAAGGCGTCCCGCTCTGTTCTGACGCTGACGCCGCAGCGGCCAGATGCCCACAGGGCTCGCGGGTCGGCCACCTGCAGGCCACGACCGGCCCCGGCCCCGAACCCTTCACCCTGCCAGAGCCCGGCAAGCCCCAGCCCCAGATCTACCTAGCCGGCCCCTACAAAGGCGCCCCCTTCTCGATCGTCAGTGAGGTCCCCGCCCAGGCCGGGCCCTTCGACCTCGGTACCCTCGCGGTCAGAAGCGGCCTGGAGGTCGAACCCGAAACCGGGCAGGCAGTAGTCAAAGCCGACCCCCTGCCCCAGTTCTTCGAAGGGGTCGGCATCGCCTACCGAAACCTCCACGCGGTAGTCGACCGCCCGGAATTCAGCTTGAACCCGACCGACTGCCGCGAAATGGCGGTCAACTCTGATGTCACCTCGACCCAGGGCACCGTCGCCCACCCCCAGGCTCGCTTCCAGGTCGACGGCTGCAAGGCCTTGAAGTTCAAGCCCAGGCTCTCCTTGCAGCTCAAGGGCGGCACCAAGCGCGCCGACTACCCGGCCTTAACCGCGGTCTTGAAAGCCCGCAAGGGCGACGCCAACATCGCCTTCACCTCGGTTGCCCTGCCGCACTCGGAGTTCCTCGCCCAGGAGCACATCGGCACGATCTGCACCCGCAAACAGTTCGCCGCCGACACTTGCCCGAAAAAGTCCGTCTACGGCAAGGCCAAAGCAATCACGCCGCTCCTGGCCAAGCCGCTCTCCGGCCCGGTCTACCTGCGCAGCTCAGACCACCCGCTGCCAGACCTGGTGGCGAAACTGGGCGGAGAACTCGAGATCGACCTGGTCGGTCGCATCGATTCAAAGCACGGCGGCATCCGCACCACCTTCGAATCGGTGCCCGACGCCCCGGTGACCAAGTTCGTCCTGCAGATGCGGGGCGGCAAGAAGGGCTTGCTTACCAACTCGACTGACATCTGCCGCGGCTCGCACAGGGCGACGGTTCAGATGAAGGCGCAGAACGGGCGGGCGGTTGACCTGCGGCCGAAGCTGCAGAGCCAAGGCTGCGGCAAGAAAAAGCTCGACAAAAGCAAACACCACAGATGAACCCACAGGGGGGAACACCTAGATGTTGAAGAGAATCCACAACAAGCTCGGCACCGTGGGCTTGGCGGTCGCGGTCGTGGCGCTCATCGCCGCCGTCGCGGGCACTGCCTTCGCGGCTGGCGGTCTGACGAAGAAGCAGGAAAAGCAGGTCGTCAAGATCGCGAAGAAATACGCGGGTAAGAACGGCGCACCTGGCGCGCCTGGTCCGGCGGGTGCGCAGGGTCCGAAGGGCGATCAGGGTCCTAAGGGCGATCAGGGTCCGAAGGGGGACCAAGGACTCAAGGGGGACCAAGGCGATGAAGGTCCTCCTGGGCCGACGGAAACGGTGCTGCCGCCAGGTAAGACCGAGACGGGTGTCTTCTCTTTTAGGGGCACGGGTTCAGAAAAGTACGTTTCAGATATCAGCTTCCCCTTGAGAATAGATTTCGAGCCGGTATTCGTTGGGAATGCCGCCAACGACCCGGAACATTGTGAAGGCACGCTCGGAGAACCGAAAGCGGATCCAGGCTATCTCTGCTTCTACCGGAACGAAACCGTGAATGCGATTCGCGGCGAAATACTTCCCGCCGCAGGAGAAAGAGAGAACGGCATCACCCAGGGTTGGATTGCGCAAGAACCCGCAGAAGAAGCCTACGCAAACGGCACCTGGGCAATTACCGAATTCTGCCCGATCGATCCTGAAACTGGAGAAGAAGAAGAATGCTGATGTGCGGTTGGCGTCACTGACTCTCGCACTTCGTTCGAAGGTGCGGCCGTAGCGGCGCTATTAGGTCTCCAAAGCTGCTGGGCCACGGTCCCAAGTGCTATGGCGCGCTAGCGACGTCAGAGCGATCCCTTCTATCCCGCACGGGACAATCCACTCGAACGGCTCCAAGTCGTCGTTGACGTTGATCGCAAGGCCGTGGGTGGTTACGCCGCGGCTGACGTGGAGGCCGATCGAGGCGATCTTGCGGGCTTGGCGTGTAGAGCTGCTCGAAGGTGGATCACCCAAGGTCCATACACCGGTCAGGCCGCCGATGGTTTGGGCTAGAACCCCGGTCTCGGTCAAGGCGTGGATGACCACCTTCTCCAACCCACGAACAAAGGCGTGGACGTCGTTGGCCAAGGCGCCCAAGTCAATAATCGGATAGGCGACGAGCTGACCGGGGCCGTGGTAGGTCACCAGGCCACCCCGATCGGTGTCATGGACCTCTATGCCCCGGTCCCGATACCAAGCGGTGCCCAGGGGGGAGTTCCTCGGGTTTGGCGCGGCGCCCGCGGGTGTAGGTGGGCGGGTGCTCGAGGAGGAGGAGGGTGTCGGGGATCTCGTCACGGCCGCGTTGGCGGCCAGGTCTTTTTGCAGCTCCCATGCCTCCAGATAGGGAACGGTGCCGAGACGCTGGATGCGGAGCTCTTCGGGCATCAACAAATGGTTGCAGTTGCGCCAAGCTCTGATAGGACAGGAAAAGCAAAGAGCCCTCGAGACGCGCGTCTTGCAGGCAAGCGCCCCGAGAGCTCGATCAACGCCCAGCCAAGCTGGGCATCAAGGAAAGGAAGTATCTCATGAGCAAGAAGCTCATCACGGCCTGTTTGGGCGTGCTGGCCCTCGCGGCCTTCGCCCTGCCGGCGAACGCGTTGGCTGTCAGTGCAACCCTTACACATCCGACAGGCACGGCCCTGGCAACGGGGACGAAGCTCACAGGGACAAACATTGGCACGACGTTCCTGAAAACCGATGACGGTAAAACCATTATCGCTGAATGCGGCCATGCGGTGATCACAGGGACCCTGACAAAAAACAAAGAAGGTCACATCGAAGGCGATATCACCACAGCGACATTCTTTGGGGACAGAGAAGTCCACAAAGGTATGAAAGAGTGCACCGGGTTCGTCGGCTTGGGCAACTTTACGCCGACAACCAACGGCACAGATCCGGTCGGCACGAAGCTGGAGCCCGGAAGCGAAGAAGACCTCGAAAACGGCACCCCGTGGTGCATGACAGCGGGCGGAGCCCTGGCCGCGAACACGTTCACGGTGCGGGGCGGCACATGCAGCGAAGGCGCAAGACCCATCACATTCATCCTCCACAGCACAGGCGCCGGAGAATGCAAATACACGCGGTCTGAAGCGATTATCGGCACCTACACAACAGACACCACCGGGGACGCGATCGCGACCGTCTCGCCCAATGCGGACTCGACATTCGCCAAGCATGCCGGCGGAGTGCTCTGCCCGAGCGCAGCTACGCTCGATATGAAGTTCACATTGGAGACAGATACGTCGCCTGCATCGCCGGTTTGGATCTCGTAAAGATCTGCCGCGACAGTGCGACCATTCGTGGTCGGTTTTCGAGGCCGCCCCCCACGTGGGGGGCGGCCTTCCCGCGTCACTGAGTGCCAGGACGATATAAGCGACCCTTGTCACCCGAGCTTTGGAAAGTCCACCTCAGATATGCAGGGAAAACGCCAGCAGCGAAAGTGCACCGAGGTAGGCCCGCGAGGTCGCCCTCGGGAACACCGATCGGTCCCATACCCTTGATCGATCGCAAAACGCTGATAGAAGCTCTGGTCGAATATCCCGTCCAGCCGGGCGGGAAAGCAAAGGAGCCCTCGAGACGCGCGTCTTGCAGGCAAGCGCCCCGAGAGCTCGATCAACGCCCAGCCAAGCTGGGCATCAAGGAAAGGAAGTATCTCATGAGCAAGAAGCTCATCACGGCCTGTTTGGGCGTGCTGGCCCTCGCGGCCTTCGCCCTGCCGGCGAACGCGTTGGCTGTCAGTGCAACCCTTACACATCCGACAGGCACGGCCCTGGCAACGGGGACGAAGCTCACAGGAACAAACATCGGTGAAACCCTGCTGAAAACCGATAGTGGCGAAGGAACCCTCGCGAGATGCACCAAAGCGGTCCTCACAGGAACGCTGACAAAGAACAATGGCCACATTGAAGGCGACATCACCACAGCGACATTCTCTGGAGCCGGGGAAGAATTCGACGGTATGAAAGAGTGCGTAGGCCTCGGTGGCTTGGGCAACTTGACGCCGACAACCAACGGCACAGACCCGGTTGGCACTAAAATCGACGGTGAAGACGTCGAACACGGCACGCCGTGGTGCATGACAGCGGGCGGCGAACTGCCCGCGAACACGTTCACGGTCCGCGGCGGTACATGCACTGAAGAACCCAGAACAATCACATTCATCCTCAACAGCACAGGCGCTGGGGAATGCAAGATGACCCGGACGGCGGCGATCACCGGCACCTACACAACAGACACCAGCGGTGACGCGATCGCTACCATCCTCCCGAACGCAACCTCGACATTCACCAAGGAGTCCGGAGGTGTGCTTTGCCCGAGCGCAGGCACGCTCGAAATGACGTTCACACTGGAGACAGATACCTCGCCTGCATCACCGGTATGGATCTCGTAGAGATCTAACGACCGTACGTGGTCAGACTGTGAGGCCGTCCCACTGTGGGGCGGCCTCGCTATCGAGTGTCTTCTGTCACCCGACCGCTGCAATAAACCACGGCATATCCAGGGATTTATCAGGCCGCTCTCCGGAGTGAAGATTCCGGCAAGGTAAAGAGAACCACCGCCGTTCCTTGACAGCACCGGTGCGACACTCCTACCGTCGGCCCAGGTGTGGGGCTACGGTCTCCTGGAAGAACTGACGAGGGGAGCTGGGAAAGTTGGGTCTTGGCGTGAGGGTATCCACCATTGTGCTGCTCTGCGCGGGCCTGAGCGGCATGGCACTCCCGAGCATGGCCACCGCAGCCGGATGCCCAAACGAAGGGTTCCGCACTGGGCCGTCGGCCGAGCTCCCCGACTGCAGAGCCTATGAGCTGGTCACTCCTCCTGATACCAACGGGCGCCTGCTAGAGCCGTTGAACAATATAACGGAATTTGGTGGCGCTCTTTGGGATCGATTCCCAGTCGAACTAGCCAACCCGAGCGGCAGCAGCCTTGTCTACTCGACTGCCACTGGTGGCCTACTGGATCCCCTTGGAGCCAGCGGGGCCTTCGACGTATACGTGGCCCAAAGGGAAGAAGGAGGCTGGCTGACCAGAGACCGGCTTAGTCGTACCTCGAAAACTATTGTGTGGACGACTCCGGGAGGGGTATCTGCGAGTCACGCTCTTGCATTCACCAATGAAGGACAGCGAGACTATCTACGCCAAGCGGATGGCTCCTTTGAGTTGGTCGGGAAGGGAAGCCTTGCAGAAGAACCGTATGCGCAGGGCCGCTACATCGACGCAAATGGAAGTCATATAGTCTTCTCCAGCGGAGCGGAAAATAATCTGCAGAGCAGCTGGTGTTTTCATGAACCAGAATGCAAAGTCCTCAAGCTTGAGCCAAACGCTCCCCCAGAAGGTACGGGGGCCGTGTATGACCGCAGCGTTGATGGCCCCACCCACGTCGTGTCGCTGCTCCCGGGCGACGAAACGCCCCTAGCGGGACAGCAGGCCTACTACAAGGGGGCCTCCAAGGACGCGAGCAGCATTGCCTTCACGATTGAAGGCACGCTGTACGTCCGTGCCGATAACGGCGAGGTCGGCGAACGAACCGAGGAAGTGGCCGGTGGCGACCCAGCCTTCGCCGGTCTCTCGAGGGAAGGCCGTTACCTCTTCTACGTAGCCGGTGGGGAAAAAGGGACGATCCATCGCTTCGACACCACGAGCGAAGCCGATGTGGAAGTCAACCCGGTCGGGGAAGGGGAGATCGTCAACGTCTCCGCCGACGGTTCCCACGTCTACTTCATCTCAGAGCAGCAGCTCGACGGAGCGAAAGGCACCGCGGGAGAGCCGAACATGTATGTGTGGAGCGGAGCCTCACCGAAATACGTGACCACTGTGCTCCCCAGCGACCTGGTCAGCACGTCGGGAGGAGGGTTCGGGGCTGCGCGGCTTACCGGATGGACGGAAGCCGCTTCCCCCAATGAAGGAGCGAATGGGCCGGGGGTCGACTCTTCTCGATCCGCTTTCGATGGAACGGTGTTGATCTTCGAGTCCCGAGCGCAACTCAGCCCATATGACAATGCGGGTCACACCGAGATTTATCGTTATGACGATGAGACCGACAACCTGCTGTGCGTCTCCTGCAGCCCCATCTCTGAACCTGCGAATTCGGACGCGCGCCTCCAGGAACTGATCCTGGTGCAGTCTCCCATCATCGTTAACAACCTGAGCGACGATGGTACGCGGGTTTTCTTCGAAACCGCGGAAAGTCTGGTTGCGCGCGACGGGAATGAAGCCAACGACGTCTACGAGTGGAAGGCAGGAGCTGAACCGCCGCTTGCTCTGATCTCCTCGGGTGAATCGCCCGCCTATCCGATAGAAGCCCCCGGAGCTCTGCCATTTATCCCGGAACCGAATTCTCTTGTTGCCATCACTCCCAGTGGAGCGGACGTGTTCTTCACGGCTAGAGAGGATTTGGTGCAGGGTGCCGGAGAGAACGGAACCCAGGGGATTTACGACGCTCGAGTCAGCGGAGGGTTCGCCGAACCTATTCCGCCGCCGCTCTGTGGCGAAGAAGGCTGCAAGTCACCCAGCACGGACACGTCCTTCACTTCCTCAGGTGCTGGCTCCGAAGGCACGCTCACTGGTGGCAACGTTAAGACCCGGAAACATTGTCGCGCCACCTCCAAAGTTTCGAAACGCGAGAGGAGGCGCCAATGCTCCAAGGGCCATCGGAAGACCTATCAACATCATAAAAATAGAGGCGCGAAAACCTCTTCAGTCTCGCCCGGCATCAGCAGTTCCTCCAGGGAAGATGGCTCGACCACCAAGCAGGCTTCGACAACTGGTGATCTACCTCAGGGGGAATCCGCAGCCTCGGCTTCCCTAGTGCCGGTGGCCTCGGCGGCGGCTTCCGCCGCAAGCTTCGACATAGAAAGGTTTGCGAGTTCGTTCTGTGAATGGAAGGCCGGAAAGTGCGAAGAAGTCCCCCCAATCGCTGGCGGGCACCCAGACTTCACCACGACGTTGGAATTCACCCACACCATGAGTGGACAGTATGAGGATGCCGTGGCGGCGATGGAAGAACTCCAAGTCCACCTTCCGCCGGGCCTGCTGGGGAATCCGCAAGCCACCCCGCAATGCAGCATGGGGTCTTTTCTCTCCGGCGGGAGCTGCCCACCAGATTCCCAGGTTGGCATGTCTCTTGTCACGACGGGGTTTCCGGTATTTCTCAATCAAAAGGTGCCTATTTTCAATCTTACTCCACCGCACCCTGACCAGGAAATAATTAGGTTGGGATTAATTGCATACTTTCCAGTCTTCATCGAGGCGAAGGTCCGCACCGACGGTGACTACGGGGCAACGGCGATGATCCACAGCCCGCCAGGCGTCGGCGCCGTGATCAGGGCGAGGACGACCCTCTGGGGTAATCCCTCCGGTTCCGAGCACGACAAGGAACGGGTCAAGATGGGTGAAATCGGGAAATGCTTCCCTCCCGAATTCCCCCTGGGAACCCCTTGTGAATCTGAATATGAAGGCCAAAAAGGAGTGCGTCCAAGCACGATCCCACCCGCCGAACGCAAAGCCTTCATGACCGTCCCCTCGGCCTGCCAGCCGATGAGCCTCTCGACGGAAGTGAAGAGCTACCAGCTCCCCGGGCAGCTCTTCACCGCCATCGCCCCCCTCGACCCGATCACCGACTGCACCGGCCTTCCCTTCGCCCCCACCTTCGAGGCAGAACCGACCAGCCACGTCGCCGGCGCCCCCACTGGCCTGAAGACCAAGCTGGCGGTCCCCCAGCACCTGGGCGGCGAAGAACGCGCCACCTCAACCATGCGCGAAGCCCGAGTCACCCTCCCCGAGGGCCTGCAGGTGGCCGCCGGCGCCGCCAATTGGATCGGCACCTGCTCCGATGAGCAGGTCGGCCTCCACAAGGAAGTCGACACCGACTGCCCCGACAGCTCCAAGCTCGGCA
>Ga0207711_10000471_pt1 | contig 41525 bp, 66 predicted proteins | sample KBSS34metaG_FD_184401 | JGI IMG/M metagenome (GOLD analysis project Ga0207711, IMG submission 184401) | Switchgrass rhizosphere microbial communities from Kellogg Biological Station, Michigan, USA - KBS S3-4 metaG (SPAdes) (version 2) | ecosystem: Host-associated > Plants > Roots > Rhizosphere... | reverse complement strand
GGACGTCGGGTTCCGGCATCGGCGCCTGCTGGGGAGACTGCGGACTCCGCGCGCCGAGCGTGCGCGCCGCCCACGAGCGGACGGACGCACTGAAGCGCGGGTCGTTGGCGGCTTCCGCGAAATACGTGTCGAGAAAGCGGGCCGGGTCGCTCGCCATCGTCTTGGCGATCCCCGACCAGTGCTCGATCGTTTCCCGCGGGACGTTCTTCGCCCAGCCGTATTGCTGGTCGAATTCCGCCTGCACCGCTTCGCGCTCTTTCACACGCGCGTTGTCGAGCGCCGTCTTGTGAACCTGAAAGGGAATCGGCCCTTCCTTCGCACTGGGGTGAACCGCGGTCGGATCGGTCAGCGCCGCCTGCCCTGTGGCGGCAGTCTCCTGTGGTGGGGCGCTGGGATCGGTCGCGGCGTTGGCCTGCAGCAATGCGTCGCGCATTGACGTCGGCCGTCCCGGGGACGCAGACGAAGACGGCGCCGCTGTCGTGGGCGCGGCCGAACTTGGCGTCTCAGTCGTCGTAACCGGGGTCGATACGTCTGCGGTCTCCATACGTTCCCTCGTGGCCGTGTGGTGGCCTTCCCTGCGTCGTGTGGTGACGCCTCCCAAACCGGAGGACACAAAAAAAGGGGACGGCAACGGCTCGATTTCAGCCATCGCAGTCCCCTTTTCTGCGTCCCCTCTGTCAGCGCGCGCCGCGCGGGGTGCGCGGTGTTCGGCCCGGCCGGGCCTAGCACGCCGTCAAACTTGTGTCCTTACATCTCAGTCCTCAAGAATCCGCCAGCCGCCGTCTTTCACGCGCGGCGTCAGCCGATACGGCAACGTCAACCGGACATCGGCGCGCTTGAGCACCGCCAGCACGGCATCGACCGCCGGCTGAATCGGCCCGAGTTCCCCGCCCGCGAGATAGGCGACGACCGACGCGCTGACGATCTCGCGGATCAGTTCCTGCTCGGTCATGCCCCGTCGCTCCCGGCATCGGTGTCGATCTCGACGGTCGCGTCGACCACGTCGAGAAACAACTCCTCGCCGTCTTTGGCGATGAGCGTCATCTTGCCTTCGGCCAGCTCGATCGCGATCGCGGTGTAGAGCGTCGAGCGGTGCGGCGTGTCCTCGCGCGTGACGCGGACGTTCATGCCATCCACCGATACAGCAGTAGCCCACTCACAACAACCATCCCCGCGATCGTCATTGCCTTGCCGCGCTGTCCGACCGGCTGGCAATCCGCACAGGGGCACGTCCCCTGCACGGCCCATGCGGTCCCGCCCCATGCCAACGCGACAAGAGCGAGTGACCATAAGATTCCAAGCGTCATCGGCTCACCCAGTAGCCGAGCAGCCAGACGATCCCGAAGACGGCGCACACGAGCACCGTCTCCGCCACCTGCTGCCAGTAGCTCTTGTCGCGGCCCGTCATGGCCGGGACGGTGCCTCCGGCGTCGGATCCGGAGGCGGCGCGCCGCACAGGGCGCAGGCGACCTTGCCCGACGGGCGAATCACCCACAAGGGCTTCGGGCACGTACACGTCGTATTCACAGCCGAGCCTGCGGCACATTCACCGATGCTTCGCGTCGTGTTTGTCGGCGTGCTTGGCGTCGTGCTTGGCGTCGTGCTTTTCGACGTGCGACGGCGCCGCCTCTTTGGCCTTCGGCGCCAGGGCGTCGAGCTGGGTGGCGAGCGCGTTGACCGCCCCGGCCAGCGCGCCGGAGAAGCGGGACAACTCCGCGTTGCCGATCGTGCCGTGACTGGTACTCACGGCCTGTTGAAATTCCGCGACAATCGCCCGGGCTTCATCTGTCGTCATGTCAGTTCACCTTCGCTGGCGGTTGATAGTCCCTGTTGGTGCCCACAAATTCCCGGCACTGGCAGGCCACGGTGTAGACTTTGTCCGCGTCGTTGTTCTTGCCGACGAGATCCGCCTTACACTTCGCGCAGTAGAGCCCGAGCTGAAAATGCGCGGCGACGTCCGCGAACTGCCGGAACCACTCGGTCAAGCCCTTGCGGAGCTCGACGCGGTCGCGCGTCGCCGCTCCGCTGAGATCAACCAGGCCGTCCGGCGTCCAGATGGCGTTGCCTTTCTCGCTCATAGCCCGGTGTCCTCATCGACCCATCTGATATGCAGCGGCTCGTCGGGCTCGTCGGCGTCGATCATCGCGCGATGCGTCACCAGATACCGCCCGTTCTCCAGGGTCTGCGGGTCCATGATCGCCGCGCTCCGGGTGTGCTTGGACTTGTCGCTGCCCTGCTCGCCGACGTGCGTGTCGTAGACGCGGTAGCCCTGTTCTTTCAGCCAGCGTTGATGTTCAAGGCGTGAACGGAATCGGCGCGGCTGCTTCAGGCCGTTCACCTGCACGAAGTCGACCTCGTCGCCGACGACGGTCGAGACGCCGCGCGCGTGATCGCTCGGCCCGTTGCGGCAGAAGGGGAAATCGCCGACGTGCAGCACCGCCTGGCACTTGGCGCACCGCGTCTCGCCGCGACGGGCCTGCTGCTCGGCGAACGCCGCCTCGGCCGCCACGATCACCTGCTCTGAATACTCGGTCATTGCACGCGACTCGGCGCTTGCGGCAGTTGCCCGCCGGGTTTCGGGCCCGTCAATTCGCCCGTCTGCTCGGACGAGTGCTTCGACAAAATGTCGGCCTTGTCCGCCGGCCCGCCATGCGGTTGGTTCGCCGCGGTCGCTTTCTGGTGCTGCGCGAGCAAGGCTTCCGCCTGCCCCGGCACCGGCGCTTCCAGCATCGCCTGCCCCGCCGCGAGAATCGCCTGCTGCGCCTGCTTGATGAGTTCCGGTGTCAGCTTCACGCCCGCCTCAAGCATCGCCGCGACACAGATCGGGCTGCTCATGTCCTCGCCGCGGAAGCTGTAGCTGACGGCGGGTTTCGGTTCCGGGGGGGCCGGCGGCGGCTGCATCATGCGCGACGGGTCGTAGCCAAATTCCAGATCCACGACCCGGTGCATCTCCGCCTGATTGGTGTACGGACTCTTCGCCAGGAAATTCACATAATCCAAGACATCTTTTCGACGTTTATCCGGATCGCTCGCCAGTTGCGAATCCGGCGTGATGTCGTAGGCGTAGCGCCCGGCGATCAACTGCTGGTCCCACATCGCGAGGATGCGTTCGCCCTGCGCGCCGACAATTTCCACATAGGCGCGCTGGTCGCAGTAGCGTTGCAGGAGACTGTCGAACTTGCGCGCCAGGCGCTTGACCGATTTCACGAGCTCGCCGCGCTCGCTTTTGAGGCGCACGCTGACGTTCTGCTGGACGATGGCGTTTTCCGTCGCGGAATGCACCTTCCCGGTGACGCTGCCCGCCTGGTTGCTGCCGAGGCCCAAGGTCTCTTCCCGCGCCCGTCGGATTTCGGCGCGGCCGGTCGTGTCGCTCTGCGCGTTTTCGAGATGCGGCACCGCGACCAGGAGTTGATCCTTCCCGCGCATCATCAGCTCGTCGGGGACGCCGACGCCCTGCCCGACATCGACGTCCGCGAGTTTGTTCACGACTTCGGTAATCGCGTCCGAGTGCAGGAAGCGCGGGATGTTGGCGTCGCGCGCCTTGAGATCCTGACTGAGCCAGGTGTTCTCGATCCGCACGAGCGGGTCGGTGAAGGCGGCGTCGGCCGGCGGCCACGCGTGATCGGGCAGGACGCGCAGCACGACCGGGTGGATGGGATTGCCGATCATCGAGTCGGCGGTCAACCGCCCATCGGGGCCGAGCGTCTGATACGGCGTGCGGCGATACTGCGCCGGCTGGTCCATCCCCTCGATCAGGACGAGTTGATAGAAGAGTTCGGAGTGCGCGACGGCGGGGTCGAATTTCGCCGCGTGCAGCCAGATTTCGACGCCCTGGACGAGGTCTTTCGCGCCGCTTGCCAGCGCGTCTTTGTCTTCCGAGATGACGCGGTCATCGCGCGCGGCGTTGGCCTCGACGTCATCGCCCAGCTTGAATTGCCGTTTCGCGTCGGCGAGCGGGATGCAGAATTCCATCCCGAGCCACGGCGCCTGGTCGTATTGCGTCGAGCGCCAGTCGTGCGGGATCAGCAACTTCTCCGGCGAGAAGGCATCGACGCGGAAGCGTTCGTAGACCGGCGTGTCCACCATCTCTGTCACGTAGGTCGCCACGGGACTCAGGCCGAGCACATCCCCGACATTGGCTTGCGGCGGGCCGGGCACCTGCTGCGGTGTCGGCTGCAGGTCGGACTGATAGTGCACCTTCAGCGCGCCGATGCCGCTCGTCGTGAAGATGTTGAAGAGCGCTTCGAGGATCGCGTGATCCGCATCGGCGTGATCCGGGCCGAGGTAGTAGTTCAAGACTTCGCGCTTGATGGCGACCACATGCGCCGCGATTTCGGCCGGGTCCATCGGCTTGCCGTCCGGCTTGGCGAAGGGCTGGCCGGTTTTCGGATCGCGCAGGTCGTGGAGCGGCTCGAGCGGCGTCAGGTGCCACTCGGGCATTTGCGACCACGTCTCCGCGATCTTCAAATGGGTATCCCGAAAGTGGACGTTGCTGTTGATGTCGTACGAATTCTGCTGCACCGGCGGCAGGTAGCCTTGCAGGAGGCCCGTCCACAGGTCGCTGCGTTTCTTGCGTTCCGCCCGCGCCTGCGTGATGCGCGCCCACCAGAGGGTGACATCGTCCTCGGACATCTGGAGCGGCGGCGGCTCGGGTGGCGGGGCCGGGGCGACCGGCGGCGTCGGCGCTTGCGGCGCACCCAGCGGCGGCGCGCCTTGCGGCGGGAGTTGACGCGGCGCCTGGGGCGGCAGGGTCGGCATCATGCGGCTTTCCCCCACCGACGCTTGCCGACTTTCTCCCGCAGCTTTGCCATGATCGCGGCCGGCGAGCCGGCCGGCGGCGTTCGCTTCGGCTTCATGACGCGATACGGTGACATCCGACTCATCGCCCCGTAGCGCAGACTGTCGAGCGCGTGGTCGTCGCTCTGCGTGTTCACGTCGTCGGCGTCGTTCTTGTCGCACATCGCCCCGGCCAGCGTCCGCGCGAGGTATTTGCACGAGGGGTCGATCGTGAGCCACGGGCGCCCGTCCGGCGCCAGACGGAGCAACTCATGGACGCGCTGCCAGCCCGACTTCCGATCGTTGTCCCCTTTGCGCATCGGCAGCTTCAGGCGCGTCATCGTCTCCGCGATCGCCTCGCCGCGCCCGGCGCCCGTATGTTGCCAGCAGGCCGGATCGGCCACGAGGTAGTCGAGTTTCACGCCCAGCGCAGCCATCTGCGTCTTGATGATCCCGCTGACTTCGAACACGGTCTTGTACTGGAACTTGATCTCCCGCCAGATGTGATAGTGGCCATCGGGCAGAATCATCCAGAGCAGAAAGCATCCTGGCGCATTGAAGCCCCAGTCGAGGCTGCCGATGGCGGAATACTCGCGCATCAGGCGGCCCACTCGCGCACATGCACGGCCATGGAAAAGTCGCTGAAGAAGGCGCCCGCGAACACGTTCCAGTCGCCTTCCGCCAACTGCCGATAGCGCGTCGCGGACAACACCGCAAGGTCCGTGTCCGCGTAGTCCTCGCGCATGTAGGGGTTGTCGGCGAGGCGCGCGGGCATGAAGGCCCACTGCTCCGGCCGATAGCCTTTCACCTGCACGCCCTGGTCGTTGTAGACCGGCCGCAGCTTCGGGAACTTGTCGTAGTCCGGCGTATGGTCGATGAACATGTCGCGCAGCCAGAAGGCCGACGGCCCGCCGGGATTGGTGACCGGGATGAAGCGCGGATCGACCCGCACGCCGTTGCGATCCTTGTAGGGCTTGCGGGCGCGCGTCGAGAGCTCGGCGAGAATCGGCACGCCGTCGACGTTGACGGGATAGAGGCTCGCCTCGTCTGGCACAATCGCGCCGTACTCCGTGCCGATGTAGCGTTCGATCGCGTCGAGGTCGGCCATATGGCCGCAGTCGATGATCGACGCCGTCGAGCCGGTGCCGAATTCCACCTTGCGGTCGGCTTTGAAGAACCGCCCGCCGAGCGCCGGCACTTCGCGCTCCATCGGGCGCAGGTGGTTCTTGTCCAACTGGTCCCAGTTTTCGCGCAGCAGGAGGGCTTCATGGCCCGGCAGGCGCATCGAGCGCAGATACAGCCAATTCCGGATCCCGTGCGATTTCCCCGGCCCGGCCTGGCCGCCCCAGAGGAGATACCGCGTCAGGCTCTCCTCAATCGCGGCCTGACTCGGGAGCGGCACGTTGTGGCACTGCGTCGGCTTGCCTTTCACGGTCGAAAACAGCCCGACTGCCGTCTGCCGGCTGAAATGCTCCGGGCACAACCACGCCCGCCGCTGCATGACCTGCCCCACGACGAGCGGCGCCTGACACCAGCAGCAGATCGCCGTGGCGTGCGGCGTGCCGATCGGGGCGTCGTCCAGATCGACAGTCATTTGACGGTCCCGAGGACCAGGGCGGCGCCGCACCAGCAGCAGGAGGCGGTCAGAGCGTGCCCGCCTTCGCCCGCACCGCCGCGATCGCCTGCGGCACCGTGATCGGCCCGAGCGGACTCGGCAACGCCGCCCGGATCACGTTCAACTGGTCGATGATCGCCAGGACGATCGCTTTCTGGAAGATCGACATGTCATCGATCGCGTTCTGCGCATCGGTCTGCGTCGTCTGCGCGGGCGCGGCGGTGACCGCCGCCTGCACGGCCGTCGTCTGCGGCCCGGTCCAGACACTCGGCTTCTGCACCGTCACAACGCCCGGCGAGACCCCGAGGTAAAAGGGATCGCCGATCGTCGGGCGGATCGCCGTCGCGAGGGCCGAGAGATCCGGGTCGCCGCCCGCCCGCGTGAAGGCTTGCGCGAAGAGCGGCATTAGATCGCCTCCACCATGAGCAGATTGGCCGTGATGTCGCCGATCGTGGTCGGGCCGGTGCCGGTGACTTTGATGATGACCGCATTGGCGAGGGTTTCGGTGGCCGCCGTGCGGCGCGCTTCGACGTTGAACGCGACCCCATGCAGCGTCGTCGAGGTTTGCGTCGTGGCACTGACGCGATGGACCGTGAACGTGCCGGTGTAACTGACGCCGTTGGGGGCCACGACGAGGCTGTTGGAAAACCCGATCGTCGCCGCGCCGAAATACACGATCAGAGTTTTCGTGTTCGCGTTCGCCGCAAACGTCCCGCCGACCGTAATCCGCACGCCGCGCCCGTTCACCGCCAACGTATTGGCGGGGAGCGAGTACTGCATCAGCGTCTCTTCCACAAGACCCGTCGTCGACGTCGCCGTGACGTTGGTCGAGAGCACGCCGCCCAGGGTCGCCGTCGCCGTCCCCGTCCCCACACTGATGACCGGCGCCGTCCCGCCGCCCGCCAGCGTCACGATCAACTGCGAACTGGTATCCGTCTTGACCCCGAGATTCGCGGCATTGGTGACCGGCCCCTGCGTCCCCGAAAACGCCGCCGCCGTCACCATCAGGGCGCCGTTGCTGTCGACCCGCAGCCCGGTGTTCATCAGGTTCGTCACCTGCGCCCACGCCACGACGGCATAGAGGCCGAGCAGGACCGCCGCGATCGTCAGCCGGGCCTTCGTGTAGTCAGACATCGCTTCGCGTCTCCTGCTGCTGTCTGAGCCGCCGCGCCAGCTCTTTCCGACTCTGATGCCGGATGTATTTCCCGCCCTGCGCCTTCCTCGCCTTTTTTTGCTGCCGCGCCACCCACGCCCGCTCGGCCGCCGAGAGCTCCAGATTCACCGGAGGCGCCTCGCGCTCACTCACACCGACTCCGCCCCTGCCACGCCAGACTCCGCTCCCACGCTTCCTCCCGCAACGCCGCATTGCGCGCCGCGTGCGCCAGACACGCCGCACACAACCCCGTGACGCTCGCCGGCCGCAGACATCGGCACCCCGGGCACTGCCACGTCCACGTCCGCGCCACCTCGCATCGCTCGCGCTCCGTCATCGCGGCTTCTTCCATCCGTGCACGTCCGCAATCGCGTCCCGGCACCGCGCATAGACGTCTTCGTTCGTCCGATACGTCGCCCACGCGCAGTCCATCGCCGTGTGCAACGCCTTCAGCAGGGCCGCCTTCTCCCGCCGCAACTGCACGACTTCTTGCTCGAGGGTCAACGCCACCGGCGCCGATGTCGGTTCCTTCCACTGCGCACTCGCCATTATTTCGACTCACCCCCGCACGTCGGGGACATGCGCCAGCCACCACCGCATCCCCGCCCGCGTCATCCCGATCACCGTGCCGCCTCGCGTCCCCGCCTTCCACCGGCCGACCGTGATGCTGCCGCGCGGGGGCGCGCTCTTTCGCGCTGTCCCTTTTTTCTTCGCCGCGCCAGAACCGCGTTTCATCGGAGAAAATCCTCCGCGCCAAGACCCGATCCGCGCCGCCCCGCCGCGTGTCAATCGAGCGCAGGCTCGAGCCGGGCGGAGGTGCTACACACGTAACACGTAGCGTGGTGCTTCTATCGTTGCGTCTTCGCGCTCGTTCACTGCGTAGCGAAAGGTAGAGGCGTTCGGCGCTGTCCCGTCGTTACTCGCTGAGCAAGGGCACTGCAGGCACAGGTGAAGAGATGCACACCTGCACGTCGCTGTCTTTACAGCCGATCTGCACCACCACGCGTGGGCTGTTGCCGTCTTCGCTGCGCCTGGCCCAGCGCTCGGGATGCCGGCGCTCGAGATACGTCATCGACGCCGCCCAGAAGCGCGGATCGTTGCCTGCCTTGCGGACTTTGCCGACCTCTTCCGCCTCCGCTTTGGCGCTCGCCCTTTTCACAGCCCGCATGAACACGGTGAACGGTTCTTCGCCGGCCTCGCCGCGTTTGATCCAGTTGCGAATGGTGTTCTCGCTGACGCCTGAGAGTTCTGCGGCGACTTCGAGGTAGTTGCCGTCCTGGATGTAGGTCAGGAGTTCTTGGACGGTATCGGCGTTCCCGATCTCACAGGGTCGGCCGGTATCGGGGGGGATGTAGGCGTTGCTGATGTCCGCGGCGAGCTGCTGTAGGTTCATGCGCTCTTTCGGTCCGCGGTGCCGGGATGGTTACTGCTGTAGTGCGCGGTGCCTTCGGGCTTTCGCCCTTCGGCCTCTAATACCCGCCGTGTGACGTTATGGCACAGTTATTCGAGAAAGTCACGATTATTTCTATAGATGGGACAGATCGTGCGACTTGTGGCCTGATTCGTTACATGTGCCGAAACGAATATGCTTGCTTTCGCATTCCGTAAATCGAGGGTTTGCGTCGCAAAGTGAGGGTTAGGGACGTTGGCCGAGGAGTCGGACGAGGTGCGTCACCATGGCGAGCGCGTCGGCGGCGAGCTGCTGTGAGAGTCTGGCCGTCTCCTCCAGCTTGAGCCGCTGCATCTGGGCGAATTTGACGCTCGGGTGGTCGGCGATCTGGGTGGAGGGGTCGAGCGTGCCTGCGATGGCGTCGAGCACGGCCTGGAGGACCGTCGTTTCCGCGTCATACCGGACACGTTTCGCTGTCTCTTCAGAAATCGGATCGGCCATCGTTCTTCCCTCTTGACAACCCATAGCGGTATGGCTATATTAGTAGACATGAACAGCATGAACACGGCGACGGCGACCGACCTGCTGACGGCGAAGATTGCCGAAATGACGACCGCGCAGATTGAAGAGTCGGTGGGCACGCTGAGCGCGGCGCCGCTGACGACGGACAGCCGCCTGGTGCGGGCGCACCTGATTGAGGAGTTCATCCGGCGGAATGGCGAAGCGGCCGGCGATGCCCTCATGACCTCGGTGGGGTTGTGATGGACGACCGTGACGCCACCTGCGCATGGGACTGCACGCGCCCGTTCCCGCACGAAGGTCCGTGCGGACAATGGCAGCGAGACGAACAGGGGCACATGCAAGCCGCGGCGTGCATCGAAGAACGCATCGACGCGGCATTAGAGCGAGGCGGCGAGCATTTCCCGCACGACAGCGCCGAGAAAGATTGGCACACGCTCGCACTGGCCTCTATCCGACGCGAGAACGAATGGCGTGAGTGGGCAGAGAGCCACTTTGAGTCGCTCGATGCACCACGGGCCGCGTCCTCTGACCAGTTGCGCGCACGGCTAGACCAGACACTAGCTGATGCGGAGCAGCAGGTGGACGTCCTGCGTCCTGGGGGCCGCTATGCGTGGAAATCGCGGCATGACCACCTCCTGCGAATACTCCGAGACATCGTGAATGCGTGGGAAGGCGCGGACTGGTGCGCTGAAGCCACCACAGCCATACGAGAGATTGACGGCGCGGCGTCATGACGGCGGGGCCGTGGCAATGCCCCTGCGAACAGTGGAACGCCGCGCATCACCGCAAGTGCCGCAACTGCGCCCGATGGAAACGGGCCGCCAGGGGCCTGAAAGACCCTCACGCGGTCGCGCTCGGCCGCAAAGGGGGGAAGGCCGGGAAGGGCGTCTCGACCCCCGCCAAAGCCGCCGCCGCCCGCGCCAACGGCCTCCTCGGGGGCCGTCCCAAGAAACCCGCGACTCCTGAAGAGGCGAAGTAAATGGCCAGCCGTCCCAGTCTCCCGTCCGTCCCCCGCGCCGTCGTCGGCTATGTCCGCGTCTCGACCGAAAAGCAGGGCTTGTCGCTCGAGGCCCAGCAGGCGCGGATCGAAGCGATGGTGGCCGTCCGCGGCACCGCGCTCGGCTCGATGATTATCGACACCGAATCCGCGAAGACGCTCGAGCGCCCCGGCATGGTCCAGCTCCTGGCGCTCATCGACGCCAAGCAGGTGGATACCGTGATTGTCGCCAAACTCGATCGCCTGACGCGCTCGGTGCGCGACCTGGCTGACCTCCTCGAACGCTTCGAAGCCCGCGGGGTGGCGCTGATTTCCGTCTCGGAGTCGCTCGACACGAGCTCGCCGGCCGGCCGCCTGGTCCTCAACATCATGATGAGCGTCTCCCAGTGGGAGCGGGAAGCGATTGGGGAACGCACCCGCGATGCCCTCCGCCAGTTGAAGGCGCAGGGGAAGTCCACCGGGACGCCGGTCTATGGCTTTCAACGCGGGACGGATGGGTTGGTGCCTCATGCCGGGGAGCAGGCCATGCTCGTCGTGCTGCGCGACTGCCGGGCGGCCGGGTTCAGCTTGAAGGCGACGGCGGAGGCACTGAACGTCGCCGGGTATACGACGCGGGCGGGGACGCCGTGGCGCATGGAGTATGTGCGGAGTCTGCTGAAGACGGCCGCGTAAGAGCCCGAAGATCTTCAGGCGCGATCTCCCCCATCGGGGTCTGCCGGTCCTGCAGACCTCGCAGCCACCAGTCCGACCCGCCGACCACTACCCCGCCCATTTCTTATAGCGCACGCCACCGGCCCAGCCGACCAGCCAGCGGCGCCCGCGATGGTCGATGGCGCCGAGTGGCTCCGTCGTCCCGTCCGGCGCGGTATAGCAGACCGGCCCCTGGGTCTCGGGCAGCGCGTCCAGTTCGCCATACGTCAAGGGCGGGCTTGAGGAGGGTGGCGAGGTCGGACTGGTCGGTGCGAGGTCTCCGGCTCCGGGGTCCATGGCGGGTCGAGATCGCGCCTGATCGTCGTCCGTCGTCGCTGCGGGATCCTTCAGGAGCGCCGCGAGTTCATCAGCCCAATACAACGCCGCGTCATAGTTTCGCTGGCGCATTCGCGCCACCAGGGACGCGAGGGCGGCGAGGAGTTCGGTGTGCTGGGCCTGCGAGGTTATCTTGCTCTTGTCGTGCCAGGGATCACGACATCTCGACGCCTCGCCGTCCCATCGCATCGCCTGATGAAGCTGCGGATATGGAGACTCACAGGACGGGCAATCTGTAGGAAGGATGGTTTCTAGCTCGTCCGCTCGTCGCGCTAGAAATGCCACAACGTCTTCGTAACGCGCAACCTTATACCCGTCCACCTTCTCGCACGTCAGCGGGTTATAGAGCAAGTCGAACGTCGGAAGATTGGCCGCTCGCAGTCGTTCAATTACCCCATCTAGCCGAGGAAGAACGATGTGGTCAGCAATGGCGCGTCTCAGACCGATTAAACTGCGGCGGATTTCGTCCTTGGACTGCCGATCCCAATCATTCAGTTCTTGCGCGAGCCAGCCATCGACGAACGCCGCGACGTTGGTGATCGACGTGGTCTGGCTGTCGCCGCTCTGCTCCTTGCTCATGCCTCCTCCTGCGGTCGGACGGCGGGCAGTGGGGGCGCTGGTAACGGCATCCAGTGCGTGGGTTCCCATCGAATCGCATGAACCGCCCAGAACCCCACCTCGTTCACGCCACAGTCGAACCAGCGGCCCACGTCGGGATAGCCGCCACGAGCAATCAGCAGCACGTGACGTCCATCCTTCGGGGCTGTCTCCATCGGTCGCCAGGCCGGTGAGGCGACAGCGGGGCACGGGACGAGCGCGGCCTGTAAGTCTTCCGTCTGCTTGATCGCCTTCTCGCACTCCCAATACGATTCTTGATGGTCGCCATTGCTGATCAGGAGGCGCACCGCCACTAGCGTGGACAGCAGCACGTCGAAATCACGGCGCAACATCTGCTCCTCCAGCCCTCGGACGGGGACGGCAGAGAGGGAAGAGGAGGGTTGATCTGACATTAAGAAATTCCTTTCACGCGATCTCGAATGTGTGAATGGCACTCACCGTAAAGACCTCGCATCGGCGGAACCGACCGCTTCGCTATCCTCAAGAACGAGACACCCCTGGTGCGCGACTTTCCGCTCCACGGTCACGATGGTGTCTTGGTGTGCGCCGCCGTGGCACACCAAGAGTATTTCGAGCGGTTCATACCGCCGTGACACGCCAAAACCGGCCGAGTTCCAGCCGCAACAGATCGCGATGCCTCCGAGCGCGAGTTTCTGGTCCAAGGCATCCTTGACACGTTTATACAGACCGCCGTTCTGTGTCTCCCGTTGGCCACACGCGAGACCCACTGAACGATAGACTTCCGAGATTTGGCGAGGCGAATACGGAGGATCGAACAACACCGCATCCGCCTCGACATCCAGAGAATGTACGTAGGATTCCGCATCCTGGCCGCTCGCCAAATCGTTCCGGTGCGAGCCGAGAACAGACTGCCCACAGAACGGATCAATGACGATCGCGCAGCCCCGCAACCATCGCGTCAATAACTCGGCAATCGGCGGAATGGCAAACGTCTGTGCGGACGGCATCGCCCACACGCGCTCGATCGTCGTTCTTGAGGCTGCAGGCATTACCCCACCTTCCGACGCGAGGTCTTCGACGCCGATCGGGTCACCGTCGCCGAGATCGCGACAGAGCGTTCGTCGGACTTCGTTCGGAGCACCGCGTCAATCGCCGCCTCGATCCGATCACACGTCACGGCGTCGTAGTATTCACAGCTCACGTCCGCTTCCCCGACTTTGAAACTACGCACCCAGACGCGCCGTGTGTCGTCCGGGATCGGCAGCAGCGATTCGCAGTGCAGCTTCGCCGCGAGTCGTCGATGGAGATCCGCGGCGACCGGGAGCATGGCTAATCCTTGGACGATCTGATCCAGCTCGTCGAGGGAGAGCGTCAGGAGCACGAGACGTCCTTGACGCGATCTCGGCGTTGATGAAACGCACTCACGGTGAAGACCTCGCATCGACTATGCCGACCTCGTCCTCGTCCGCCAGGCGCTGCCATCGCTTCAACGCCGCCTGCCGCGCCTGTGCTGACTTCTGCGCCGGCGTCAACCGCCCATACCCAAAGCGCCGCCGCATCCAGTCCCGCTTCCACGCTTGGCATCGCAGACAACACGCGCCGCGATGTCCCGTCGGTTGCCCGCATCGGACACAGGCGCCTCGGGCGCGGCGTTGCCAGTAGCGGGCGGCTGCCGACAGACCCCGGATGTTCACCGGACCTCGACAATCGTCACGCCGTATTGCGCTTCGGTGTGCTTTTTCTTCCACCGATACAAGGGCGTGGCCATGCCTTTGACGTCTTCGACGACGAGATCCCCGGCCGCCGTCCGGTAACGAAAGTCGGCCCGGTACTCGCCGATCACGACCGTGCCTACTGGTGCCGTCACCGTGAGCCGGTAGCGCGGCTGCAGCTCGAGCAGACCGAGTTCGCCGGCGCGCTCGAGCACCTTGAGCTCGCCATAGCGCCGCGCCTCGGCGGCACTGTCGAAGGTGATCGTCCCGACCGTGGTCTTGACCGCGTGATACTTCGACGGCTTGGCCTTCACCTCCAGCTTGGCGTTGTGCCGGGCCGCGTCGGCGGCGGTGAAGTCCTGCCAGCCGCGGGTCGCCATCAGTGAGTCTCCACGAAGAGATCCAGTTGGCGCGCTGCGACCACGTCGGTCGGTTGGGCCGGCAGACCACGCGTTTGTCCTGCCGACCCTGCCGGCATCTGCCAGACGGGCCAGTCGGTATCGACGCTGTGCGGGTACAACCAGCGGAACACCGGCACGCCGTCGATGACTTCCGACTCGCGGCCGCCGCCGATCTCAAAGCGCGGCATCAGCGGACCACGCGCAACGGCAGCGGCCGGAACATCGAACACTGCGCGTTCCCGCCGTCCTTCGTGCGCGGAATCAGGATATTGAGGATCCCTTTGACCTCGGGGTTTTTATGCTGGTCGTAGTTGTAGAAGAAATGCACCGCGCGGATCGGACAGTCGCGCGTGGCATCGTCCGCCGGATAGTTCGCGCACTTCATGCACACCGCTTCCAGATAGAGATCGCCTTCGGTGCCGTTCGAGAAATACGCCATTAGCCTTCCTGCCCCGGTTCCCGCTCCGGCGTCGGCGCGGGGGGTTCCCGTTTCGTGAAAATTGCCTCGATGCGCTGTTCGAACGACGGCCGCTTCTTCTTTTTGCCGTCCGCACGCATCGCGTGCGTCTCGGCCCAGCGGCGGAAGGCCTGCATGGCGGCGTCCTTCGCCGCATACCAGCGCGCGAGCTCGTCCCCGTGTGCCCAGTGCCCGCGCGTGATCACCCGGTCGCCGATCCGGCCCCGGACGTCGGCGTCGTCAGCGTCGAATTCCGGGACGAAGCGGATCGGTCGCCGGCTCACCCCGGCCTGCCGACACGCGGGGCAACTGCACGGACGGCCTTCCCAGCGGCGCCGCTCGGCCTCGAGCCAGACGTCCGCCTCGTCCGCGGAGAGTTCACCCACCGCGGCCTGCACGGTCGGCTGCGGCATCGCCTCGATCCACTCGGCCGGGCGCGGGAAGCGTTTCCCGTGCGCGATCCACGCCTCGGCCCCCGCCTTGACGCGTGCCAGCGGGAAGCGCCGGAAGGCCGCGAAGTAGGACGCGATGAGCTGCCGCGCGTCGCTCTCGTCGGCACGGATTGGAAACACCCGCCGCAGATCGGCGAACACCACGTTGAATTCGAACAACTCGACCTCAGTCATCATCGCCGCCGCAGAATCTCAAGTTGCGCCTCGACGTCGGCCTGGGTCGGCGCCGCGAACATCGCCTTCTCGGGCGTCGGGCCGCGCACGGGCGGCTCATCCTCCCAGCGCGCCTGATTCAGAAACGTCGTCGGATGCGGGATGAAGTCCCCGCCGTCCTTCAGCCAGGTCGGCCACGCTTTGTGCTCATCGACCGAGGCGACGATGAGGTCCTTGAGCACCAACGACGGCCGCAGCTTTTGCCACGCCTTCCAGGCGAGCAACTTGCCGACCCGGTGGCCCTTCGGGTAGTGCGCCATGAATTCTTCGAAGCCCGCGCGCAGTTCCGCGACCTGTCCGGCCAGGGCGGCCTTGGTCTTGGCGTGCGTCTTCCCGTTTGCCACGGCCGCGGCCTGCGCGGCTTGCACGCGAGCGGGCGAGACGAGCGCAGGCGCGGCACGCGCCGGTACGGGTTCTTGTTCTCTTCCCTTCTCTTCCTGTTCCCTTCCCTTCTCTTCAGAGGGAATCTCCGGGACTTTCCCGGAACTTCCGGGAACTTCCGGGAACCGCGACCGTGTCCGCTTGTGCAAGCCCAACTGGTGCGGGTCGAAGTTGTCGATCTGGAGGTAGCGTTTCCCGCCGACGACATACCAGCGGATCAGCTCGACGCGGTGGAGCTCGAGCAGCGCGTCGGCAAAGTCGTCCAGCGTCCGGACCGACGCCGGGTAGCACTGATGCTTGACCGTGAACGGGTCGCCCTGGAGGCGCCCGAAGTCATCCGTGTGCGAGATCAGCAGCGGATAGAGCGCGTGGCAGAATTCGACCAGGTGGCCGCTGACCGACGCGAACTTCTCCGACGTGCTGAGCGATTTCGACAACATGCGCCCACGCGCCACTCGACACCTGCGATTCTGGTGTCCACGTCGAGACCTGCACAGCCTGCGCGACGGGCGTGGAAAGATCGCGCAACCTGAAGAAACGATTACGAACGACGACGATCTGTCGCGCTACGACCGCACGGGTGGTGCGACCTCGGAGGCCACGCGTTTGTCAGACTGGCTGATCGACACATCCTCAAGAGAGCCCCTTCCATCGCCGCCATCGATCGAGCAGTTTGGTTTTCGCGGCGGCGGTCGTCAGTTGCGCGAGACACCCCGTCGTGAGATGGTCGAAGGCGGTTTCTTCGGCGTAGTGCCAGAGCCGCGTGTACGTCCAACCGTCGCAACACAGGGTGTTCCGCACTTCGGCGCAGGCGAGACAGGTCTTGTGTGTCTTAACCACGCCGTCCCATTTGCCGGTCATGCGCTCATAGGTCTGGCCGATCGCGATCGTGTCGTGACACTCGCAACAGCGGTGCGCCTTTCGGGCGCGCACTTCGACGGTGCTCTCAAACTCTGGGAGATCGCCGTCGCCGCCATCGATACAGATGCCGCACGGACCATCGTCAAGGTCAAGCATCGTCGTCGTCCGGTCTTGCGAATGACGGCATCACCTGTTCCGCCGACGCGAGGTCTTCAGGCATCGCGTTACTCTCCCTCGCCGAGATCGCGCATAAGACTTCTAAATGGGGCCGATGTCCATCCGCCGCTCGGCCCCGCACACGGCTTCTCAGGCCAACTCCCGTTCGCCCTGGATGCTCCGGTTCCCTACTGCTGCTGCGTCCGCGTCCGCCCGCGCGCCATCCCCTGCAGCGGCAGGAAGGCGCCGTCGGTGATCTGCACGTCGGACAATCTCACCGGCGCGCTGAAGCCCTGTTCATCGACGCAGAGATAGACCGGACTCTTCCCCGGCATGTCCCCGATCTGGAGGATGCGCACCGGTTCACCGTCCACCACCCCGTGAATGGGCGTTTGATAGGGCGGCGCCCACGAGGCGCGTTTGCGTTTCTGCGCGGGCTGCTGGTTCGTGAACTGCGGGTTGTTCGGGTTCTCGCTCTGCGTGTCTTGCCGGTTTCTGAGACTCATACGACCCTTCCCTTCTCACTGGTGCAGGAAAGCCTCCTCATCCCATACGCGGAAGTGCGTACTGGAGGCCGTGGGGAGAACGACGATCAAAGGCTCTTCACGCGATCTCGAACGGACGAATGGCATTCACGTCGGAGACCTCGCATCGGCGGTGCCGACCGCGTTGGCATCCTCAAGAACGACGGCGGAGCGACTGCGGCGGCGATCGCGATCCGACGTGATCCACACCTTCACGATGGAACATTCTGGATAGCGGGCCAATTCCAGTTTCGCCCCTGCGCGTGTCCAGAAGATCGCGCAGCGATACTCGCCGCCTCGGATGCCATCGGTGCGCGGATCGATCAACGCCCACGCGCGAACGTCCTTCATCGCCGCGTCGGACTTGCGCCCGATGAATCGGTCGGACTCGCCGACGCGAGGTCTTCGGGCATCGAAGTACTCTCCTCTTCGAGATCGCGCATAAGAATCTTCGTCCTCGTTCGGTCTACCGTCGGTTCCGTGTCTGTTCGTCTAACCACCGCTCGGAGATCCGGCCGAGACTGTCGAGCACCTGCCGCGGGCGGTCGATCCATCGCGAGCCGATCCACACGACCCCCGCCCACACCGCGAGGCCGAGGAGGACGCCGATCACGTCGTGACGGCCTTGGCCCGTCTTGGGGTCGGCGCGATGGGTTCCTCTTCGGCCGCCCACGTCGCCTGAATCGCGGCGTAGACCGCGCGCACCATCCCCCGGTCGAGTTCCTTCGCCTTCTCGGAGAGGTCGGCGTACGGCACCATCAACTCTTCGCCGTCCTCGGCTTTGCGGCTGGTGATCCCCTGCGCGGTTTTTCCCGCCATCCACGCGTCGTGGGCTTTCGCGCTGACCACGTCCAGATTCGGCAGATACTTCGCATTCATGTCGGACACCTCTCGGTAAATGTGAGGGGGAGATCGCCATTGAGATACCACTTCGCCGTCAGGCCACGCCCCGCCTTGTACATCTGCCGGGCCGTGCCGACAACGAAGAGCTTGTGCGCCTTGAACAACCGATGGCACTTGCAGCACGTATGCAACCCGTTGCGGCGGTCGTGCCGGGTCACCGGATTGGTTCTGGACACGATGTGGTGGTTCTCGCCGCGCCGTTCGTCGAGTTCGCACGTCACGATCGTCTGGATGCCGCAGACGCGGCAGATCCCGGCATCGCGCGCTTTCACCTCGGCCGCCCACCGGCGGAGTTTGCGCGCGTCGTCCTTCTCTTCGGCCATCGCCGTGTCGAGGCGACTCACGCCCTTCCCGATCGGCTTCCCGACCCGCGCCGCGTCCACGTCGGCTTTCGTCGGCAGGTTCGCGAAGGCGCCCATCACTTCAGCTTTCTGGCCTCGGCCATCTGCTCAGCCTGATACGCCGCCGCTTCCCCGCCGCGGAAGTCTTCGCCGTCGGGATCGGGCGGGTCGTAGTTTTCGGCGCGCACTTTCTCGGCGCAGTCGTCGCAGAGGAACATGTCATCGATCTGCCCGCTGTCGAGATGAAACGCGCGGCAGCGCACCAGCGGCCAGCCGTCGTCGTTCGCCTCGAGGTCGCCGTAACAGTCGGTCGGGGTCAGGCACTGCTGGCACGGATGGTCATGCGGGCGAGCGCGCATCAGAACGCCTCCTGCGATCCCTCCGGCGCCCACTTCGTCGCCGCGATCTCCGCCGCCGTTGATGCCAGCGTCAGCTTGAGCAAGTCCCAGCCATACTGACTCTGGGCGTCTTCCACCCACACCGGGCGGTGATTCTCCTTGCACTTCGTCGCGAGGTTCATCATTGCGGTGTTGATGGTCGAGCGCACGCGGCCATCGGTGAAGTTGATGAGCGCCTTGATCACCTTCGGGTTTTTCGTCGGCCGGGTTTCCACGCTCGTCACGTAGAGCGCGCCGTCTGGCGGAGCGTCAAGGGTGCCGGGAGAGAGAGCGGCATCTCCCGGCGCTTCGGCCCCGCTCGGCCTAGCACCCGAATCTCCTGCGCTCGGGTCCACACGCATGGCGACCGCGGGCGCGGCCGGAGTCTCGCGGATCTGGATCACGGGCTCGTGCGTCGTCGCGTCGGCGTCGTTGTCGCCTTCGGTCGGAATGCAGAAGGTCTGGAAGGCGGCGTACTTGTAGGCCGCGCTCATGGCTTTGTTCGTCGCCTTGTCGGCGCTGTCCATCGCCTCGCCGTAGGTCTTGACGGTGTGCCGTGAGCTGTCGGCCGCCGAGACGAAATCGAATTCCGCCTCGACCGTCACGTAGAACAACACGCCGCCGCTTTTCGACGCGTGTTCGACCACGGTGCGGGACAGGATGCGCGGCAGAATCACCAGCCGATACTTGGCCAGGAGCGGCGACAGCGCGTTGAGCACGTCATCGATGCCGCGGAACTTGTAGTTCTGTTGCAGGTTGCTGCGCGATTTCGAGACGCCCACCGTCGCGATCTCGCGGGAGACGCCGACGATGCAGTCATAGACGGTCATGGCGGGCGCGGCAGTAGCAGCAGGCGCATTGGTCGGGGGCATGGGTTCGTCCTCTTCCTTGTAGTAACTCGCTGGCAGTTCCGTCTCGCGGCGCTCGGCCGGCCCGGGCACCACGTAGGCGCGGCCGTCCGAGCGCCGGCGGAAGCGCGGGCGTTCCCGATACCCCGTACAGGGGTCCATCGGGATCGTGCCGGGGACGGCGACGCCGGGCGGCTCGTCGCCGAACATTTCCGAGGCGGTCGGCTCGCGGGCGCTCACCCGATCCGTCCGTTCCGTGAACGCGGCACGATCACCGACTGGCTGCGGCCCAGGCGCGTCGCGACATCGAGCTGCGCGCGTTTCAATGCGTCGTCGTCGTGCTTCACCACGGGCGGCTGCGGCGCTTTGAGCGCCACGAGGATCAGCGCGATCAGTAAGACGATCCCGAGGGCCGCGTAGAAGAGCCAGGTGGGATCGACGGCCGGGGCGCCTGGATTCATGCCCGCACCTGACGGCGCTTCAGCGCCACGACCTCGCGATACTCCCGCCAGTGCTTCGCGAAGGCCTGCTGTAACGTCGCGCGGTTGACGGCATCGGCGCGTTGATAGAGCTGCGCGAGGCCGCGAACGAAACTCCCCCCGTACACGACCATCGCCTCGAGGACGTCGTCGTCGGTGATCGGGGCGTCCTCGGGCAGCGGGAGCGGCGCGGTCGTCGCGAACCTGGGATCCGTCATGACGACTCCTTCGTGCGCTGCTCAAGCATCGCGTCCGCGAGTTCGTAGGCTTCTGCCACAATCGCGTCCTGCGACTCCACGCCCTCGTTCAGCGCATGCGCGTAGACGGCCGGCAGCACTTGCGCCGCGAAGTAGTCCCGCAGTGACATGCCCCAATAGCTGATCGCATCAGCCGGACCATCCGACGGAAACGCAGGCCCGCCGTCGTCCCGCCGCGGGGCGTCGAGCACCTTCGGATCGAAGGGGCCGTCGTGCTTGTCGCTCATCGCGTCCCCACGCGCGCATTGCGCGCCCCGAGTCCCGCCAACCCGATCCCGACCCCATACGCCAGCGCCTTCCCGATCCGCGGATGCCCGGCGCCGGCGAGCCGCCGACAGACGACGATCAACCCGGCGGTCGCGCCGACCTTCCAGGCGATCAAGCCCGGCGTCCCGACAGACGCGAGGAACGGATTCCCCTCCTGCCCGAGGCCCGAATGAATCGATTGCAGCGAGGTGCCGAGATCGATCGCACTGCCGACGCTCAGCGTGAGCGCGGGGGCGACGCCGAGCGGCGTCTGCGCGGCGACGGGGAGGGCGACGGCGAGCAGGACGAGGAGGAGGGCCGCGATGCGCCGCGCGCGGGCCGTCTCCTCGAGCAACCGTTCGACGGCCTGCACGGCGATCGATCCGGCTTCGATCTGATCCATCTCCGCATGCAGCCGTGCCTGGCAGCGAGGGCAGCAGCCGTGCGACACCGGCGCGTCGCCGGCGGGTTCGTCGTTCATCGGCGACTGACACCAGGAACAGATCAGGCTCATGCGGATTTCCTCTGGGGACTGCGGAACGATCGCGGACTGCCCCACTGCCCGGCGAGATAGCGATCGACCAGATCGGCGCGATAACGCGCGTGCATCCCGAGGCGCGGCTGCAGTTCTTCGATGAATGGCAGATGGCCCTGGCGCTTCAGCGTGTTGAACGTCGAGACTTTGAGCTGCAGCAGATCGAGCACCTGCGCCAGCGTGTAGCAGCGGGGCGCGCTCATGCGGCCCCCTTCGCGTTGAACGGGCGGATGGGAAACAGATCCGCCGGCGCGACGTTGAGCACGACGGCGAGGCGGACGATCGTTTCGTAGCCGATGCCGCGCCAGTCGCGGTCGCCGCTCTCGATCAGGGAGATGAAGGAGTGATCGACGCCGACCTTGGCGGCCAGTTGGCGCTGCGTCAGCCGGGCCGCCCGGCGGGCGATGCGCAGCGTGCGGCCCGAGTTATCTAGATCGCGCCGTCGGCGCCGTTTCGATGAGTTAGTTCCGTCCGTGACGCGCGGTGTGTGGCTGGACATAGTTAACTGATGTCGTTAATCTATCAGCCTGATTGACCGCTGTCAACTAGTTAGTTAGACTCCCGCTAGTTAATGTAAGGTGGGAGATCGATGAAACTCGTTCGGCGTCTTGATCCCTATGCGCCGCCCCCTAACAATGACGACGTGGGAAGTCTCATCGCGAAGCGCATTGCCGACTGGCGCAAGGGCCACAATGCCGAGGGCCGGCCGAAAGCGCCGAAGGAACGCCACATCAGTCAACTGGATATGGCGAAGCTGGCGGGCGTCTCGGTCGGCTGTCTCCAGGGCGCGGAGAAAGGCACGCGCGCGACGGAAGACGCGCAGCTGGCGAAGATCGCGAAGCTGATGGGCACGACCCTGGACGACCTCAAGCAGGGCGACACCGACGACCGCGTCCTCGTCCTGTCGGATCCGCGCGGCGAGCGGCTGAACGACGAAGACTACGAGATCGCGAACTGGTTTCACGATTCGCACACCGCCGTGAAAGTGCAGGTGCGCTTGACACTCGAGCAGCACGCCCGCCAGCGCGACGGCCGCGCGCCCCTCCCCACCCCCGCCCCGTTGACGGATCGCCGCTCGGGCGAGGATCGCCGCTCGACCGCGCACGATCAGCAGGCCGCCGATGCCGACCGCATCCGCCACTGGGAAGCGGAGAAGCACCGCGCCGCCGCGCACGACTTCATCGACAATCTCGGCGAGATCGCGGATCCCGCGGCCCAGAAAAAGAAGGTGGAATGAGTGCGGACCCGACGCGGATCGTCCCGTTCGCTCGGCGACGCCAAGCCGCCAAGGCTGACCTGCGCGGCCGGCGCTACTGCGCCCTGACGCCGGCGGAGATCGAGGCCCACGCCGCCGCGCTCATCGCCAAGATCGAGCGCCTGAAGACGCGCCGCCCGCTGCAGATCGTGCAGATGAACCGCTGGGCGGATCTCTTTCTCGACGAAGACGCTGGGGCGTAACCCAGCCCTCAACACGGAGTCCCTCTATGGACGTGACCCGCGATCAGTTGCACCGTCTCCTCGCTGAGCACGAAGCCGCCGCCGCCGCGATCCGCGCCACGATCGGGCTGTTGAACGGCCATGCGAACGGCGGCGCGCCGCCGCTCATTGACGAGGCACTTACCCGACGGCGACGACGACCACGCAAGGCGACGACGGGCGCGCCGCCCCCGATGGACACTGCCGCGAAGCTCGCGCTCTTCGATCGCCGCGTGCCCGTGTCAACGGCGGACCTGCGCAAAGTGGCCGGAGGCGGCGTCCAGCAGATCGGGCTCGGAGTGTTGGTGCGCCACGGCTATCTGAAAAAGAAACGCGGCGGCTACATCCGCACCGCGAAGCCCTACCCGAACACCTAGTGCCCCGCACACCCACCGGCTTTCAGCGCCGCGGCGACAAGTGGCGTCTGGTCGTGCGCGTCGGGGGCAAGTTGCGCGTCTCCCCGTGGGGCCGCCAACCGCCGCACGAGCTGAAGGCGTGGCGCGAGCTCCAGATCGGCAAGTACGGCACCCGGCGCCGGCTCGCCGGGTCCTTGCGCGCGGAGGTCGAACGGTTCCTCGCCAAGCCGGAGATCGCCGCGCAGAAATACGTCGGACAGATCCGCGCGTATCTTGAGCTGTGGATCGCCGCGCTGGGCGAGGACACACCGCGCAGCAGTATTACGACGGACGCGATCGAAGCGGTGATTCAGGGCTGGCTCAAGCTCTTCGCCGAGCCGACCGTCTATCATCGCCGGTCCGCGCTACTGCAACTGTTTACGGTCCTCGACGGCGCCGGCGCCGCCAATCCGGTGAAGGACACGACGTGCCCGAAGTCGTGGATCCCGGTTGACCAGTCGGTGCCGTACGCGACGCTGCGCGCGATCGTGGACGCCATGCCCACCTGGCGCTACGTCAAGAAAGGGATTCGCCAGTTGTCCGCCGCGAAGCTCGCCTGCGGCGTCATCATCGCCGTCGGGCTGCGCGCGGTGGACTTGCTCAAAGTAAAGCCGCGCCACTTCCGCATCGGCGCGGACGGGCGCCGCGAGTTTCTCTGGCCGGCGAGCGAGAAGGGCCAGGGCGTGCCCGCGAAGTGGACGCCATTGTCAGTGGAGGGCGAGGCGGGCTTTGATGCCTACGTGGCGGCCGGGATGCCGCGCTTTCAGCCCGAGGCGATCAGCCACTCCTTCAAACGCGCCGCGCGGACGATCGACGGCCCCGACACGCCGATCCACCTCTACTCGATGCGCCACAGCGTCGGCGCCGATACCTACCGCGCGAAGGGCGACCTCGCGACGGTCGGCCGCATGTTGAACCACGCGCCGGGGTCGCGCGCGACGGCGCAGTATGCCCTCGGCGCCAATGCGGCGGTCGATCGCGACGCCGTCGCGGCGGTCAGCGCGGCCCGCGCGGCGGCGCTGGTGGCGGCATCCGCCGAGCAACAGTTACCGCAAAAGTTACCGGCGCCGGTAAGTAGACGTAAACGGAAGCACTTACGGAAAGTGTCGTAGGCTTCCCAAGCCTCGGACACGGGTTCGATCCCCGTAGCCCGCTCCCCCTCAAAACCCCGAAAACATTCAACGATTTGCTAGGAAATGCCGCGATCTGCGGGTCACCGGGCGAGGCTGGCCCTTGCCGGAATCTGCTCAATTTTGCCGGGCTACGGGTACAAAAGTTACCAGAAAAGTTACCACGCCTAACTGCCGCCCTCGTCCGGCCACGGCGTCTGGCGCACGCGCTGGATCGCCTCGGTCACTTCCCGCACCTGCCCGGAGAGCACGAAGATCGCGGCGCGGGCAATTTCCGCCGGCGAGAGCGGCGGCTCGACCGCGATCGGCACGGGCGGGAGAATCAATACGATCCCGGCGACCTCGGCCACGATCGGATCCGGCATCGGCATCGGCGGACAGACCCAGGCCTTGCGGGCTTTGATCGTCTCCAGGCGCTTCAGCGATCCGATCGCTTTGCCGAGCGCGTTGGCGCAGTGATCGTCGGTGTGCTGGCAGCGACAGAAGGGGCAGATGATGGCGGCGTCAGGCAGAATCTTCACAGCGGCCCGCCGAAAATCAAATGGACCCCGAGCAGCGCGAAGCCCGCGAACGCCAGCCACTGCCAGCCGCGATGCCCGCGCAGCAACTGCTGGATGCGCTGCGAGATCGTCCGCCGCTTGGTCGTCACCGCGAAGATCTCGTAGATGGCGACGGCGACAAAGAGCAGCACGATCATCAGCGTCGCCGCCGTCAGTTCGTGCGCCGGGAGCGGCGGCGGGTCAGGTTCAACAACCGCCTCCGCGCAGGGCGGCTGCGTCATGGACGACTGTGCGCGATGCAGACGGTGTCGGTGCCGCGTTGATAGGCGCGCTCGCCCGTCGTCCCCGCGTTCGGCTGTTCCAGATCGGCGCGATGCCGGTACGCCCCGTCCTGACAGCCGAGCGGGATCGAGTGCATCCCGTCGATGACCGCCCGCGCGCAGGCGAGGTCGTGCCCGCCGAGATAGTCGCTCGTCCGTCCCGGAATCGAGTGGAAGCAGAACCCCGCGCAGAGGAGCGCCGCGCACTGCGCCGCGTCGCGAAAGTGGCTCACGACGCTGTCGTTGTCGGGCCGCTTGTTTTCCGAGACGTGCATCGGGACGTGACTGGCCGTGATGCCCTCCGCCCCCTGCTCGAATTCCATCGCGTTGTGCGGCTCGCGCCACCACTGGCTTTCGTTGTTGGTGTGATACTCCTCGAAACTCCACCAGGGCCGCACCGGCGGTTGCCGCGAGCCGTTGCTGCCATGCGAGCAGAGCAGGCCGGGTAGTGGCTGAAACGCTGCGGTCTGCATCCGGTTCGGCGTCTGGTCCGCCTCGTTCTGCAACGAGACGAGCACCGAGTGCGCCATCGGGAGCAGCGCCGCGCCGACCTTGGCCCAATGCGCCTGCTGGTCCGCGAGTGCCGGCATCAGCAAGGCGCAGTCGGGGAAGACGACGAAATCGACGCGCAAGCCGTAGCGCGCCGCGAAGTCCACGAACACCGGCAACTGCTCGTAGTAGCTCGGATAGCGCAGCGGATGGAAGTCGAAGAGGTTCTGCGCCATGCCGAAAACGCGGATCGTGTTGAAGCCGAGATCCTCCAGCTGGCTGAAGTGCGCGTCGAGGCCGTTGTCGCCGTCCATGAATTTCTGCGCCGCCTGAAAACTCGACGCCTCGATCAAGGTGCAACGCGTCCCGGTCGCCTCGACAAAGACGTGCCCGCGGACGACCAGCGCAGGCAGCGGGCTAAAAGGGGGCGCCTCCGGCGGCGCGGGAATCGGGAGCACGACCGGGCCGCGCCAGTGGTCGCCCGGCTCGAGCAGATACCACGCGTCATTCCCCGGCAGCCCCTGGACGTAGAGCCGGCCGCCGGTCCAGCAGTAGCGCCGGCCGTAGCCGTGATCGACATGCCGCGCGCGGGCCGTTTCCCCCGCGGGGCCGAGGACGAAGGTGCCGTCGCCGGTGTCGATGGCGCGGCCGAAGGTGCCGTCTGGAGTCATTCCCGCTCCTTGTCGATCCGCGCGTGTTGTTTGGCAAAGCTCTCTTCGACCGTCAACCCCGATCGCAGATAGCCCTGCAGCTCCACCGCTTCCGCATAATCGACTGTCCACAGAAACGTCCACGCCCCGAGACACTTCCCGCGCAGCATCCAGCCGGAGTGCCCATCGAGGAGCGACGCGACAATCCCCCAGACCTTGCGGTTCATGGCTTCGGCACCCAGACATGGGCGCAGACCGAGCAGTAGATCGTCCCGTTCTGCAGCCGCTCGAGCGTCGGGCGCGCGGGCGGTGGCAGATCTTCCGCCTGACACTTCGGGCATCTCATCCGTGCGTTTCTCCCTCCGGGTCGGTCGCCCGCCGGTGCGGGACGCCGTTGGACAACTTCAGGTCGATGACGTTGCGGCGTTCGACTTCCTCCTGCAGGATCTTGGCTTGCTCGGCCAGGAGCAATTTCGCGCCGTTGGCTTCGTGGAACGCCGACGTCGAGATCTCGGTGTTCTCTTTCACCAGGGCTTTCAGTTCGCCGACGGCGGTGGTCGCGGTGACCGTCGCCGCTTCGACCTTGTGCCCGAGCGCCGCCTGGTCGCCGCGGGCAATGTCGGCGAGGCGCGCAATATGTTCGCGCTGGATGCGCGCCACCTCGGCGCTGTCGGCCGCCACCTTCAACGCGAGCGTGTCGGCCGTCGCCTGCACCTTGCGCTCCAAGGTTTCGCGGTCTTCGATCATCCAGCGGCGGTCGCGGTCGGCGCGGTCATCGACCAGTTTGGCGGCGGCGGCAATCGCCTCGGCCTTGTCGTGACTCTGGGCGGCGTCGCGTTTGCGGGCGTTGCGGGCGGCGAGGGCGACGGAGATGACGGTGGCGAGCTGGCCGAGGCCGAGACTGATGAGCCCCAGGGTGGTGAGATCCGGATTCGCCATCAGGTCACACGGATCGATCCCCCGCCGCCGAGGAGTTGCACCAGCATCAGCACGACGACCACGACAATAGCGACATAGACGAGCGTTTGAATCGGTTGCGGCAGACTAAAGGCCGCCATGATGGCCTGCGCGGCCCAGACACAGAGGCACAGCACGACCAGCCAGAGCAGGAGCGCGAGCGGATTGAGTGTCAGGGCCAGCAGTTCCATGCAGATCCTCCGGTTAGAAAGAGAGTAGACTCAGCCGTATGGACGCACTCATCGCGGGCGCGTGGTATGTGCTGAAGGCCAACGTCAATATGGCCTTCCTGGTTCTACTCATCGTCGCGGTCGTCGCGCTTGTCAAAAGCACCTGGAAGGCCGTCTAGCGTTCGCCTGTCAGTCGCTTCCGGATCGCGCGCCGCACCGCCTCCGCCATGCCGCCCGCTGCGGCTATGCCCCCGACCGCTTCCGTGGTGCCAATACCGCGCGGGTCGCTCACGCCGCGGGCAAAACCTTGATCCAGCGATTCGACACCCTGATAGCCCGTCGACACGCGCTGCATCGTCGGGATCCGACTCGGCCCTGGCGCCAGTCGCTCGATCGCCTCGACGCTGACCCCGAGCCGTTGCGCGGCTTCCTTCGATCCGTATAACGCGCGCAGGTTCTCGGCCGTCTCCTTGACGCTCATCGCGCCCGGACCCGGCCCACCGGGATCGCGGCTCCACATCGGCCGATCGTAAGTGGCCGGCGGCGGCGGCGCTGCACTGGCGGCGGGTGGCTCCGCGAACTGTTTCCATGATTCGGGCAGGCCAGCAGGCTCCACCGCGATCGGCGGCGCTTCCGTGGGCGGGGCCATTCGCAGCCGTCCGCCGAGCATCGACTTCGGCTCGGGCGGCGGCGGGGTGTACCCTTCGGCTTTCACTTTCGCGAACCGTTCCGCCATCTGCTCGCGCGTCATCGAGCCCGCCTTCACCTGGCGCGAGAGATCGAGATGGGGCGGCGTCGGGGGCGGCGGTTCGGGCGGCGGATCCCAGCGCACTGATCCCGTCGCATTGGATACGGGCTCGGCCGCGGGAAAGGCTTTGCCGTACAACTTCCCCAACATGCGACCGGGCAGCTGGCGCGCCGTCGAGCCTTCGCTGAGGGCTTCCTTCGCCGTCCGGATATACGCCCTGGCCGCGTTGCCCACCGCGCCCATCGCGTTCGGGATCAACAGCGGCAGCATGTCGCTCGCTGACTCCGGTTGCGCGACGCCGCGCAGCATCTGGTGCAGGCCGCTGAACCGCTCCGGACTGTCGGACGTGTCGCTGCTGATGCCGCGCCGTGTGAGCATGTCGGCCGCCGTCGCCGTCGGCACGCCCGACTCCTCCGGCGTCTCCTGGACAGGCGTCCACCCGCCGGGCGCCGCACTCGGGGGCGCTGATTCGTCCACGCGCGTCCAACCGTGCTGCGGCATTTACCGCTCCGCTTTCCAGCCAGCCGGGAGCGCGGTTCCCGCTGGCGCTTCGTGCAGATTGCCCTGCGGATCGCGGGCGCGAATCGTGTTGCCCGCCCCACCGCCCGCGTCACTCTTGTTGCGCAGGAACGTCTTGGCCTCGCCGAGCGCGCGGCGTGTTTCCTGTTCCGACAGACTCGGACTGCCGAGCCGCGTCGCCAGCTGCTTCACGAAGAGCACGTCCTTGTCCGACATCGGCCCCTTGAGCGCGCCGAGGTTCGGCAGCGTCAAGGTCGCCACCAGCTGATCGCGCAGGGCGTTGGCGTCGGTCGCGGCCTGGCTGAACTTGGACACAAACGGCCCGGTCAGCCCGGTCGCCGTCGAGAGGCCGGGGTGCTTCTCGAGCCGGTCCACGAGGTCGAGCGCGGTCCGCGTCGATTCCCGCGCGTTGCCTTCGACGCGCGTCCGTTCTTTCTCGGTCGCCGCCGCCTTTTCGTTCGCGGCATCGATCTGCGTCTGGCGCATCTCGTTCGTGAGGGCGCGCGTCTCCGCGGCGCCGGCGGCATTCGCGCCGACGACGCCCCGCATGGCGGCGGCATCCGAGGCCCGCTGGGCGTTGCCCTCTTCCTGGATGCGATGTCCTTCCGCGCGATCGGCCGCGAGGTTCTGCTGCGTCACATCAAGCCGCGCGTTGTCGGCCGCCGTGTTGCTCTGCGCCGCCGTCGCGCGCTTCTGGAAGCCTTCCGGCACATCAGCCCCGGTGTCGCCCGGCAGGAGCGGGCCTTCGTCCACCCGCGGCCGGGCCGCTTGCGGCGTGATTGCCCCAATCATCTGCAACCGCCCGACGAGGGGCGCCGGCGTGCTGGCGGGCATGAAGCCCGGCGGCGTCGCTTCGTCAATCGCCAGCGTGCCTTTGTCATAGCGGTCGGCCGCCGCGGCGGCGTGCTGCGCGACTTGTTCGTTCAGCGTGTCCTGCCGGTACTGATCGTTCTGGTCGAGTTGGCGATCCTGACGATCCGCGCTGCGGCGCGCGAGTTCCATGTCCTGCTGCTGCTTCTCGGCCATCGCCTGATCGATGAGGCGTTGCCTCAGCCCGGCCTGCACCGCCCCCGCGCCATACGCCCCTTGAAGTCCCAGTCCCATCAGCGTTCGCCTTTCAATTTCGCGATGAGCGCCGCGCGCAGGTTCTGTTGCGGGTCGATGCGGGACTGCCCGCGCGAATTGATCATCAGGTCGGCGCCGGGCGGGACAAACGCGTCGTTGTTCACCCAGCGCCCCCCGTCATACGGCCCGGCCGAATATTGCGATTCGACCGAGAAGGTCGGATGCCCATGCTGCTTGTAGGTGTCGGGAAAGTGGCGCAGCCCGTCGCCCGCGTTGATTTCGCTCTGGTCGGCGCCCTTCGCCGCGACGCCCTTCCAATAGCCGCGCATGTCGTAGTGCGCGTCCGGGTGGTCGACGTCGCCCAACTGGTTCTGCTGCACCCACTGCTGAAACGCGGCCTCATCCTGCGGCGCGAGGAGTGTCCGTTCAGGCATCAGCCCACCGCTTTCTTCTTGTACGGGATCATGCCGGCGAGCCCGCCGATCGTACTCGCGGTGTTCAACCAGGAATCGAGCCCGTCCGCCTGTGACACATCGGTGAGCGCAGGGGCGGTCGGCGGTTTCACGTAATCGGGAATCGTCGGCAGCGCCGCGAATGTGTCACCGGCCTTCTGACTGGCGAGCGCCTGGCTGGACATCTCGCCGCCGAGCGCCCGGGTATTCGCACTGAACATCGACGGCCGCAAGCCGCCGCTGATGGTGGGCACCGGCGTATTCGGCGAGATGCCGCTGACGGAGGCGTCCTGCGCGTTGGCGAGAATGTCGCCGCGCACGCTGTTACTGGCGCGCTGCCCCGGGGCGTCGAGCGAGAATTTCTTCTGCGCGACGTCGAGGTTGCCCACGCCGATCCCCGCGTTCACCTTGCCGATATCGAAGACGTTCTGGCTGTTGGTCGCGTCGGTCTGCGCTCTGTAGAGGTCGATGAGGTTGCGGTCCGTGCCATAGGCCGCGTTGTTTTCCGCGAGCCGTCCGGCCGCGCGCCCTTGACTGAGATCGTTCAGCCCGCTTGCCACGCGCCCCGCCGTGTCGAGATAGCCGCTCGCGCCGTTCCCGCCCGAGAGCATGCTGCCGATCTTCGCGGCCGTGCTGAGTGAGCCGCCGACGCCCGCGGCCGTGGCCGCGCCGCCGCCGAGCATGCTCCCCGCGGAGAGCGTGCCCGCCAGCGCCGGGGCCGCCGCGCCACCCGCCACCCCCGCCCCGACGCCCGCCGCCCCAGCCCCAGCCCCCGCCGCTGCCGCGCCGCCCCCCGCGGCTGCGCCGCCGCCGCTCGCCGCTGCCGCGCCCGCAAACGCCCCCGCGGCGCCCATCGTCGCAATGGTCGCTGCCGCGATGCCCGCGACGATCAAGGTGTTCCGGAGCTTGTGGCCTTTCGGATTGAAGTTGCCGCCGTCGTCCACTTCCATGTCGCCTTCGTCCACGACGAAGCCATTCGCCTGCGCCTGCTTCAGCACCTGCTGACTCTGCGACTTCGACAGGTGCGGATGGCCGGGATCCTGGCCGATCCCTTTCATGAAGTTTTGGTACCACGGCATGTTGCGCATCGCGATATTCGCCTGGTCGATGCTCGCCTCGCTCATGCCCTGCTGGAGCGACGGTGCGGGGGTCGCCATGTCAGCCTTTCAGCCCGGCCAGTGCGGCCTGTTGATTCAGTTGCGCGGTGAATTCCGCGAGATTGATGCCCTGCCCTTCGCGGTTGACCGACGCATTCAACTGCGCCATCTCCATCTGCACCTGCCGCGCGAGTTCCGCATCGCCACTCGCCACCGCCAGCTGCAGATAGCTCTGGAGCTCGTCGCGCTTCTGCTTGTACTCGTTGCTGATGAGCCCGGCCCGCAACTGCGACAGCCCGCCCGCATTTCTCTCGGCGGACTGTTGCATCTGCTGCCCGAGCGTCGACGAGTGCAGATCCCCGGTCGCATAGGCGTGTTCGGCGAGGGCTTTGCGTTCTGCATCGCTCGAGCGCGAGACTTCATCGCGCGCGGCCGAGAGCGGCGCCGTGATCTGCAAGGCGTTCTCATCGACGGGCGTCTGCGCCTGCGCGATCTGCTTGAGGAGCGTCGCGCGCAGTTGGTTCATGAAGTCGGATTGGGCGGGGGCGCCGCCCGCCGCGCCGGCCGCGCCCGCCGCCCCGTTGAACTGCGCGCCACCGGCCGCCGCGCCGCCTGCCCCGGCGCCGGGTTTTGCGAAGCGGTCCTGGCCGTTCTGGAACCAGACGCTGCCGTTACTCTGAATCACGTCGATCGGGCCGTTGCCGTCGCCGTAATCGATCTTGTCGTCGCCGACCACGCGCGCATTCGGAAACCCGTTCGCCTGCGCGTGCGCCACCATCGGGTCGAGGTTGTTGCGCCCGATGGCGGTCCCGGCCCCTTGCGCTGCGGCGAATTCTCGGGCTGCGGGCGTGTACTTCGCGCTCGAGTAGTTCGGGTCCGCCATCTTCGCGGCGTCGAAGCCCTGCACCTGCGCATAGGTCGGGGCGGCTGCGGGGGCAGGGGCCGCCGGCGCGGGCGCATCCGGCACGCGCTCGGGCTGCACCGTCGGCACGAACGGGGACGGATCGGGCGGCGTGTAGCTGCCGTCGCCGCCGTCGGTCGGGTCCATCGCGTTGAACTGCGCGGCCGGCAGCGGCGCCGTGGGATCCCCCGTGGGATCGACCTGGCCCATCAGGCGTTTCCGGAGGGCGTCTTCGGGATCGATGCTCGCCATTTAGAACCTTCGCCGCGGCTGCGGCCGACGCAGGGTGGACAGGAGGCGGTGCCGGAGTTGCTGCTGCGGGGCCGCGCCCATCGAGAGGGCAGGCGACGGCGTCCAGTGCGGCGGGGCGCTGAGTGGGGGCGCCGGCAACGGCTGATTCGGCGGATAGGTCATCTGCGGAGTGTCCGGCGAGCCGAGGGGCGACGTCGGTTGCCAGCCCGGATCGCTGAGCGGGGGCATCGGCGGCGGCGGCGGCGGTTCCGGGGGCAGCGGCTGTTCGCTCAGCGGCACGTCCGGCCCGGCCGGAAACGTTTCGGGGGGGCCGAGCACGGGCGGCCCGAGCACCGGCAGCGGCTGCTCGCTGAGCGGCACCTCCGGCCACGGCGCCTCGGTCGGGCCGGCGGTCGTGCCGTAGGTCGGCGGGGCGGTGGTGCCGTAGGTCGGCGTCACCTGACTGAGGCCGCCGCCCATGGACGGATTCGCGGGCGCGGGCGCAAACGGCGCGGGATCGACCGGCGCACTCAGCGGCGTCTCCGACGCGCTCGGGGCGTCGGCCGCCTGCGCCTGTGGCGCGAGTTGCGCCGTCAACCGCTTCCGCAAGGCCTGGTCGGGATCGACGGGGTCAGCCATGCTCGTCTCCTTACGCCGCCGCGAGTTTCATCGCCGAGAACTGGAGGTTGGTGCCGCCGATGACGCCCGCATTCAAATTGCCGCCGACATCGTGCAGCCCCTGCACTTCGAAGTAGTCGCCGTCGATCGCCGTCAACAGTTCCACGCGCTGCTGGTCCACGATGAAGGCCGTTGGCGCGCTGCTCAAGAGCACGAGCTGCGTCACGCCGCTCTTGAGGATCCGGATCTGCCGGAAGGTGCCGGCCGCATTCGCCGCCCACGGCACGATGGCCGACACGAGATACGTCCCGGCGCCGCCGATCGGCACCGTCAAGCGCGTCGGAAACGCCGGATTCCACATGTCCCCGACGTCGAAGAGTTCCGTGTCGAAGCTGAGCGTCGTCACCGTCCCCGTCGTGACCACCTGCGCGGTCGAGCGAGAGACCGACGCCCGCGCCTGTACATGCAGCAAGGGAATCCCCGTGCTGTCGGTCAGCAGGGTCGCGCTCTTTTGATACGGGAGCCGCACGTGCTCCGTGATCGGGGCGAGGACCGTGAGGGCCGCGGCCCATTCATCGAACTGCGCGACGAGGGCGCCACTCGTCACCGTGCCCCACTGCGTCAGGAGCAGTTGCGCGCGGCGCGAGAACCCGAGGCCCATCAGCCGCTCACCGCTTGATGCGGGCCGATGGGCACGACCACGCGATCCAGATTCCAGGCGGTCGCCACGGCGGCGGCATCCCCGATCGTGTACTGCACGAAGGCGATTTCACTCAGCGCCGAGCCGATGACCGGCACCTGCACGCGGGTCTCGGCCCCGATCGCCGTGAGCAGGGCCGTCCCGCTCATGCTCTGGCTCCCGAAGTCGCCGCTGACGCTGACGGTAATCGTCACGCCCGCGGACACGGCCGCCAGGAGCACGGCCTCGCCGACTTCGCCCGTCCGGCCGGGGCCGCCCGGCTCGATCGCTTTGGTGACGATATAGGCCCGCGTCGAGGCGACGCCCGTGTCGGCCTTGAAGAGCGTCGCGGTCCCGCCCAGCGACGCCGTCGAGATATACGGCTTCAAGTCCTTCGACATCGTCGCGCCGAGGGTGTTGGCAAAGAGCGTCGCGCACCAGGCCATCGACAGCGTCGTATCCGTGACGGTCGGGGACCGCGACCAGCCGCCGCTCGCGATGTCGTATTTCAACAGCGCATAGGGCACCGCGCTCGGATTGCTGTTGACCGCCACCCAGAACCACACCTGCCGCTTGTCTTGGTAGTAACAGGAGTGCGCCAGCGGTCCGAGGGCCAGGGTCACCAGGCGAATCGTGTCCGACGGCCCGAGGAGCAGATCCTCGACGCCGTAGCCGATGTATTCCAGCCCGCGGACGCCCCAGCGATACGCGCCGCGCAGACTCATCCAGTAGATCGCCGGATTCCCGCTCTCGTCTTCGCCGCGGACGATGGATTGCTGGGACAGGGCGCCGACGCTCTTGCTGATGGCGGCCCAGTTGTAGGGCCGATCGACATTCCCCGTCGGGGTGCCCAGCCACGTCTGCCGCTCTTTGAAGGCGAGGAACGCCCCGTTACACGGCCCGCCGAGGCCGGTCGGCACGCCGGAATCCGCTTCGTCGAGGTCGGCATACCAGCCGACGGTCGTATCGACGCGTTCGATGTCGCCGACGTCGAGACTCCCCAGGACGGCGCTGTATTCGATCCGGCTCTGCTTGTCCGTCGCCGTGAACGACCCGAACCCCAGTAGGCGATTCTGATCGGCGGCGATGAAGCGGTAGCTTTTCTGGACCGTGTAGGTGCCGGTCAGTTGACTGAGCGGCGAGAGGTTATACGTCGTGGTCGCGGCGGAATCGTCATAGAAGGTCGTCGCGATGACAATCGTCGCGATGCGATAAAACGTGACGCCGTCGGTCGAGGCTTCGAGCTCCCAGTGCGTCTCGCCTTCGGCGGGGGCGGCGCTGCGGCTCACCCGCGCGGCGGTCCCGCCGCCGGACGGCGTGAAGGTCGAGATCGGGCTCGGCTCGGAGCGCCGCACGGTGATGCCGCCGACCTGTTCCGTCCACCGCGTGCGGTAGTAGCGGATCACGGCGGCATAGGCGCCGCCCCCCTGGTCCGCGACCGCGTTGCCCGTCGGCGCCCCCAACCCGGCGCGGCGCATCGTCGCCCCGTCCCACAGGTGCAAGCGGTCCACGGCCGACTCGTACGCCATGACATGTTTGGCGTTGGTCGAGGTGCTGCAGACGTCGGCGAACGGCGCCGCCGCCGTCATCGGATCTTTTTTCGTGACTTCGGCAAAGGTCGTCGCGCCCGCCATCCGGGCCAGTTTGCGGGCGCCGGCGGTCTGGTCATCGGTGATCCAGAGTTCGGCCGCCCCTTCGTTCGTGCCGGGGACATGCCGATAGAGGCTCATGACGTTGGTCATCGGCCCGCCACTGGAGAACGACACCGTCACGGTGGCCTCGCCGTTGCGCTTCACGCCCAGCCGCGTCTGATACCAGTCGACGTTGACGGCGTCCACGACTTCGGTGTCCCCGATCGCCCACGGCGGATCCATGCCGTTGCGTCCGCCCCGGAAATCGCTGAAGACGTGCCGCGATTTCTTGTCAGCCACGGCGGCGCGCTCGTTTCGCCTTCGTGGGTGGCGGCGCGTCGAGCGCGGGCAGGAGCTGCAGCCCGTGGACGTCGATCGAGGCGTTGCGCTGATCGGGCACCAGATCCGTCAGGTAGACGTAGCGGTGCCCTTCGCTGTCCGTCCACGACTCCCAGCCCGAGCCTTCCGCAAGTTCCACCAGCGCGACGACGACGCCTTGCGCGTCCACCTTCGCCAGGTGCTCGTAGCGGCGCGGGTCGCGCGGATTGCCGGAGGGCAGGCTCATTACGGCGCCGTCTGCTGGATGGCCGTGACCCGGATGATCACGGCGGTCTTCGCTGTCGCGAGCGCGGTGTCGATATCCGGCGCGACGACGCCCGTCGTGGTGAAGGTGCGCTGCCCGAGGCCTGGCACGTTCACTTCGACTTGAATGGAGTAGGTCGGCATTAGGAGTACCGTTCCGCGGGATACGTCGAGCCGAGCCGCGACCAGCGCCCGCCCGAGCGCGGACGCAATGAGGCAATCGCTTCCCCGTTGTTGAGGACGTAGGACTTCAAGGCCGCGACCCGCCGCTCGTACATCCCCTTGGCGTCACTCTCGCGGTTGTCGTCGAGCAGCTCGTATTCCTTCGCGCGCACGCCGAGGCCGAGCAGATCGTGAAAGTCCACCGGCAGGAGCGGCTCGTCAAACGGCTGCACCAGATCTGGGATATTGCGCGTGTAGTCGACATACACCGTCGCATCGACCGTGGCGACCGGGAACCATTCGACCGTCAAATAATGCTGCGAGGTCTGCCCCGGCTCGATCCGCGCGAGTTCGGTGCCAGCCGCCGCCGCGTTGTAGAGACTGACGTAGCCGACGCACGCCGCCGACAGGTAGAACCGCGTCACCTGCTCGTGGTCGGTGCGCACGGTCGCGCCAATCGCCACGCGGGTGACGCCGTTCAGGACTTTCGTGTCGGCGTAGACATAGCCGCCCGTGGTGATGGTTTGCACGAAGACCGCCGGTCCCGCGGTGTCCGTCGCCGACGAGCTCACCGCCCAGAGCCCCGTCGCGGCGGTGGGCTGAAACTGCACCGGCATATAGCCAACGTCCGCATACGCGCTGGCCGGGCCGCCGAGAAAGAGTTGCCCCGGGTCCATCTCGCGCAGATCGGCGAGCGGCAGTTCCGTCAGCGTGCGGTTGTTGGTGCGGTCGGTGATCCCCCGGATGCGGCTGACGACCGGCGGCAGGCCCGAGCGCACGACGTTCGCCGTGATGGTCACCGGGATCGGGACCGGGCCATCGCGCAGGCGCGCGATCCCCGGCGCCGTCAGGAGTTCGCGATGCACTTCGTTGCAGAGACTCTTGATCCGCGTGATCGTCGCCGCCGGGGGCGCGGGCGGGAGCCGCAACCGCCGATAGCAATCGAGCAGGATGTCGGCGAAGGTCACGCGCCCACCGAGATCGGATACGGATTCTCGCCGCCGGCCTTCTCAATCGCGGCGCCGTCGGCGATGACGCGCGCTTCCCGCTTCATCGGCACGACGTCGGCCACCGCCTCACAGCCCTGCTGCTCGAGCAACTGCCGGAGCAGGATCTTCAGCGCGGGAAAGAGCATCTTGTTCTCGCGGTCGAAGAGCGCGCGGTAGTGCCCGGTGTCGCCGTCTTTCGGCCCCATCAGCGACAGGCGTTCGAGCGTCCCGTCGAGGTCGCTGCGCACCCCGAGGACGATGCACGGCACCGTCACGCCGTCGGTACGCTCGACGGTGTAAGTCCCCGGCTCGAGGAGGTTGAAGAGCTCGATCTCTTCCCGGTCGAGACTCGGCGCTTCCATTTCGAGGTTCGGGTCGATCTTCCACGGCGCGTAGACTTCGCACTTCAGGCGCGGGTTCGGGTAGTCCTTCTGCCCGCGCAGGTTGAACGGGGAAATCTTCGGCGCCATCTGCAGCGACTTCGGCTCGGTCTGCTTGACTTGTTTCTGCTGGACGCGCAGCGAGGCTTCTTGTATTTGCAGTTGCCGTTCCTGAAATTCCTGCTGCCGTTCCTGCAGGCGGAGCTGCCGCTCTTCGAGGGTGAGGTCTTCGTCTTTCTTGGCCATCAGGCTGCTTCCTTGTTCTGGCTCTGGCACCATTCACGCCAGAGCAATCGGTATTGCTGCTCCACCGCCTCGACGTAGCCGGTCATGATGGGAGAGGCTTTCAGCATCGGGCGCATACCGGCGCGCACCGCGTTCAGCCGCACGCGCCCGGTCGTCGTCCACTCGACGGCTTTCTCGATGTAGTCGGCTTCGGTCTCCGCGACGAAGCCGCGCGCAATGCCGAGCGCGGTGAGGATCGACGCACTCGCCCGCTGAATCATCCGCTCGCCGAGGAGCGTCACCGTCGGGACGCCCATCCACGCGGCCTCGAGCGTCGACACGCCGCCGGTCTGCGGCCACGGGTCCAGCGCCAGGTCGACATAGCCGTAGCTGAGCAGGTGTTCCTTGTGCGCGGTCGGATACTCGAAGATCACGCGCCCTTCCAGCCCACGGAACGACGCCATCATCGCGTCGCGCTTTTCGGGCGAGTAGTCAGACGCCTTAAACAGAATCCGCGAGCCAGGCACGCGCTCGAGAATCTGGCGCCACACCCGGTAGCACCCGGCGTGCGTCTTCATCGCGCGCTGATACACCGAGAAGGTGACCGGCTCGCCGTCGAGGCACGGCAGACGGTTCGGGTCGGGCAGATTCGGCCGGGGGTAAAACGACAGGACACATGGCAGATCCACGACACGCTCGGCGAGGCGCGCACGCACGCTGGGCGGGGCGACGACCGGATCGGCGAAGACGAAATCAATCGTCGGCGTCTGCGTCCCCAAGACATAGCCCCACGCCTGGATCTGAATCGGCGCCGGTTTCTCCGCCAGCGCGAGCAGGCCGTTGCCGTGCGTGAACCCGGCGAGGTCGACCACAATGTCGAACGCGCCCTGATGCAGGCCATCGGCAATCGCCGGCGCCGTGAAGCCGGAGACATCCACAAAACTGTCGGGATACTGCTCTTTGATAAACGCCGTCGTGGCGTCGTGCGCCGACGGCGGCAACGAGGAGAGAAACACCGGCTCGATCTGCGCGCTGTGCTGGCGGATCACGGCCGTCGAGGCGATCCCCGACGAATGGAAATTGAAGTCGCCACAGTAGTAGCCGACGCGCAGCCGCTTCTCCGGGTCGCGGTCATTGAGGTAATAGGTGCGCCGCCGGGCATACGCCTGCGCGCCCTGGCGCGCCCACCAGCCGTGGCGTTCCCGGGTGGCGTCTGCGTCGGTTGTCTCCGGCTGCAGGTCCGTCAGAAAAATCAGGTTCTCCTGCGCAGCGACGATCTGCGGATGCAGCGCCAGCGCCTGGCGGAACCACCGGATCGCCTCCGGCACCTGACACGTGTTCATGTAGGCCGTGCCGAGATTGGTCGCCGTCAGGGCCGGTTCGTAGCCGCGCGCCCACAGCTCGCGCAACACCGGCAGCGCCTGACTCCAGGCCGCCTGGGCGCAGTGGTGGTTCGCGGTCTCGCGCAGCGTCTCGACGTCGTGCTCGGTCGTGATCATGGCGTAGAGAAAAACGCGGGCCTCGACCCTTCCCGCCGAGGCCCGCTCCCGTCTCGCGTTACGGACTGATCTTCAGGTCGACGAGCATCACCTGCGCCGCGACGTTGGCCTGCATCAGCACGCCGATGATCTGCTTCGCGAGCAGCGTGGCCGCGCCGGTGGCATCCGCGCCGACTGCGCGCCCTGTGGTCCCGGCCGGCCCCCAGACCAGGCCGCCGAGCGCCGTGGTGTCGTCCCCGACGACGCCGCACGGCCCCCACGTCTGGATCCAGCCGAACTGGCCCGCCGTGATGATGTAGGTCGCGACGCCGACAATCGTCCCGGTCGCCGTGGTGGCCGGGGTGGTGATGACGTTCGCGTACTTGTTCGCGAACAGGCTCACCTTCGTCGTGCCGGTCGAGATCGCCACGGTCAGCGGGTCATCGGGGTAGAAGAAAAATTCCCCGGTGGCGCCCGTCGAGACCGCCGCGTGCTTGTCGATCATCAGCCGCATGCCCTGGCCGAGGCCGGTCGCGAAGAGCATGTAGCCTTCGCTGTAGAACCCGACCGCCGCCGAGGAGGCGCACGTCACCTTGATCGACGGACTGCCGGCCGTGAGGTTGCCGGTGGTGTTCGCCTGCTGCAGCAGGTGCCCGGCGATCGGCGCCGAGGACTGCACGGTCAGGCCGGCGACGAGATCCGCGACCCCGGCTTTGCAGTACCGATGGACGTGGCCGGCCGCGTCGCAGCCGCGCGTGCCGAGCGGATGCTGCTGGTTCGCGTTGGACACGAACATCCCCTGCGCGAGTTGGACATCCTGATTGCTGAGATTGGGCATTGGTTTCCTCCTTTCCTTTCCTTGGCTCAGGCGATCGCCGACACGACGCCGAGACGGCGCGAGTTGTCGGTGATCAAGTTGCCGATGGTCAGGACTTTGAAGACATCCCAAAATCCGTCCGTCGGTCGCACCGCGGGCTCGCCTTTCATCCACTGCATGTGGACGAACTTCAAGTTGCGGTTGTTGAGCATGTACAGGGTCGAGGCGAGACACGCGTTGTCGTACCCGATGGGGATGTCCTTGAACATCAACGACTGCCCCTTGAAGCCGGTGAGCCCTTTGTTCGCGGGGGAATCCCGCACGAGCCGTTCGTTGACGACGAGCTTCGACTCGAAGCCTTCGAACACCGTCTGCGTCGTGACGCAGAAGGTCGGGTTCTGCTCGCCGACGCCGTTGGAGCAGGAGTTGTAAATGTTGGTCATCGACGCGAGCAGCAGCGAGAACGCGGTGCCCGCGCTGGTCGTCGCCTGGTTGCGCCAGAAGCTGAAGGTCGCGCGATTGATCAGCCCGACGGTGCCGACGGTCGGCGTGGTCGAGACGAGCAACTGCAGGCCGCCGACTTCCTTGCTCGAGGTGCCCGTGCCGTCCGAGAAGAGCGACGTGTTGACCTTCTCCTCCATCGTGTTCTTGAGGTTGGTCAGCTTGCGCGCTTCGAGGTCGTACTTCTTCGCGCCGCCGTCGGTGATGCCGCGCTCGAAGTCGGTCATCGGGACGTCGCCGCCAATGAACTTCCAGAGAAACTCGGCGTTGTCGAAGGTATCCGGCCGGAAGACGGTCAGCGTTTCCATCTCGCTGATGAACTTCACGTTCGGGTTGAGGGCGTATTCGAGATTGCACCGGATGACGGTGCCGTTCTCTTTCTCGAACGAGCCGTTCTCCCGCAGGCACTCCAGGAGGTAGTGCCGTTGGAAGATGTTGTCGGTCGGGTCGAGCGGGACGTAGGCTTCCCACGCCGCGCTGACGTTCTGTCCTCGGACGATGTCGGCCATTTAGGTCTTCTTCTGCCTCAGCCCAGGCTCCGCATATAGGCCGCGAGGGATTTCGCGTCCTTCGGTCGGGTGAGAGGCGTGGCGGATCCGCCGCTGCCGGCGGTGTTGCCCGCCGCTTTCTGTTTCATGGTGTCCAATGCGTTGCGAGTGGCATTCGCCGTCAGGCCGGGCAAGACGTGGCTCTGGCGCACCTGCATCGCGGCCTTGTGGACCGAGAGCCGGGGGTCTTTCGCCATCAGCGCGTCGACCGCGTCGAAGAGCACTTTCTTTTGCTCCGCGGGCATGTCGTCACGGATGTCGAGAACCGCCGAGACATCGCCCAGCAGGTCGTCCACTTTGGCTTCGACCTGCCGGTGATACTCGGCCGCCGCGCGCTGCGATTTCTCCTGCTCCCGCTCGGCTTTGAGCGGGCCGTATTCCTTCTGGACTTCGGCCAAGAGTTGCTGCTTCGTCCAGGCATCGCGCTTCGCGAGCTGTTGCGCGGAATACGTCGCGCCGGTGACCTGGCCCTGCGCGTCCACGATCTGGACGTCGGGTTCCGGCATCGGCGCCTGCTGGGGAGACTGCGGACTCCGCGCGCCGAGCGTGCGCGCCGCCCACGAGCGGACGGACGCACTGAAGCGCGGGTCGTTGGCGGCTTCCGCGAAATACGT
>Ga0207711_10000467_pt1 | contig 41879 bp, 23 predicted proteins | sample KBSS34metaG_FD_184401 | JGI IMG/M metagenome (GOLD analysis project Ga0207711, IMG submission 184401) | Switchgrass rhizosphere microbial communities from Kellogg Biological Station, Michigan, USA - KBS S3-4 metaG (SPAdes) (version 2) | ecosystem: Host-associated > Plants > Roots > Rhizosphere... | reverse complement strand
CCGAAAGCTGGTTCTGAAGGAGGCCTGGGTCGGCGTCCTGAACGGACTCCTCGTGGGGCTCGTCGCGGGCCTCGGGATGTGGTTCTACGCCCACCTGCAGCACAACCCGCGCGGCCTCATCCTGGGCCTCTGCGTCTGGTTCGCGATGACGGCGTCCTGCGCGATCAGCGGCATCGCCGGGACGCTCGTCCCGCTGATCCTGCAGCGTTTCGGCGCCGATCCCGCGACCGCGTCGAGCATCTTCCTCACGACGGCCACCGACTGCTGCAGCATGGGGCTTCTGCTCGGACTCGCGACGGTGCTGGTGAAATGAGGGGAGGATGGACCGTTGCCGAATCCGGCCGGCCGTGCTAACTTTCGCGCCCCCGTTCGGCCCCTTCGTCTAACGGTTAGGACGCGGCCCTCTCAAGGCCGAAATACGGGTTCGATTCCCGTAGGGGCTACCAGATCCGCCGGCCCTGTGAGTCGCACGCCGCGTCCTGCGGACGCAGCCCTCTCAAGGCGGCTTCCTCTGAGCGCGGCTTCGCCGCGGCGCGCCCTTTCGGGCGCGACACGGGTTCGATTAGCGCCGGGCGGACCCGGCGCTTGTCGCGGCGCTGCGCGCCGCTCGGTGCCGCGTAGGGGCTACCAGATCCTGCCGGCCCTGTTATTCGCCAGCCGCGTCCTGCGGACGCAGCCCTCTCAAGGCGGCTTCCTCTGAGCGCGGCTTCGCCGCGGCGCGCCCTTTCGGGCACGACACGGGTTCGATTAGCGCCGGGCGGACCCGGCGCTTGTCGCGGCGCTGCGCGCCGCTCGGTGCCCCGTATGGGCTACCACCTCCAGGCCGGCTTCGTCAGCTGAAGCTGCTTGCGAGCGCGGTCAGAGCTGGCGTGGCAGGCCCATTCTTTTCAGGCGATCTTCAAATCGCGGATCATCGCGCAGGCCGTCCCAATCCGGTGCGACCGCCAGGTGAACCAGTGCCGGGTCGCGGTGCGCGATCGCTTGATCAAGGCAGTCGAACGCTTCATCGAGCCGGCCTGCTCCCCCATAAATTCTGGCGCGGAAAAATGGCATCTTCAGCAACACGTCGAAGTCCAGCTGCGGGTTCGTGATTTGATCCACCCAGAATCGTTTCACTCCGGAGAGGCCCGCAGTCGCGTACACCTGCTGCGCGTCCGCGGTGACCTGCTTCAACACCGCCACCCACTCTTCGGGCAATCCGAACTCGATAGCCACGCTGACGGCCCAGGCCGCGAATCGATCGATGTCCCCGATCTTCAAATAGACGTAACTCATGAATTGGCACGCCTGCGCGTGCTTTGGGTTGACGTCAATCGCTCGCTGGGCCCAGACAAGCGCGTCGTCGTACCTCCTCTGATGCCAATACGAGATGGCGATCTGTACCAGGACGCCGGGCGATCGCGGATCGTGCGCGAGCGCCTGTTGCTTGCTTCGCAGCCCATCGTCGAGACGCCCAAGCGCTTCCTGGAGCGACCCATACTGCAGGAGCGCCTCGGTGTGATCCGGGTTGATTTCAAGCGCACGTTGCAGGCTGCGCTCCGCCGCCGTCCAGTCCCACTCGCTGAGAAAAAGGACCGTGCCAAGGGCAACCTGCGCGTCCGCCGAGGCGCTGTCCATCGCCAGCGCGCGTAAGGCAGACGCCTTCGCCTCGGCAAACGCTTCCTGGTGCGGCACCCCGTGAGACGCTGCCAGCACGCACCGTGCGCGCGCCAGTCCGGCGTGCGCCGGCGCATAGGTCGAATCGATCTCGATCGCGGCACGAAAGGCGTCCACGGCAGCCGGCAGTTCGAGAAACGAGTCGGACAACAGATGAGAGCGGCCGCGGCCGACAAGCTCGTAAAGTTCGACGGGTCGCGCCACGGCGCTCGATGCGAATGGCCTCTCGTCCTCCGAATCAAACCTGACCGCAGCGATGAAGCGGTACCCGGACCGCGCCACCGTTTCGATATAGATCGGCCGGTGGGCGTCCTCGCCAAGCGCCTTGCGCAGCGCCGACATGTGAACCGTGAGACCGCCTTCTTCGACGAATGACTCGGGCCAGATGCGCTTCAGCAATTCGTCCTTCGTGACGAGGCGGCCCCGCTGCTGCACCAACGCAACCAGCACATCGTACGCCTTCGGTGACACGCGGACGTGTTCCGCGCCGCGCAGGAGCCGCCGCTCTCGCACGTCGAGCGTGAATTCGGCGAAATGAAAGACCCCACCCCTGGTGGCCATCAGATTTCGGCGAATCTTAGCAACTCCTTAAGGACGCGTCACGGCCGGGACAGCTGTCATGAACGCGCTTTCAAAGGAGAAGAGAATGAGCATCCGATCGTCGGCCGCCGTCATCCTGAGCTGCGGATTCACAGCACTCTCACTCGCGCAAGCCCCGCCAGAGCCCCCGAAGCCGGGCCCCGAGCACAAGAAGTTGGAGTACTTCGTGGGCACGTGGAAAGTGGAAATCGAGGTAAAGGCGAACGACTATATGCCGGCCGGGAAGAGCGTCATCACCTCAACATGTACATTGGGTCCGGGGGGATTCTTTGTCGAGGTGCGCGGTGAAGGGGAAAAGTACCCGACGACTCACGCAATCACGGCCTACGACAGCCAGGCCAAGCTCTACACGACATTTTACGCGAGCAGTGCCGGACTCGTGGGTGGCGGCACGGCGACGGTTGACGGAAGCACCTGGACGTGGACGCTCGAAGACAAGTGGTTTGGCCAAGCATTCAAAGGAAGAACGACAGTCACCGCCAAGTCGGCCTCTCAGTACACGACCAAGTACGAATATCTCGACCCGAACGGCGGTTATGTAACCATCGTAGAAGGGACCGCCACCAAGGTCGCGCCTTAGAGACGAAGGCACCATTGGTTCGGGAATCCGAACTTGGTCCTCGCCCTCGACGCGAAGCGGGCTCGCTTTCCAGATCCGGTCTTGGCGTCGATCCGAACCGGCCTCTTGACGCCTGCAGCGAGGTCGAGCAGGGATTCACGGCGCTCCGGGAGCACGGCTTCCAGGTCTACCTTCAATCTTCCCAGCTGCGTGAGCCAGTCTTGGACCTGGTTCCAACTGGGAACCGAATGGGCTACCAGTTCCCGTCCGCACTGTTATTCGCCAACCGCGTTCTGCGGACGCGGCCCTCTCAAGGCGGCTTCCTTTGAGCGCGGCTTCGCCGCGGTCGCTCCGTGCGTCGCGTCGCTGCGCTCCGCTCGGTGCCCCGCAGGGGCTACCAGATTCCCGACATCCGTGAGCCCGGGTGCCGCCGATGGCATCCGCTCGGACAGAGCTTCGGCCATCGGCGGTCGCCCGCAGCCATGACGATTCAGTAGGGGATCTTAGGGAGACGTCTCGAGGCCGGTCGGCCCCTGCGAGGACAGCACCGTCGCGCCGGCGACGCCGTCACCATCGAAGGGGGTGGTGATGTTGGGGAAGCACGTCGGATTGTCACTCGGATCGGCGAACCAGATGACGACGTGATCCAGCTCCGCGCGAACGCGGGCCGGAGGAGTGCCCGAGACCGTGCTGGCGAACGCCTCGCCGACGATGGTGTCGACCTTGAGCGACCCCCTTCCGGCGGCGTTCGTGGTGAAGTCGCCGATGTACTCGGAGGCGCCGAAGGGCGGAGAGGTGAAGGCGTCCGATTCCGTCAAGAACACGGTGAATTCGGTGTTGGCGGGAAGACCGCTGGCGCTCAGGAGCAGGGTGTCCACGCCGTGCGTTTCCTCTTTGTGGAGAACGATCACCTGACCGCGGGCGTCAGGGAGGCAGCTTGGAACCCGCGAGACGAGATCGAACGTGGTGACGTCGAGAGCGTGCGCGGTGCCGAGTCCGCCGAGCGCGGTCAGCGCGAAGCTCAGGATCGTCGCGGAGAGACCGGGTCGTTTCATGGAGTTTTCTCCCTTTCGAGTTGAGTTGAAATTTCCGGGGAGCGATGGACGATTCGGCTGCAGCCTCCTACCTCGATGCATCTGGCCAGGTGCGGAGTGATACACGGGAGTGCGCACGCGGACGCCGACCTTGATGTCGCGCTAATCGGAACTTGATCTCGCTTTAAGAGACTGGCGGGATTTGCTCGTCGCGTGTCGGAATTTGCTCGTCGAAGGCGCGGACTGCGATCGCGAGCTCGGGTCCGCAGTATTTCTACTGGTTCTGGCCGGTTCTGCTCGCGGCCTTCGCTACGGGGTCGAACGCGCTGCGCCGGCTGATCGTTGGCTTCGGCGTGATCGCTGCGCTGACGTATCTCGTCGAGTACGCGCTCTCGGGGATGCTCGGCGCGTTTCTCGCTCCACGGTTCCCATCGACCCTCGACGCGATCCTCGAAAGCTGTCCAAGGTGCTTTCGCGTCTTCACGCTCGTCGGGACGCGGCTGTGGCTCGGTTACCTCGCGCTGCTGTGGGGCCTCGCTCGCGAAATCCGAGCCCAGCGCCTGATGGGTACGGGATAGCGGCGCACGAAGAGCAGGCTCGAGAACTCTGCGGCAGATCCGTCACCCCAAGCGGGCATGTGAAAACCGTGTAAACGCCGCTTTCGCAGTTGGTTGGCCGGGGGTGAGGCGCCCGGAAGTGCCCTCACGGGCAATTGTGGGGGACTTCTGAATTGCGATATAGAGCAGTGAAGAGTTGGAGGAGGAAGGTATGCGTGGTCTGACCAGGTCGTTGTTGCGGCTCGGGGCCCTCGGCTTGCTCTTCGTATTCACGGGTTGTTACACGGCGCAGGTGCGGTCCGCGCAGGACGCCATCGACGCGGCTCGAAAGTCCGGCAAGGACAAGGAATGCCCTTCCGACTTCGACGCGGCCGATCAGATGGTCAAGCGCGCCGAAGCCCTCTGCCAGACATGTCAGACCAAGGAGGCCAACGCGTTGGCCGCCGACGCCATGGCAAAGATCCAGGGACTGTGTCCGGCGAAGGCCGCCGTGGCGCCTCCCGCGCCGCCGCCTCCCCCGTCGGCGCCGTCTCCGACGGCCTCTTTGTCGGCCTCACCCAGTTCGGTCGACGCCGGCGGGTGCTCGACCCTGACGTGGTCGACGTCGAACGCGAGCAACGTCTCGATCGACGGCGGAGTCGGCAGCGTCGACTCGAGCGGCTCGCGGCAGGTTTGCCCGGGCAGCACGACCACCTACACGCTGAGCGCGAGCGGGGCCGGAGGCTCGAGGACGAGCACGGCGACGGTCAACGTGGCCGCCAAGGCCGTGCCGCCGAAGCCGACCGACAAGATCACGATCCACGTGAACTTCGACACGAACAAGTCGGACATCAAGAAGTCCGAGCTCGCTGATCTCCAGAAGGCCGAGGCGTTCGTGAAGAAGTACTCGACCTGCAAGATCGAGATCGACGGCTACACGGATTCGACCGGCAACGACAAGATCAACAATCCGCTCTCCGAGCGCCGCGCCGAAGCGGTGCAGAAGTGGCTCCTCGATCACGGCGCCACCGCATCCGATCACATGACGGTGAAAGGAAACGGTTCGTCCAATCCGGTCGCCTCCAACAAGACCGCGAAGGGCCGCGCGGAGAATCGCCGATCCGAGATCCTCGTCTTCTGCGAATAGCCAGACTCGACGCCGAGACGAATGGCCGGCATCCCCTCGGGGGTGCCGGCCTTTCCTTTTCCGGCGGATCAGGCCTCGGGCCTGGCCGGCTGCGCGGCCTTGCCCGGCGAGTAGCGCACCCAGCGCAGGATCTCCGGGATCGTGGGCTTCTTGCCGTACATGAGGATCCCGACGCGGTAGACGCGGCCCGCGAACCACGCCATGCCGATCGTGGTCGCGAGGAGGATCGCCATCGACAGCGCGATCTGCCAGGCGGGAGGCTCGGACACGGCCGTGCGCAGGAACATCACCATCGAGGCCGTAAACGGGATGAGCGAGAAGAGGACCGAGGTCGAGCTGCTCGGATTGTTCATGACCGCGGGGTAGATCATCATCCCGGCGAGAATCAGCACGATCGGGATCATGGAGAGCTGCTGCGCCTCCTGATCCGTGTTGAAGGGCGCGGCGATCGCCATGTAGATGCCGGCGTAGACGAAGTATCCCAGGATGAAGAAGACGATGAAGTAGACGAGCATCGAGGCCGGGATGCGGGGCATCCCCATGTCTCCCGCCGCGACCAGCGTGGCGATCCCCGGGAGCGACAGGTTCATCGCGACGAACGACCACACGAGGTACTGGGTCAGCCCGACGAGCCCGATCCCGATCATCTTGCCCAGCATGAGCTCGGTCGGCCGCACCGAGGCGATCACGATCTCGACGATCCGGTTGCTCTTCTCCTCGATGACGCCGCGCATCACCTGCGAGCCGTAGATGATGAGCGTCGTGTACATGAGGATCATGAAGATGACGGCGGCCATGATGCCGGCGCCCTTCTCCTCGGCCGTGCCCGACTCGGTGACCTTGAAGGTGTTGAACGTGATGCGCTTCTCGAGCTCGTTCGCGAGCTCGGGGGAGAGGCCCTGCTTCTCCATCTTCTGGCGCATGCGGATGCGGTTGAGGGCGCGCTCGAGCTGGTTCAGCACGATGAAGTCGGAGACCGTCGTCGAGTAGTACTCGACGTCCTGGCTGTCCCTGGCGAGCTTCGTCGGGTCGAGGATCAGGTAGCCGTTGATGGTCTTGGCGAGGACCTGCTTGCGCAGGCTCTCCTTCGCGGTCTCGAGGTCCGCGCCCCCCTCGTACCGGGTGACGATCCAGTGCGGTCCCTTCGTCTCGGAGTGTTTCTCGTTCTGCTCGGCCTCGACGGCGGACAGCTCCTGGGCGAGCGGCTGGACGAGCGCGCCCGACGGGTCCACGACCACGATGTGCCGCTCCCCGCCGGTCTTCCGGGACGCGGAGATCTGGATGCCGACGTAGCCGAGGAAGAAGATCGGGATGATCAGGGTCGAAAACCAGAAGGCCTTCGTGCGGACCCGCTCCACGTACTCCCGTCGGACGATGGCGAACGTCTTCTTCCAGTTCATCGTGGCCTCACGCGATCGTCCGGGTCTCTTCGAGGCCGGAGGAGCGGACGGCGTCGAGGTAGATCTCCTCGAGCTCGGGCTCCTTCTGCGAGAACGCCTCGACCCGGTGGCGGTCCAGCGTGCGTCGGAGGAACTCGCGCCGGTCCGTGCCCGGAGAGAGCGAGACGATGAAGGTGCCGTCGAAGGCCTTCGCGCTCGCGACGCCGGGCAGCGCGGTCACGTCGGCGAGCGACGCATCGATGGAGAGCCGAAGCAGGTCCTGCGCGTACCGGCGCTTGAGCTCCTTCATCGAGCCCTCGAGGATCTTCCGGGAGCGGGCCATCAGGCAGATCTCGTCGCAGAGCTTCTCCGCCTGCTCGAGCACGTGCGTGCAGAAGATGATCGTCTTGCCGCGCGCCCGGAAGTCCAGGAAGTAGTCGCGCATCAGCGCGACGTTGATCGGGTCGAGGCCCGAGAAGGGTTCGTCGAGGATGAGGATGTCGGGGTCGTGCACGATCGTGGCGATGAACTGGATCTTCTGCTGCATGCCCTTCGAGAGCTCGTCGACCTTCTTGTTGAGCCAGGGCTTCAGGTCCATCTTCTCGAGCCAGCCCTCGATGCGCTGGCGCGCCAGGTCGCGCGAGACCTCCTTGATCGCCGCCAGGAAGTAGAGGTGGTCGATCACCCGCATCTTGCGGTACAGACCACGCTCCTCGGGAAGGTAGCCGATCCGGTTCTGCATGTCGCGGTCCATCGGGTGGCCCAGGATGCGGATCTCGCCCGTGTCCGGCGCGGTGATGTTCATGATCATCCGCAGCGTCGTGGTCTTGCCCGCGCCGTTGGGGCCGAGGAGGCCGAACATGGCTCCGCGCGGGACCCGCAGGGTCAGGCCGTCGACGGCCCGGAACTTGCCGAAGGACTTGGAAACGTCCAGGAGCTCGATCGCGATTGGGGTTGTCATGCGGGATTTGGATTATTACGGAATTCCGGGAGACGGGGTTACCCCGCGCCGGGACGCGCCTCCGAGGGATCGGCTAGGACCAGAACTCGTCTTCGGTCTGCTGATCCCCCTGGAACTGCCAGAAGACGGTGGCCTTGCCGTTCTCGATCGTCCAGGAGTGGACCTGGGGCGACGACCACTTGCGCTCGCCGCGCTCGGCGCTCTCCGTCACGAGCGCGAGCACGCGGCGGTCGTTGGAGAGGATGTCCTCGATGTGGATGCGGAAGGTGCCGGCCGAGAGACCCATGAACTGGCCGAAGAAGCCGAGCACCTCCTCGTGACCGCGGTAGTCGCCGGAGAGCGGCCCCCGTCCCGGAACGTGCCAGAAGATCTTCTCGTCCAGGACCTGGAAGACGGCGGCGAGATCTCCTCGCGCGAAGGCGGAGTAGGCGCTCTCGATGAGTCGGCGATTGGCCTCGGCCGTCGTCATGGGATCTCCTTGAGGGGTCCTAGAGTAGCGAGTGGAGCGGCGCTCTCGACCAAGAAATTCTCTGGCGGAGAGGGTGGGATTCGAACCCACGAGACCGTTTCCGGCCTAACGGTTTTCGAGACCGTCCTGATCAACCACTCCAGCACCTCTCCGGCGGTTGGGGAGGCGCATGGTAGCGGATTCGGGAGCGGCTGTCAGCGGATCGACGGCGACCGTTTCCGGCCTAACGGGTAAGCGCCGCGCTGCGCGCGACGCTGCCTGCTGACGGGGGTCTGCCTCTGGTGGTCGGCTCGAGCCGTCCTGATCAACCACTCCAGCACCTCTCCGGCGGTTGGGGAGGCGCATGGTAGCGGATTCGGGAGCGGATAAAAAAACCGCCGGGCCATCGCCCGGCGGAGAGAAGAAGAAGACGACGAGTCGGGATCAGTTCTTCGGCGTAATGGCCTTCTTCGCGGCGTCGGTGGTCTTGTCCGCGGCCTCCTTGACGTCGGCGGCGGCCTTCTCGCCGGCCTCCTTGGCGGCCTGGCCCGTTTCCTTGGCAGCCTCGGAGACCTTCGCGCCGGCATCCTTCGCGGCCGCGGCCGCGGCCGCACCCGCGTCCCTGGCCGCCGCGCCCGCGTCCTTGGCGGCGTCGGCGGCGGCCTGTCCCGCTTCCCTGGCCGCCTGCCCGGCCTCCTTGGCGGCCTCCTTGGCGGTGTCCGCGGCCTTCTCGGCCTCCGCGGAGGCCTTCTCGGACCTCTGGCATGCGAACACGAACCCGAGTGACACGGCGAGGACCCAGATCCAGCCCTTCTTCATCGTCGGCGCTCCTTGTTGTTTGTCGAGCGTTCGGGGTCGAACGATGAGCGGTTCTTATCACGCGCGAGCCGCGGGGAACGTGAAGGGAGCCTTGACCCTTCGGTCGGCGCCGTCTCTACCTCCGGGCCTGGAAGAACTGCTGGAGCAGTCCGGCCGACTCCTCCGCGAGCAGCCCGCCCTCCACGGCGCAGCGATGGTTCAGCCGGGCGTCCTGCGGGATGTTGCCGAGGGTGCCGCAGTAGCCGGCCTTGGGATCGGCGCACCCGAAAACGATCCGCGCGATGCGGGCGTTGACGGCGGCGCCGGCGCACATGGGGCACGGCTCGACCGTGGCGTACAGGGTCGCCCCGTCGAGACGCCAGGTCCCGGCCTCGCCGGCGGCCTCCCGGATCGCCTCGATCTCGGCATGGTGGGTGGGGTCCGCCAGCCGTTCGCGGCGGTTACGGCCCCGTCCGACCATCCGGTTCTCCCGTACGACGATCGCCCCGATCGGCACCTCCTGCTCCGCATAGGCTATGCGGGCGAAGGCGAGCGCCTCCTCCATGAAGTGCTTGTCCGTGTCGCTGAAGGCCATAGGGGACAGGTTACAGGTGACAGGTGAGATGGTGCGCCCAGAGGGAGTTGAACCCCCAACCTCCTGATCCGTAGTCAGACGCTCTATCCAATTGAGCTATGGGCGCAGGGGGCGGAAGGCTAGCGAAAAAACCTCGGTTTTTCAATGGCGGGGAGGGGGCGAACTTTCGGAGCCCCCGTTCGTAGAAATGGATACGCTCGAGATCCGCGCAAGCGGGAGGGCCTGAGATGTCGAAGAAAACCAAGATCATCCTCGCGGTGCTGGTGGCGGTGGTCGTCATCGGCGCCCTGACGGCAGCCATCCGGGGCCGGGACAAGGACGTCCCCCGGGTGACGACGGCCAAGGTCGAGAAGCTGGACCTCGTCTCCAAGGTCACGGCCAACGGCAAGATCCAGGCGCAGAACAAGGTCGACATGTCGGCCCTGGTGATGGGCCAGATCGTCAACCTGGCGGTCAAGGAGGGCGACCACGTCAAGAAGGGGCAGCTCCTGCTCCAGATCGACCGCGCCCAGCTCGCCGCCCAGGCCCAGGGCCGGGAGGCGAACCTCGAGGCGATGCGCCACGATCTCGACGCCGCCAAGGCGACGGCGGCGCAGGCCAAGTTCGACTACGAGCGCGCCAAGCAGAACTTCACCGGCCACATCCTCGCCGAGGCGGACTTCCAGAAGGCGAAGTCGACCCTCGAGACCGCCGAGGCGAACCTCGCCGCGACCGAGCAGCGCATGCGCATGACCGGGGCCGACCTCGCCGCGAGCCGCGACTCGTTGTCGAAGACGACGGTCACGGCGCCGCTCGACGGCATCGTGACCACGCTGCCGATCAAGGAGGGCGAGGTCACGGTCATCGGCACGATGAACAACGCCGGGACGCAGCTCCTGACGATCTCCGACATGAGCACCGTCGAGGCGGTCATGATGGTCGACGAGACGTCGGTGCCGCAGGTCAGGCTCGGGCAGAAGGCGACGCTGACGATCGACGCGTACCCGAACGTCAAGTTCCAGGGAACCGTGACCGACGTCGGCTCCTCGCCGATCCTGAAGACCGACCCGGATCTCCTGACGCTGGTGCAGAACTCGGAGGCGATCAACTTCAAGGTCAAGATCCGGCTCGACAATCCGCCGGAGACGATCCGACCCGGCTTCTCCGTCACCGCGGAGATCGTGACCGGCCGGCGCGAGGGCGCGACGGCGATCCCGATCCAGGCCCTCGTGGTGCGCGACGTCCAGGACAAGGGCAAGACGCCGACGCCGGGATCGCGTCCGCCGACGGAGGAGGGCGTGTACGTCGTCAAGGACGGCAAGCTCGCGTTCCAGAAGGTCGAGACCGGCATCGCCGGCGAGCTGATGATCGAGGCCAAGTCCGGACCGACGGTGGGCTCCGAGATCGTGACGGGCCCGTTCAAGGTCCTGCGTCAGGTCAAGGAAGGCGACAAGGTCATCATCGAGAAGGAGAGCGACAAGAAGGGCGGCGGCGAGAAGAAGACATGACCGTCTCCGAGCTCTTCCGCGTCTCCTCGTCGGCCCTGACGCGTCACAAGCTTCGCGCGTTCCTGACGCTGCTCGGCGTGATCATCGGAGTGGCGACGGTCGTGGGCGTCGTCTCGGTCATCTCCGGGCTCAACGTCTACGTCAAGGACAAGGTCATCGGGCTGAACCCCGACATCGTCATCTTCACCAAGTACGGCATCATCACCAGCCGCGAGGAGTGGCTGATGGCGCGCAAGCGCCCGGACCTCTCGCTGACCGACATGGAGGTCGTGCGCCGCGAATGCGTCCAGTGCGCGAGCGTCGGCGCGCGGGGCGAGCGCCGTCGACCCGTCAAGTACGAGGAGCATGTCGTGCCGGAGGTCGACGTCCAGGGCCACACTCCCAACATGGGCCAGGCCATGAACTTCGACGTCAACAACGGCCGCTACTTCACGGAGACCGAGTACAACAACTCGGCCCCGGTCGCCGTCATCGGCTGGGACGTGCAGGACGAGCTGTTCCCCAGCGTCGACCCGATCGGGAAGACCGTCAAGATCGACGGGTACCCGGTCAAGGTCATCGGGACGTTGGCGAAGCAGGGGAGCGTGCTCGGGCAGAGCCAGGACAACGTCATCTACATCCCGCTGACGCTCTTCCACAAGCACATCGCGCCCGACAAGGACATCGGCATCTTCGTCAAGCCCGTCAACGGCGTCGCGGGAGTGGCCTCCACGACCGACGAGGTCCGCACGATCCTGCGCGCGATCCGCAAGACCAAGTACGCCGCGGACGATCCGTTCGGCCTCGTGACGGCGGAGCTCCTGCAGGCGCTCTGGAACAACATCTCCGCCGGACTCTTCCTCCTGATGATCCTGATCTCGGGCATCTCGCTCGTCGTCGGCGCGATCGTGATCGCCAACATCATGTTCGTGTCGGTCGTCGAGCGCACCAAGGAGATCGGCGTGCGGCGGGCCCTGGGGGCGAGGCGCAAGGACATCCGCCGGCAGTTCCTGCTCGAGGCGGCGCTGCTCTCCTCGGTCGGCGGCGTCATCGGCGTCCTGGTCGGCGCGCTCATTGCGGTGGCGGTCAAGCAGGTCTTCCCGGCGCAGGTCAAGCCCTCCTTCATCTTCCTGGGCGTCGCGGTGGCGACCGTCGCCGGCGTGCTGGCGGGCTGGATCCCGTCGAACCAGGCGAGCAAGCTGCCGCCGGTCGAAGCCCTCCGTTACGAGTAGGCGAAGGGGAGCCGCGTGTCCTCGGTCTTCTCGCACCTCCGCCGCGGCTTCGGCGAGAACGTACGCTTCGCGATGATGGCGGTGCGCGCGCACAAGCTGCGTGCGAGCCTGACCGTCCTCGGCATCGTCGTCGGCGTGGCGACGGTCATCGCGATGGTCTCGATCGTCACCGGGTTCAACAACAACATGGTCCGCAACTTCCAGGCCTTTGGCGCGACGCTCGTGCAGTTCCAGAAGTTCTCGATGCGCTTCGGCCCCGGCCATCGCTCGGACGCCGAGCGCAACCGCAAGGACCTGACGCTCGAGGACGCCCTGGCGCTGAAGGCACAGATCCCCGAGATCCGCGCGGTCTCGCCGGAACGCTACCTCTTCGACGGCACGACGCCCACGGTGAAGTACCGCGACAAGGAGTCGACCGCGCCGACGGTGGCGGGCGTCTATCCCGACTACATGCTCGCGAACAACCACTTCGTGGACCACGGCCGGTTCTTCACCGACGCCGACATCGCGCACGCCTCGCAGGTCTGCGTGATCGGGACCGACGTGCAGAAGGCGCTCTTCCCCCGCGAGAGCCCGCTCAACAAGACCGTCGAGCTCAACGGCTGGAAGTACGTCATCGTCGGCGTCATGGAGGAGAAGGGCGACTTCGGCGGAGGCTCCAGCAACCACTGGTTCTTCATTCCCTTCTCGACCTTCGACCACCAGTTCCCGAACATCAAGATGAGCCGGGGCGACACGATCCACATCGCGACCGTGCCGTACACGCCGGAGCAGGTGCCCCTCGTGGTCGAGAAGGGCCGCGCTCTGCTGAGGACTCGCCGCCACGTCCCCTACAACGCGGAGGACGACTTCTACATCCTGACCCCGGACAAGATGATCGAGAGCTTCCAGGGCATCACGCGCGGCATCACCGGCGCGATGATCTTCATCGCCTTCATCTCTCTTCTGATCGGCGGCGTGGGCGTCATGAACATCATGCTGGTCTCGGTCACCGAGCGCACGCGCGAGATCGGCGTGCGCAAGGCCGTCGGCGCGTTCCGGCGCGACATCGTGCTTCAGTTCCTGACCGAGGCCACGACGCTCGCGCTCCTCGGCGGCATCATCGGCGTCGTCGTCGGCGTCGCGGTGCCGGCCGGGATCAAGGCCATGTTCGCGGCCCTCCCGGCGGAGACGCCGTTCTGGGCGATCCTCGTGGGACTGCTCGTCTCGATGAGCGTGGGCATCTTCTTCGGGCTCTACCCGGCCGTGAAGGCCTCCCGCCTCGATCCCATCGAAGCGCTGCGCTACGAGTAGGGACTAGGCTCGCGCGTCCGCCGGGGACGCGACCTCGTCGACCCTGCGGGGTGCGGCGAACGGCTGCTCGCCACGCGGTCCTGCGGCTCGCCGCGGTCCGCTATACAATCGCGCCCGACTTGCCCCTCTCCAACGGGACACGACTCGGCCCCTACGAGATCCTGGCGCCGATCGGCGCCGGGGGCATGGGTGAGGTGTATCGCGCGCGGGATCCGCGGCTCAAGCGGGACGTCGCGATCAAGGTCCTGCCGGCGAGCTTCTCGCAGGACGCGGACCGCCTCCGCCGGTTCGAGCAGGAGGCCGAGGCCGCCGGCGGCCTCAACCATCCCAACATCACCGCCGTCTACGACCTCGGCAGCCACGAGGGCTCGCCCTACATCGTCACCGAGCTGCTCGAGGGCGAGACGCTGCGGAGCCGACTGGGCGCGGGAGCGATCCCCGTGCGCAAGGCGATGGACTACGCGGTGCAGATCGCGAAGGGCCTGGCCGCGGCGCACGAGAAGGGGATCGTCCACCGGGACCTGAAGCCGGAGAACCTGTTCCTGACGAACGATGGACGCGTCAAGATCCTGGACTTCGGCCTCGCGAAGCTCAAGCCCGAACGGGCGGAGAAGGGCCAGACCGACCTGCAGACGGTCTCCGGCACCGAGCCCGGTGTCGTGCTGGGGACGATGGGCTACATGTCGCCGGAGCAGGTTCGGGGGAAGGCGGCGGACCGTCGCTGCGACCTCTTCGCGTTCGGGACGATCCTCTACGAGATGCTGTCGGGCCAGCGCGCGTTCCGGGGAGACACGGCGGCGGACACGATCACGGCGATCCTGACGAAGGAGCCGCCGGATCTCTCGCAGACGAACAAGGACATCCATCCCGGGCTGGACCGGATCGTGCGGCACTGCCTGGAGAAGAACCCGGAGGAGCGCTTCGAGTCCGCGCGCGACGTGGCCTTCGACCTCGAGGCGCTGTCCGGCCTGTCCGCGCCGAGGGCCTCCGTCGAGGCGCACGCGAGGTCAGTCCGAACTTCGCGCGCGCCGCTGCTCATCGGCATCGCCGTCGCGCTCGCCGGAATGGCGGCCGCCTACTGGGCGGGGAAACGCGCCGGGGAGGTTCCGCCCGCGAAGTTCCACCAGCTCACCTTCCGCCGCGGCACGATCGCATCCGCGCGCTTCGCGCCGGACGGCCAGACGATCCTCTACACGGCCGGATGGGACGGCAACCCGCTCGAGGTGTTCGTCTCGCGCCTCGACAGCCCGGAGTCGCGCCCGTTCGGGCTGACGAACGCGGAGGTCCTGTCGATCTCTCCGTCGGGGGAGATGGCCGTGTCGCTGAATCGCCGCGGCTCGCTCCCGTTCACGCGCACGGGCACGCTCGCGCGCCTCGGAATGACCGGTGGCGGTACGCCGAAGGAAATCCTCGAGGACGTCCTCTGGGCCGAGTGGTCCCCCGATGGCCAGAGCCTCGCCGTCGTCCGCCAGCAGGGCGGCAAGGTGCGGCTGGAGTATCCCGTCGGCAAGGTCCTCTACGAGACCGCCGGCTGGATTTCGCACCCGCGCATCTCGTCCAAGGGCGACGAGGTCGCGTTCCTGGATCACCCCGCGCAAGGCGACGACGCCGGCTCGGCCGCCATCGTCGACGGATCGGGGAAGCGGCGCACGCTCTCGGATCTCTTCCCCAGCGCGCAGGGTCTCGCCTGGTCGCCCGACGGGTCCGAGGTGTGGTTCACGGCGGCCTCCGAGGGATTCAACCGGGCGCTCCGCGCGGCGACGCGCTCGGGCCGCGGGCGGATCCTCGCGCAGGCGACGGGCGGACTCACGGTGCAGGACGTCTCGAAGACGGGAAGAGTGCTGGCCTTCCAGGAGAAGGCACGGCAGGGGATCTCCGTGCTCCTGCCGGGCGGCGACAAGGAGCGCGACTTCTCCTGGCTCGACTGGGGCCTCATCCGCGACGTCACACCGGACGGACAGATGATCCTCTTCGACGAGACGGGAGAGGGGGGCGGACCGGGCTACTCGGTCTACGTGCGGAAGGCCGACGGCTCTCCGGCCGTCCGGCTGGGCCGGGGAGTCGGCGCGGCGCTGTCTCCCGACGGCCGACTGGCTCTCGGGCTCGAGAAGCTGGGCGACCTCACCCGAGTCGTGATCTACCCGATCGGAGCCGGCGAGCCGAAGACTCTGCCGGCGACGCCGATCCGCATCGAGCAGGCGGCCTGGCTGCCCGACGGCCGGCGAATCGTCTTCTCCGGAAGCGAACCGGATCGGGGCTCGCGGATCTGGGTCCAGGGCCTGGACGACGCGAAACCGAAACCCGTCTCCCCGGAGGGCTATCGGATGTTCGCGAAATGCCTCACGTCCGACGGCCGCCACGTGGTCTCGAGCGGACCGGATCAGCGCTTCTATCTCTATCCGGTGGCGGGCGGCGAGCCCACTCCGATTCCGGGTCTCGTGAAGGGAGACGTCCCCAGTCAGTGGACGCAGGACGGGCGCTCGCTGTTCGTGCGCCGGCGCGGCGACATTCCTCAGCGAATCATGAAGCTCGACGTGGCGACCGGACGAAAGGAGCTCTGGAAGGAGCTCATGCCTCCGGATCCCGCCGGCGTCTGGATCGTCTCGCCCGTCTCGATCACTCCCGACGAGAAGTACTACGCCTATGGATTCGCGCGCAGCCTCGCCGATCTCTACGTCGTGGACGGACTCAAGTGACGCTCGCCGCAGGAACCAAGCTCGGCCCCTACGAGATCCTCGCGCCGATCGGCGCGGGCGGGATGGGGGAGGTCTATCGCGCCCGCGACGAGCGGCTCAAGCGCGACGTCGCGGTCAAGGTCCTGCCGGCGATGTTCTCGGCCGACGCCGACCGGCTGAAGAGGTTCGAGCAGGAGGCGCAGGCGGCGGGCGGGCTCAACCACCCGAACATCACGGCCGTCTACGACTTCGGATCGTTCGAGGGCGCGCCGTACATCGTGACGGAGCTCCTGGAGGGCGAGACGCTGCGCAATCGTCTCGCGGGCGGGGCGGTGGCGGTGCGCAAGGCCACGGACTACGCGGTCCAGATCGCGCACGGGCTCGCCGCGGCGCACGAGAAGGGGATCGTCCACCGGGACCTGAAGCCCGAGAACCTCTTCGTCACCAACGACGGGCGGGTCAAGATCCTCGACTTCGGCCTCGCCAAGCTGACGCAGGCCGAGGGCCAGAGCGGCCCGCAGACGAACCTGCCGACGGCGACCGAGCCGGGTGTCGTGATGGGGACGCTCGGCTACATGGCGCCGGAGCAGGTCAAGGGCAAGGCGGCCGACCAGCGGTCGGACATCTTCGCCTTCGGCGCCATCCTCTACGAGATGCTCTCGGGCGTCCGCGCGTTCCATCGCGAGTCGGCCGCCGAGACGATGTCGGCGATCCTGCGCGAGGAGCCGCCGGACCTCTCGGCCACGAACAGGAACGTCGCTCCGGGTCTCGAGCGGATCGTCCGGCACTGCCTGGAGAAGAGTCCCGAGGAGCGCTTCCACTCGGCGCACGACCTCGCGTTCGACCTGCAGGCGCTTTCCGGAACCACGGGAAGCGCCGCCGCCTCCGTCGCCGCGAGCACCGGGCGCGTGTCGCGCATTCGCGTGCTCCCGGCCGCCGCGGCCCTTCTGGCACTCGCCGCCGCCCTGGCCGCCGGCTACTTCCTGGGCAGGTCGAAGGGGGTCTCGGAGCCGCCGGTCTTCAAGCAGCTCACGTTCCGCCGCGGCGCGATCTGGAGCGCCCGGTTCGGCTCCGACGGCAAGTCGATCCTGACGACCGCGGCCTGGGACGGGAAGCCCGCGCAGATCTACGTCAGCCGCCCGGAAAGCCCCGAGGCGGCCGCCTTCGGCGTGCAAGATGCCGACGTCGCCGCCGTCTCCCCGACGGGCGAGGTGGCGGTCCTCCTCAAGGCCGACTTCGACACGGCGTTCACGCGCGCCGGCACGCTCGCCCGCGTCGGGGCGACCGGCGGGGCAGCCCGCGAGTTGCTGGAGAACGTGGACTACGCCGACTGGACGCCCGACGGCAAGGAGCTTGCGATCGTGCGGGTTGCCGGTGGCAAGTGTCGTCTCGAGTTTCCCGCGGGCAAGGTCCTCTACGAGACGACGGGCTGGATCGGGAACCCGCGCTTCTCGCCGAAGGGCGACCGCATCGCCTTCCTGGACCATCCGGTCGTCAACGACGACGGCGGCACGGTCGCGATCGTGGACCTCGCTGCGAGGAAGAAGACGACACTGTCACCGGAATATGGAACGGCCTCCGGTCTCGCCTGGTCGCCCGACGGCTCGGAAATCTGGTACACGGCGGCCGAGGTCGGCGCCAACCGGGCTCTCCACGCCGCCTCGCTCTCGGGCAAGACGCGAGTGCTGGCTCGGGTCTCCGGCAACCTGACCCTGCACGACGTCGCCCGGGACGGCCGGGTCCTCATGGACCACGACACGAACCAGATTGGCATCGTGGCCCGCGCCGGTGGCGCGTCGCAGGACATCGATCTCACGTGGCTCGACTGGAGCCTCCTGAGCGACATTTCGCCGGACGGGCGCTTCCTCCTCTTCTCGGAGGCGGGCGAGGGAGGCGGGCGAGGCTACTCCGTGTACGTGCGAAGCCTGGACGGTTCTCCCGCGGTGCGGCTGGGAGAGGGAAATGCGCAGTCCATCTCCCCGGACGGCAAGCACGTCCTGGCGCTCGTCGGGCCGCCCCAGGCGCCCGACATCGTCATCTATCCAACCGGCGCGGGGGAGGCGAAGAAGATTCCCGTTCCGGGACTGTCCGTCCGCGGAGCGCGCTGGCTGCCGGACGGGAAGCGATTCCTGGCCGTCGCGCGACAGCCGGGCCATCCGGCGCGGACCTATCTCTTCGACGGCGAGGGAGGGGCTCCGCGGCCGCTGACACCCGAGGGCTATCGCGGCACCGTCCTTTCACCGGACGGGAAGAGGCTCTACACGTTCGGACCGAATCAGGGCGCCTATGTCTCTTCGTTGGACGCCGGCGGTGGCGAGCCGATTCTCGTTCCCGGCATCGACTCTCAGGATGGGCTCGCGGGCTGGGCTGCCGACGGGCGTCTCTACGTCCGAAAGGGCAACGCGACGCGCATCCCGGCGCAGATCGTGCTGCTCGATCCGGCGACGGGAAAGCAGGAACCCTGGCGCGAGCTCGTCCCGGCCGACGCCACCGGCATCAACGCACTCCAGGTCTTTCGCGCCCTGCCCAATGGGGTCTACGCCTACAGCTACTTCCGGAGCCTGTCGAACCTCTATCTGGTGGACGGGGTGAAATGACGCTCGCCGTCGGCACTAGACTCGGCCCCTACGAGATCCTCGCGCCGATCGGCGCGGGCGCGAATCAGTTACCGCCACGAAGCCGCCGCATCACAGCATCCACTCGATCGGCAGCCAGCCGATAACCTTGACCAGGAGCCGCTTCAGGAAGCCGACCTTCGGCTCATGGTGGTATCGAATCTCCCCCTGAGCGGTATGCTCGATCCACTCGAGCCCGCGGCCGCCCGGGTCCAGGATCACTTCGTATGCCACGTCCTGCGGCGTCCGGTCCACCCAGCTTGAGACGGCCTCGGCGAGCCGCGGGTCCTCGATCATGACCCCCATCTCGGTGTTCAGATTCGCCGAGCGCTGATCCAGGTTGAACGATCCCACCCAGACGCGGCTCCGGTCGATCGAGAAGGTCTTCCCGTGCAGGCTCGCGGATGAGCTGCCGGCGACTTTCTTCACGTGGCCCGCCGGGGCGTCCGGCTTGAGCTCGTAGAGCCGGGTGCCGCTTCGCAGGAGGTCCTTGCGGCGTTTCGCGTACCCGGAGTGGACCGAGGCGACGTCCGTCGCCGCCAGCGAGTTGGTGACGATGCGCAGCCTGGTCCCGCCTTCCGGGTAGGCGGAGAGGGTCTTCGTCCCGTCCTTCCCAGGCACGAAGTACGGAGAGACGATGTCCAGGCCTTGCTCGGGCTTTCCGATCGCCCGCTTCAGGTCGGCCAGGAGCAGATCTTCCTTCGCCGGCTTTCCCAGCGTCTTTCCCGGCGGGTCGAAGAGGAGCTGGACGCGCGACCAATCGAACGGAAGCTCGTGCGCGCGCAGGAGCTCGACCAGCCGGGTCTCCCGGACGGCCTGGATGTATTCGGCGGCCTCGGGAGACGCGCGCACCGCGGCCAGACGCGCCTTCACCTCCGCCGGGCCATTCGGCGCGGGCTTGCCCACGATGCGGTCGGCCGGATACGCGGAGTCGCTGTTCCAGTAGGTGTCGAACTCGCGGCCGACTTCACCCGCGACGCGCCCCGCCGCCACCACGTCGAGGTCCACGAAGTGCGTTCCCTCGCCGGCATGGAAGTACTCGTCGCCGACGTTGCGGCCCCCCACGACCGTGAGCTGCGCGTCCGCGGTGAAGGACTTGTTGTGCATGCGGCGGTTCAGGCGCTTGAAGTGGGTGATGTAGCCGAGGGCCTTGAAGCCGCGGTTCGCGTATGGGTTGTAGAGACGAACCTCGATGTTGGGATGCGCGTCGAACACGGCGATGACCGGGTCCAGCCCCTTGACGCCGTTGTCGTCGATCAGCAACCGCACGCGCACGCCGCGCTCGGCGGCGTCCCAGAGCTCCTGGAGCAGCAGGAACCCGGTGACGTCGGCGTGCCAGATGTAGTACTGCACGTCGAGGGAGCGCTCCGCCGCGCGCGCGAGCGCGATCCGGGCGGCGAAGGCGTCCCGTCCCTGCGGGAGCGCGTAGATGCCGCTCTCGCCCTCCCGGTTGGGGTCCGCCGCCCTCACCGCCTTACCGAGACTCGTGTCCGCCGTTTCGGTGAGGGCCGTCGAAGGGGTTCGCGGCTCCAGCGGGGGGAGCGAGGCGCATCCGCCCGAAACCAGCGCGACAAGAAGAAGCGCGGCCTGCGCCGCGACCAGGAGGGCGGTCGCCGGCGCCCCGTAAAGCCCCCATCCGCGCGGCCTCGAATGGGCGAGCCGACCAATGGTCACCTGGGAGCACCTCTCTTCACCAGACGGCGCGCAGAGCCAAACCCGCCGAGAGGAAAGTCGTTGGGCTGAGTATGTCACTCCAGTCCAGGCCGGCTTGAAACGAGACACGGTTAGAATCCCTCCGGCTTGACGCTCTCCACAGGGACAAAGCTCGGCCCCTACGAGATCCTCGCGCCGATCGGCGCCGGAGGCATGGGAGAGGTATATCGGGCGAAGGACCCGCGGCTCGGGCGCGAGGTGGCGATCAAGGTGCTGCCCGCGACGTTTGCGCAGGACGCGGACCGGCTGAAGCGGTTCGAGCAGGAGGCGCGCTCCGCCTCGGCCCTCAACCACCCGAACATCGTGACGATCCACGAGATCGGCTCGCTCGACGGGACCCTCTACATGGCGATGGAGCTGATCGACGGCACGAGCCTGCGCGAGATGCTCGCGTCGGGCCCTCTGCCGGTGAAGCGGATCCTCGACGTCGGGGTGCAGATCGCCGAGGGTCTCTCCAAGGCGCATGGCGCGGGAATCGTCCACCGGGACCTGAAGCCCGAGAACGTCATGGTGACGAAGGACGGCTACGTCAAGATCCTCGACTTCGGCCTCGCGAAGCTCTTCGTCGCGCCGCAGGACGGCGCCTCGGGCGTCGCGACGGCGATCCATCAGGAGACGACGCCGGGCACGGTCATGGGCACCGTCGGCTACATGTCGCCCGAGCAGGCGAGCGGGAAGCCCGTCGACTTCCGTTCGGATCAGTTCGCGCTGGGCTCGATCCTGTACGAGATGGCGACGGGCCAGCGCGCGTTCCAGAAGGGCACGGGCGCGCAGACGCTCGCCGCCATCATCCAGGATGACCCGGAGCCGGTGGCGCAGGTCAACCCGAAGACGCCCGCCCCGCTGCGCTGGATCGTGGAGCGGTGCCTCTCCAAGGATTCGGACGAGCGCTATGCCTCGACGCGCGACCTCGCGCGGGACCTGAAGAGCGTCCGCGAGCACATCGGCGAGGTGACCAGCACGGCGTCCGGAGCGGCCGCGGCCGTCGAGGCTCCGGCCCGGAGGAAGTCGCGCGCGCCGGCTCTCGCGATCGCCTCGGCGGCGATCCTCGCGGCGGGAATCCTCGGGGGAGTCGCGATCGGCCGCAGGGGTGCATCGACCGAGCCGCCGACGTTCCGGCAGCTCACGTTCCGCCGCGGAGCGATCCAGTCCGCGCGGTTCGCCCCGGACGGCCAGACGATCCTCTACACCGCCGCCTGGGACGGCAAACCCATCGAGGTCTTCGTCAGCCGGACGGAGAGTCCCGAGTCGCGGCCGTTCGGCATGGTCGGCTCCGACGTCCTCGCGGTCTCCGGCACGGGCGAGATGGCGCTGGCGCTGCAGCAGCATCAGATCGATCCGCTCCTCTACGCCGGAACGCTCGCCCGGATGGGGGTGGCGGGAGGCGGCGCTCCCCGGGAAGTCCTGGGCGACGTGCAGTGGGCCGACTGGTCGCCGGACGGCGCGAACCTCGCCGTCGTGCGCGACGTCGGACCGCGCAACCGCCTCGAGTACCCGATCGGCAAGGTCGTCTACGAGACGACCGGGTTCGCGACGCATCCTCGCGTCTCCCGCAAGGGCGACGCGATCGCCTTCCTCGACCACTCGGCCAGGGGCGACGACTCCGGTGTCGTGGCCATCATCGAGCCGGGCGGCAAGAAGAAGGTTCTCACGCCCATTTTCTCCACCGTCTGGGGGCTCGCATGGTCGCCCGACGGGCGCGAGATCTGGTTCACGGCGGCTCCGGTCGGCGGCAACCGGTCGCTCTACGCGGTGAGCCTCTCGGGGAAGCTGCGGCTGGTCACGCGGGTGACCGGATCCCTCTCGCTGTTCGACGTGTCGCCCACCGGGCGCGTCCTCCTGGCGCACGATCAGCGCAAGCAGCAGATCCTGGGACTGGGCCCCGGCGCGGAGACCGAGCGCGAGCTGTCGTGGCTCGACTACTCCGGAGCCCAGGCCCTCTCGGCCGACGGGTCGACGATCTACTTCGACGAATCGGGCGAGGGGGGCGGCAAGGGCTACTCCGTTTTCATCCGCAAGACCGACGGCTCGCCGGCCGTGCGGCTAGGCGAGGGATCCGCTCAGGCGCTCTCGCCCGACGGCCAGTGGGCTCTCGCCGTCGTCCACCCCGCCGAGAATCCGGAGCTCGTGATCTACCCGACCGGCGCGGGCGAGACCAGGAAGTTCCCGCGCGACGGACTCGACGTCCTGTACGCCGACTGGCTTCCCGACCAGAAGCGCCTCCTGATCACGGCGAGCGAGAAGGACCACGGCCTGCGCCTCTATCTCCGCGACGTGGACGGAAACGGCAAGCCCCGCGCGATCTCGCCGGAAGGCTACGTCGCCTACACGGGGACGATCTCGCCGGACGGCAAGCGCGTCGCCGTCCGCGGACCCGACCAGAGGCGCTACCTCTACCCGATCGACGGCGGAGAGCCGACCCCGATTCCCGGGGTGACGAACGAGGAGACGCCGTACTGCTGGACGGGCGACGGGCGCTTCCTCTACGTCGCGCAGCGGCGCGAGCTTCCGCGCAAGGTCGACCGCGTGGAGGTCGCGACCGGGAAACGCGAGCGCTGGAAGGAGCTGCGGCCCTCCGATTCCGCGGGCGTCGTGGCGGTCGGCGGCATTCGTGTGGCACCCGACGGCCGCTCCTACGTCTACACGTATCCACGGTTGCTGTCGGACCTCTATCTCGTCGAAGGTTTGAAGTGACCCTGGCCGCCGGCACCAGGCTCGGTCCCTACGAGGTCCTCGCGCCGATCGGCGCGGGAGGGATGGGAGAGGTCTACCGTGCGAAGGACCCGCGCCTCGGGCGCGAGGTGGCGATCAAGGTGCTGCCGGCGAGCTTCTCGCAGGATCCCGACCGGCTGAAGCGCTTCGAGCAGGAGGCGCGCGCCGCGGGGGTGTTGAACCATCCCAACATCACGGCGGTCCACGACCTCGGGACGCACGAGGGCGCGCCGTACATCGTGACGGAGCTGCTCGAAGGGGAGACGTTGCGTGCCCGGCTCCTGGCGGGATCCCTGCCCGTCCGCAAGGCGATCGACTACGCGGTCCAGATCGCCAGGGGCCTGGCGGCCGCGCACGAGAAGGGGATCGTGCACCGGGACCTCAAACCCGAGAACCTGTTCCTGACCAAGGACGGGCGGGTCAAGATCCTCGACTTCGGTCTGGCGAAGCTGAAGCCGGAGACCGGAGACGACGGCAAGACCGACATGAAGACCGTCTCCGGAGGCACCGAGCCCGGGGTCGTTCTCGGAACGATGGGCTACATGTCGCCCGAGCAGGTCCGTGGGAAGCCGGCGGACCGGCGCTCGGATCTCTTCGCGTTCGGGACGATCCTCTACGAGATGCTGTCGGGCCAGCGGGCGTTTCGGGGCGACACGGCGGCCGACACGATCACGGCGATCCTCACGAAGGAGCCGTCCGACCTCTCGCAGACAAACCGAGAGATCCATCCGGGGATCGACCGGATCGTTCGCCACTGCCTCGAGAAGAATCCGGAGGAGCGGTTCGAGTCCGCCCGCGACGTCGCGTTCGACCTCGAGTCGCTCTCCGGCCTCTCGGCGCCGACGGGCACCGGCGCGGTCGCCGCGCCGTTCGCGGAGGCAAAGAGACGCCGCGTCTGGCCGCTCGTCGCCGGCGCGGTCCTCGCGACGGCCGTCGCCGTCGGGCTACCCGCCTATCTGGCGGGCCGCAAGGCGGGCGACCAGCCGCCGCCCTCCTTCCGCCAGCTCACGTTCCGCCGCGGCGAGATCCAGTCGGCGCAATTCGCCCCGGACGGAACGACCGTCGTGTACTCCGCGGCCTGGGACGGCAGTCCGGTCGAGATCTTCGTCGGTCGCCTCGAGAGCCCGGACTCCCGTCCCTTCGGCCTCGCGGGCGCCGAGGTGCTCGCGATCTCGAGGCTCGGCGAGGCCGCCGTGTCGCTCAACCGCCACAACGTCGGAGGCTTCCGGCGAAGCGGGACGCTCGCTCGGGTTTCCATTGCCGGGGGCGCCCCCCGGGACGTGCTGGAGGACGTCGAGTGGGCGGACTGGGCGCCGGATGGGAAGGATCTCGCCGTCGTTCGGGCGGAACATGGCGAGATCCGGCTCGAGTATCCCATCGGGAAGGTGTTGTCGAAGACGAGCGGATGGATCGGCAATCCGCGCGTCTCGCCCGCGGGAGACCGCGTCGCCTTCGTCGATCATCCCTCCGCGACCGACGACGGCGGGTCGATCGCGGTCGTGGACCGAACGGGGCGAAAGACGACACTCTCGAAACCGTTTGCCTCAGTGCAGGGCCTCGCCTGGAGGCCCGACGGAACGGAAGTCTGGTTCACCGGCGCGGATGTCTCGCTTCGCGCAGTCTATTCGGCGTCCCTTTCCGGCAACGTCCGGTTGCGCTCCCGGGTCGCGGGAAACCTGACCCTGCGCGACATCTCGGCCGGAGGGCGTCTGCTCGTCACGAGAGACACCCCCCGCCAGGAGATGCGCGGTCTCGCCCCGGGCGAGCCGAGGGAACGGGATCTCACGTGGCTGGACTATTCGCTGCCGACTGCGATCTCCGCGGACGGCCGGACCGTCCTCTTCACGGAAGGGGGCGAGGGAGGGGGACCGGGCTACTCCGTCTACATTCGGACGACCGACGGCTCTCCCGCGGTCCGCCTCGGAGAAGGCTTCGGCCAGGCCTTGTCGCCGGACAAGAAATGGGCCATCGCGATCCAGCGCCCGGCCACGGACCCACAGCTGGTGGCCTACCCGACCGGGGCCGGCGAAGCGAGGGTCTTCTCGAAGGAGGGCCTCGCCGTCTGGAACGCCTGCTGGTTTCCGGACGGCAAGAGGCTCCTCTTCACGGCGAACGAGCAAGGGCGAGGGCCGCGACTCTATGAGCGCGACTTCTCGGGCGGAAAGCCCCGCGCGCTGACGCCGGAGGGCTACCGAGGGCTCCGGGGGGTCGTGTCCCCGGACGGCGCCTGGGCGATGGTGACGGGGCCGGATCGCAAGACCTATCTCTACCCCCTTGCGGGAGGCGAGCCGACGGTCGTTCCGGGCGTCGACGTCAACGAGGTCGTCGCGGATTTTGCCTCGGATTCGCGTTCGGTCTACGTCTACCGCCGCGGCGAGATCCCCACTCATGTCAGTCGACTCGACCTGACCACGGGCAGCCGGCAGCCGTGGCGATCGTTGGCTCCGGCCGATGCCGGCGGCGTCTCCGATCTGAATCCTCTTCCGGCGCGCAGCGGCGACTCCTACGTCTACAACTACAACCGGACCCTCTCGGATCTCTATCTCGTCGAGGGCGTCAAGTGACGCTCGCTGCCGGCACCCGCCTGGGCCCCTACGAGATCCTCGCGCCGATCGGCGCGGGCGGGATGGGGGAGGTCTACCGGGCGCGGGACGAGCGGCTCAAGCGCGACGTCGCGATCAAGGTTCTGCCCGCGACCTTCTCGGCCGACGCCGACCGGCTGCGCCGATTCGAGCAGGAGGCGCAGGCGGCGGGCGGCCTGAACCACCCGAACATCACCGCGGTCCACGACCTCGGGACCCACGAGGGCGCGCCGTACATCGTGACCGAGCTGCTCGAGGGCGAGACGCTGCGCGCGCGGCTCTCCGGCGGAGCGATCTCGGTGCGCAAGGCGATCGACTACGCGGTGCAGATCGCGAAGGGGCTCGCCGCGGCGCACGAGAAGGGGATCATCCACCGGGACCTGAAGCCGGAGAACCTGTTCCTGACCAACGACGGCCGCGTCAAGATCCTCGACTTCGGCCTCGCCAAGCTGACGCAGGCGGAGGCACAGAGCGGTCCGCAGACGAACCTGCCGACGGCGACGGAGCCTGGCGTCGTGATGGGGACGCTCGGGTACATGTCGCCGGAGCAGGTGAAGGGGAAGGCCGCCGACCAGCGCTCGGACCTCTTCGCCTTCGGCGCGATCCTCTACGAGATGCTCTCGGGCCAGCGCGCGTTCCACCGCGAGTCGGCGGCGGAGACGATGTCGGCGATCCTGCGGGAGGAGCCTCCGGACCTGTCGGCGACGAACCGATCGGTCCAGCCCGGGCTCGAGCGGATCGTTCGCCACTGCCTCGAGAAGAATCCCGAGGAGCGCTTCTACTCGGCGCGCGACGTCGCGTTCGACCTCGAGGCGCTGTCGGGGCTCTCGGGCGCGGCCGCCTCGACCTCGGGCGCCGTTTCCGCCGGGCCGGCGCGCCGGCCGTCCTGGCCGGTGCTCGGCGGGGCCGTCCTGGCGACGGCGCTCGTGTGCGGCCTGGCCGCCTGGTTCGCCGTGCGACGGGCGGAGAACCGTCCGCCGCCCTCCTTCCATCAACTCACCTTTCGCCGCGGCCAGATCCAGTCGGCGCGGTTCGCCCCGGACGGGCAGACCGTTCTCTACTCGGCGGCCTGGGACGACAAGCCCATGGAGATCGTCGCCGGCCGCCTCGAGAGCCCGGAGTCGCGTCCGTTCGGTCTCGTCGGCGCGGAGGTGCTGGCGATCTCGAAGTCGGGAGAGATGGCCGTTTCGCTGAACCGCCAGAACTCGGGGGGATTCCAGCGAACCGGCACGCTCGCCCAGCTCTCGGTGGCCGGCGGCGCGCCGCGCGAGATCCTGAAGGACATCGAGTGGGCGGACTGGTCGCCCGACGGCAAGAGCCTGACGGTCGTGAGGACCGTCTCCGGGAAGATGAGGCTCGAGTACCCCCCGGGGAAGGTTCTCTACGAGACGCACGGGTGGTTGAGTCACCCGCGGATCTCCCCGGATGGGACCTCGGTCGCGTTCATCGACCATCCCGTGCCGCTCGACGACGGCGGCTGGATCGCCATGGTGGATCGTTCCGGCGGAGTGAAGAAGCTCTCGGAGCCGTTCGCGACGGCGCAGGGCCTGGCCTGGGCCCCGAATGGCGAGATCTGGTTCACGGCCGCCCGGGTCGGAGGCAACCGTTCGCTCCATGCGGCGACGCCGAGCGGAAGCCTTCGGGAGATTCTCCGCGTACCGGGCAACCTGACGCTCCAGGACATCGCGCGCGACGGGCGGCCGCTCCTGACGCGGGAAACCTGGAGGAGAGAGATCGTCGCCCTCCCGCCGGGCGAATCGAAGGAGCGCAGCCTCACCTGGCTCGACTGGTCGCTTCCCGCCGCGATCTCGGCGGACGGCAAGAGGGTTCTCTTCTCGGAGTCCGGCGAGGGAGGAGGAGCGGGCTATTCGGTGTACCTCCGAGGGATGGACGGCTCCCCGGCGGTGCGCCTGGGGGAGGGCTCCGGACAGGATCTTTCGTCCGACGGCGAATGGGCCCTCGCGGTCCTTCACCCCTCCTCGGATCCGCAGCTCGTGCTCTACCCAACCGGCGCGGGCGAGCCCCGGCTCCTCTCGAAGGAGGGGCTCTCGGTCTTCGCCGCGGCCTTCATGCCGGACGGAAAGCAGATTCTCTTCAGCGGGAGCGAGCCCGGGCACCGATCCCGGATCTACCTGAGAAGCCTCGACGGCGGAAAGCCTCGCGCCGTGACTCCGGAAGGGTACGGGCGCACGCTCGTGACCCCCGACGGCAAGTGGGTCGTGGCCGCCGGGCCCGACCGGAAGAACTTTCTCTATCCGCTCGCCGGAGGGGAGCCGACCGTGGTGCCCGGAATCGACCCGGAAGACGGCGTGGACGAGGTGAGCCTCGACGGCCGTTCCCTCTACGTCCACCGCCGAGCGGAGCTGCCGGCGAAGGTCTTTCGGCTCGACATCGCGACCGGACGCAAGGAGCTCTGGCGGACCCTGATGCCGGCGGACGCCGCGGGCATCTACTCCCTCGACGTCATTCCGAGGCGCGGTGGCGACGGATACGTCTACAGCTTCAATCGCATTCTCTCGGACCTGTATCTCGTCGAGGGCGTGAGATGACTCTGGGTGCCGGCACGAAGCTGGGCCCCTACGAGATCCTCGCGCCGATCGGCGCGGGCGGGATGGGGGAGGTCTACCGCGCGAAGGATCCGCGGCTCGGCCGCGAGGTCGCGATCAAGGTGCTGCCGGAATCCCTCGCGCAGGACCGGGACCGCCTCGCACGCTTCGAGTCGGAGGCGCGCTCCGCCTCGGCCCTCAACCACCCCAACATCATCACGATCCACGAGATCGGCTCGGCGAACGGGACCGCCTTCATCGCGATGGAGTTCGTCGACGGCGCGAGCCTGCGCGAGCTGCTCGCGTCGGGGCCGATCGCCGGCAAGAGGATGCTGGATCTCGCGGTGCAGATCGCCGACGGTCTCGCGAAGGCGCACTCCGCCGGGATCGTCCACCGGGACCTGAAGCCCGAGAACGTGATGGTCTCCCGGGACGGCTTCGTCAAGCTGCTCGACTTCGGCCTGGCGAAGCTCTTCGTGGCGCCGACGGACCAGGCGACGGCGGCGCCGACGGCGGTCCACCAGGAGACGACGCCGGGCACGGTCATGGGCACGGTGGGCTACATGTCGCCGGAGCAGGCGAGCGGGCGCCCCGTGGACTTCCGCTCGGACCAGTTCGCGCTGGGCTCGATCCTCTACGAGATGGCGACGGGCCAGCGCGCGTTCCACAAGGGCACCGGCGCCCAGACGCTCGCGGCGATCATCCAGGACGACCCCGAGCCCGTCGCGCAGCTCAACCCGAAGGCGCCCGCGCCGTTCCGCTGGATCGTGGAGCGCTGCCACGCGAAGGATCCGGAGGAGCGCTACGCGTCGACGCGCGACCTCGCGCGGGACCTCAAGAGCGTGCGCGAGCACCTCGGCGAGGTCGCGAGCACCACTTCGGGCGTCTCCGCCGTCGGAGTCGCCGAGCCCGTTCGGCGCCGCTCGCCCCTTCCCCTGCTCCTCGCAGCGGCCGCCGCGGTCGTCGCCGCGGGACTCCTGGGTCTGTATGCCGGCCGGAGGACGAGACCCGCGGAGCAGCCGAGCTTCCAGCGCCTGACCTTCCAGCGCGGCACCCTGTTCGACGCCCGGTTCGGGCCGGACCGCCAGAGCGTCTATTACTGCGCCTCTTGGGAAGGCGGTGAGTCCAAAATCTTCTCGCTTCCTCCAGGCAGCATGGAGCCCTCGCCGCTCGGCATTCCGGAGGCCCGACTGCTCGGGATCTCGACGGCGGGAGAGATGGCGATCCTCCTCGAGCCGAAGCCGACCCGGTTCACGCAGGCGCTCGGCACGCTGGCGAGAGTGCCGGTCTCCGGAGGCGTTCCGAAGGAGATCCTTCAGGACGTCACCCAGGCCGACTGGGCGCCCGGCCGCTCGGAGCTGGCCGTCGTCCATCGCGCTTCGGGAAAGGATCGACTCGAGTACCCGATCGGAAAGGTCCTCTTCGAGACCGCGGGCTGGATCCAGAACCCGCGCTTCTCGGCCGACGGGAAGACGATCGCGTTCATCGACCATCCGGGAAACGCGGACGGGGGCGGGGTTGCGCTCGTGGATCTCGCCGGAAAGAAGAGGGACCTCGCTTCCGGCTTCGCCACGGTTCAGGGGCTCGCGTGGTCGTCGGACGGGCGGGAGATCTGGTTCACGGCGGCGACCAAGGGCATCCAGCGAGGGATCTTCGCGGTGTCGCCTTCCGCGAAGCTCCGGCTCGTCCGGACCATGCAGGGGACGCCGGCCCTGTTCGACATGGTCGCCTCCGACGCTCTCGTGACCGAGGACGACTATCGCTCGGGCACGCTCGCGTTTCTTCCCGGTCAGGTCGCGGCGAAGGACCTGGGCTGGTTCGACTGGTCGAGCGATCGGGGCCTCTCGGCGGACGGCAAGTTGCTCCTCTTCGACGAGACCGGCGAAGGCGGCGGGGCGAACGGCTCGGTCCACCTGCGCCCGATCGACGGCTCGCCCGCGGTGCGTCTGGGAGAGGGCGGTGGCCTGGCGCTCTCGCCGGATGGTTCTCAGGCGATGCTGCGGACCGCGACCGAACCCTCGCATTGGGTCCTCGTTCCGGTGAAGGCAGGACAGCCGAAGGAGTTCCCACCCGACTCGCTCGGGAATCCCAACTACGGCGCGTTCTTCCCGGATGGCTCGCGCATCGCCTTCGAGGCGAACGCGCCCGGCCACGGGGCCCGTCTCTACGTGCTGCCCATCTCGGGAGGCGCGCCGACGCCGATCAGCGACGAGGGGATCACGTACAGCCGCCTCTTCGTCTCGCCGGACGCGAAATGGATCGCGGCCCTCGGGCCGGATCGAAAGATTCGTCTCTATCCGTCGTCGGGCGGCAAGCCGACCGACCTCCCCGCCGTTCAGGTCGGCGATCTTCCCGCCGGATGGACGACCGACGGCAAGGGCCTCTACGTATCGAACGGGAGACTGCCTTGCCGGATCGACGTGATGGACGTCACGACGGGAGTCCGGTCACACGTCCGCGAGCTGAACACGAGCGATACCGCGGGCATGTCGTCGCGTGGCGCGGCACGCGTCACGCCGGACGGCCGGACGATGACGCTGGGCTTCAGCCGCATCCTCTCGACCTTGTACTGGATCCGGAACCTGAAATGACCCTCGCCGCCGGAACGAAGCTCGGTCCCTACGAGATCCTCGCGCCGCTCGGCGCGGGAGGGATGGGAGAGGTGTATCGCGCGAAGGATCCGCGGCTGGGCCGCGAGGTCGCGATCAAGGTCCTGCCCGAATCCTTCTCGCAGGACGCGGACCGCTTGAAGCGTTTCGAGTCGGAGGCGCGCTCGGCCTCCGCGCTCAACCACCCCAACATCATCACGATCCACGAGATCGGCTCGGCGAACGGGACCTCCTACATCGCCATGGAGTACGTCGACGGGACGAGCCTGCGCGAGCTGCTCGCCTCGGGCCCGATCCCGGGTAAGAGGATGCTGGACCTCGCGGTCCAGGTCGGCGACGGTCTCGCGAAGGCCCACTCCGCGGGCATCGTCCACCGGGACCTGAAGCCCGAGAACGTGATGGTCTCCCGGGACGGCTTCGTCAAGCTGCTCGACTTCGGGCTGGCGAAGCTGTTCGTCGCGCCCACGGATCAGGCGACGGGAGCGCCGACCGCGATTCACCAGGAGACGGCGCCCGGCACCGTGATGGGCACGGTCGGCTACATGTCGCCGGAGCAGGCGAGCGGCAGGCCGGTCGACTTCCGCTCGGACCAGTTCGCGCTGGGCTCGATCCTCTACGAGATGGCGACGGGCCAGCGCGCGTTCCAGAAGAACACGGGCGCGGAGACGCTGACGGCGATCATCCGCGACGAGCCGGAGCCGGTCGCGCAGGTCAATCCGCGCGCGCCGGCGCCCTTCCGCTGGATCGTGGAGCGCTGCCACGCGAAGGACCCCGACGAGCGCTACGCGTCGACGCGCGACCTCGCGCGCGACCTCAGGAGCGTGCGCGAGCATCTCGGCGAGGTCGCGAGCACGGCGTCGGGCGTGAGCGCCGTCGGTGTCGCGGAGCCGGTGCGGCGGCGGTCGCCGGTCCTTCCGATCGCGGCCGTCGCGCTCCTTCTCGGGGCGCTCGCCGGATGGCTCGCCGCGCGGAAGACCGGCGTCGCCACCCAGCCGACGTTCCAGCGGCTGACCTTCCAGCGCGGGACGGTCGGCACGGCGCGGTTCGGGCCGGACGGGGGCTCGGTCTACTACACGGCGGCGTGGGGCGGTCATCCGCCCCGCATCTATTCGCTGCGGCCGGGAAACCCGGAATCCTCCCCGCTCCCGCTGCCGTCGGCGGAGCTGCTGTCGATCTCGTCCTCGGGCGAGATGGCCGTCTTGCTCGAGCCCGACTATTCCCTCTCGGGATTCGCTCTTCACGGGACCCTCGCGCGTGTGCCGTTGTCGGGGGCGGCGCCCAAGGAGGTGCTCACCAATGCCAGCTACGCCGAGTGGGCGCCGGGCGGCTCGGAGCTCGCCGTCGTGCACCGAGCCGGGGGGAAGGACCGTCTCGAGTACCCGATCGGCAAGGTGCTCTTCGAGACCGCGGGCTGGATTCAGAACCCGCGCTTCTCGTCGGACGGGCGCACGATAGCGTTCATCGACCATTCCTCGGCGGGAGACGACGGCGCGATCGCCATGGTGGACTCGTCAGGCAAGAAGACGGAGCTCGCGGGCGGGTGGGCCACGGTCCAGGGCCTCGCGTGGTCGCCCGACGGCCGCGAGATCTGGTTCACGGCCGCGCGCGACGGCATCGAGCGCATGATCTATGGCGTCACGGCCGCGGGCAAGGTTCGGCTGATCCGCACGATGCAGGGGACTCCCGCGCTTCTGGACGTTCGAAAAGACGGTGGCGCGCTGATCACCGAAGACGATTACCGTTCGAGCCTGCTCGTCTTCTCACCGGGCGAACCGGGGGGCAAGGATCTGTCCTGGTTCGATTGGTCCAGCGATCGTGCTCTGTCGGCCGACGGCAGGTTCGTGCTGTTCGACGAGTCGGGCGAGGGCGGCGGTCCCGCGGGCGGGGCCTATCTGAGGCCGACCGACGGCTCTCCCGCGGTGCGCCTGGGCGACGGCGTCGGGATCGCCCTGTCGCCCGATTCGGCATGGGCGCTGACACGAACCTTTACCAAGGCATCGCAATTCGTGCTCGTTCCGGTCAAGGCCGGTCAACCCAGGGCGTTCCCGCCGGACGGCCTCGGGCGGCTGGCTTATGGAACCTTCGTGCCGGACGGCTCGAAGTTCGTCTTCGTGGCGAACTCCCCGGGACGAGGCAGCCGCCTGTACGTTCAGGACGTGGCGGGCGGTTCTGCGAAGGCGGTGAGCGAGGAGGGGATCACCGCGACGCGTCTCTTCGTCTCGCCCGACGCGCGCTGGATCGCCGCGGTCGGCGCGGATACCCGCGTGCATCTCTATCCGATCGGCGGAGGCTCACCGACGGACCTGCCCGCCTCCAGGTCAGCGGACTACCCGGCCGGTTGGGCCGCGGACGGGAGGGGCCTCTACGTCTCGCGGTTGGGCATTCCCTGCACGCTCGACCTCATCGACGTCTCGTCGGGCCGCCGAACGCGCATCCGGGACCTTTCGGGCAGCGATGCGGGCGGCGTGACGTCCTTCGGCCCCGTTCGCACGACCCCGGATGGCCGCATCCATCTCGTCGGGGTCGTGCGGGTGCTCTCGACCCTCTACCAGGTGCAGGACCTCAAATGACGCTGGCCGCCGGAACGAAACTGGGTCCGTACGAGATCCTCGCGCCGATCGGCGCGGGAGGGATGGGCGAGGTCTACCGCGCGAAGGATCCCCGGCTGGGCCGCGAGGTCGCGATCAAAGTGCTGCCGGCGACGTTCTCGCAGGACGCCGATCGACTGAAGCGCTTCGAGCAGGAGGCGCGGGCCGCCGGAGTCCTGAACCACCCGGGCATCACCGCGGTCTACGACATCGGGACGGCCTCCGACCAGTCGCCCTACATCGTGACGGAGCTCCTCGAGGGCGAGACGTTGCGGTCGCGCCTGGGCGCGGGCGCCGTGCCCGTGCGCAAGGCGACCGACTACGCGGTTCAGCTCGCGAAGGGGCTCGCCGCGGCTCACGAGAAGGGGATCGTCCACAGGGACCTGAAGCCCGAGAACGTGTTCCTGACCCGCGACGGGCGCGTGAAGATCCTGGACTTCGGCCTCGCGAAGCTCAAGCCCGAGACCGCGGAGAAGGGCCAGACGGACCTGCAGACGGTCTCGGGCGGGACGCAGCCGGGCGTGGTGCTCGGCACGATGGGCTACATGGCGCCGGAGCAGGTGCGCGGGAAGGTCGCGGACCGGCGAAGCGATCTCTTCGCGTTCGGCACGATCCTCTACGAGATGCTGTCCGGCCAGCGGGCGTTCCGCGGGGAGACGGCGGCGGACACGATCACGGCGATCCTGACGAAGGAGCCGCCGGATCTATCCCAGACGAACAAGGATCTCCCGCCGGGACTCGAGCGGATCGTGCGGCACTGCCTGGAGAAGAACCCGGAGGAGCGGTTCGAGTCGGCTCGCGACGTCGCCTTCGACCTCGAGGCTCTCTCCGGAGTGTCGACGCCGGCCGGAGCCGTGTCCGCGGAGGGACGCTCGCCGAAGCGCCGGCCGTCGTGGTCACCGCTCGTCGCGGCCGCGCTCATCAGCGCCGCGGTCGCCGGCATGGCCGCCTTCGTCGCGGGCAGAAAGGCTGGCTACTTCCCGCCTCCGGGCTACCAGCAACTGACGTTCCGCCGCGGAGAGCTCTATTCGGCGCGCTTCGCGCCCGACGGGCAGACGGTCGTCTATGCCGCGGCTTGGGATGGCAAGCCGGTCGAGCTCTTCGCGACGCGGACCGATCGCCCCGAGTCACGCACGTTCGGGCTCATCGACGCGGCCGTCGCCTCGATCTCCCGGAGCGGCGAGATGCTCGTATTTCTGGACCGCCATCCGGAGGAGGCATTCATTCGCACGGGAACGCTCGCGCAGGTCTCGGTGTCGGGCGGCGTCGCCCCGCGCGAGATCACGACGGATGTACAGTGGGCCGACTGGGGTCCCGACGGGTCGAGCTACGCGATCGTTCACGACGTCCAGGGGCGCAACCAGCTCGAGTATCCGGCGGGCAAGGTCCTTTATCAGACGACCGGCTGGATCAGTCATCCTCGCGTCGCGCCCGACGGCGAGCTCGTCGCGTTCTTGGACCATCCGATCCGGCGCGACGATGGCGGCTGGGTCTCGGTCGTGGATCGCGCCGGAAAGAAGCGGAACCTGGCCGGCGTCTTCTCGACCGTTCAGGGGCTCGCCTGGTCCTCGCGGAGCGAGCTCTGGTTCACCGGCACGAAGGTCGGCGGCAACCGGGCCATCCACGCGGTCTCGATCTCGGGCGGTACCGAGCGGCTGCTCGCTCGCGTCACGGAGAGCCTGACGCTCCAGGACATCGCGAAGGACGGCCGCGCGCTCGTATCGCACGACGTCATCCGGATCGGGGCTCTCGGTCGCGCCTCCGGCGAGACCAAAGAGCGGGACCTCTCCTGGCTCGACTGGTCGACGACGTTTGACCTCACGAAGGACGGCAAGACGCTGCTCTTCGCGGAGACCGGAGAGGGAGCCGGGCCCGCGTACTCCTGCTTCATCCGCGGCACGGACGGCTCGGCGCCGGTGAGACTCGGCGACGGCGTGGGGCTGCAAATCTCACCCGACGGGCGATGGGTGGTCGCGACCACTCCTCGAGACGAGACCCCGAAGCTCTGGCTGTACCCGACCGGACCGGGGGAAAAGAAGCTCCTGCCGACCGGAAACCTCGGCATCGGGCCGTCAGCCGAATTCCTGCCGGACGGACGGAGGATCGTGTTCAGCGCGAACGAGCCCGGCCACGGAACGCGTCTCTTTCTCGTCGACACGGCGGGAGGATCACCTCGGCCGCTGTCTCCGGAAGGTTACCGGCTCATCTCCCGCTCGGTCTCGCCCGACGGCAAGAGGGTGATCGTGCTCGGCCCCGACAGGAACCGCTATTTCTACCCACTGGAGGGCGGCGAGCCGCAACCGATCCCCGGCCTTCTCCCCGACGAGACGCCGTACGGTTGGAACGGCGACGGGCGATTCCTCTATGTTGCCCGGCGTCGGGATCTCCCGGCGCGGGTGTCGAAGCTCGATGTCCAAACGGGCAAGCGGGAGCTTTGGAGAGATCTGATGCCCGCGGACGGAGCCGGAATCGTCAACATCAGTCCCGTTCTCGCCACTCCGGACGGCTCGGGCTACGTCTATGGCTACTTTCGGATCCTTTCCGACATGTACCTCGTCGAAGGGCTGAAATAGCCCGTCTTTCGCTTAGAATCTCCGCGTCTTAATGACGCTCCCCACCGGCACAAAGCTGGGCCCCTACGAGATCCTCGCGCCGCTCGGCGCGGGCGGGATGGGAGAGGTGTATCGCGCGAAGGATCCGCGTCTCGGGCGCGAGGTGGCGGTCAAGGTCCTGCCGGCGTCCTTCTCGCAGGATCCGGATCGTCTCAAGAGGTTCGAGCAGGAGGCGCGCGCGGCCGGAGTGCTGAACCATCCGGGCATCACGGCCGTGTACGATTTCGGGACCGCGGCGGATCAGTCGCCCTACATCGTCACGGAGCTCCTCGAAGGCGAGACGCTGCGCAACCGTCTCCTGGCGGGCGCCCTGCCGGTGCGCAAGGCGATCGACTACGCGGTGCAGATCGCGAAGGGCCTCGCGGCGGCGCACGAGAAGGGGATCGTGCACCGGGACCTGAAGCCCGAGAACCTGTTCCTGACGAAGGACGGCCGGGTGAAGATCCTCGACTTCGGTCTGGCGAAGCTCAAGCCCGAGACCGGAGGGGACGGCAAGACCGACATCAACACGGTCTCGGGCGGGACGGAGCCCGGCGTCGTGCTCGGCACGATGGGCTACATGTCCCCGGAGCAGGTGCGCGGCAAGCCGGCGGACCGCCGCTCGGACCTCTTCGCGTTCGGCACGATCCTCTACGAGATGCTCTCGGGCCAGCGGGCGTTCCGCGGCGAGACGGCCGCGGACACCATCACCGCGATCCTGACCAGGGAGCCGCCGGACCTCACGCAGACCAACAAGGAGGTCCACCCCGGCCTCGATCGGATCGTGCGCCACTGCCTGGAGAAGAACCCGGAGGAGCGGTTCGAGTCGGCTCGCGACGTCGCGTTCGACCTCGAGGCCCTCTCCAGCGTGTCGGCGTCGACGGCGGCCGCCGAGGCCGCGCCCGCGTCACGCAGGAGGGGCTGGATCGCGCCCGTCTCGATCGCCGCGGCGCTGGCCCTCGCCGCCGGCCTCTTCGCCGGCTACCGCGCCGGAAAGAAGGCCGGCTACGTCCCGCCGCCCAACTATCAGCAGCTGACGTTCCGGCGTGGCGAGATCTATTCCGCGCGCTTCGCCCCGGACGGCCAGAGCGTCGTCTACGCCGCCGCCTGGGACGGACGGCCGGTCGAGCTCTTCTCGACGCGGACCGACCGCCCCGAGTCGCGCACCTTCGGCCTGGTCGGGGGCGACGTGCTCGCGGTCAGCAAGTCCGGCGAGGTGCTCGTCTCGCTCGACCGGCACGTCCAGGAACCCTTCATCCGCGTCGGGACGCTGGCGGAGGTCGGCATCTCCGGCGGGGTCGCGCCGCGGGAGGTCCTCAAGGACGTGCAGTGGGCGGATTCGACTCCGGGCGGGAAGGAGGTCGCGATCGTCCGCGACGTCGCCCTGCGCAGCCAGCTCGAATATCCGATCGGCAAGGTGCTGTACCAGACGGCCGGCTGGATCAGCAACCCGCGTGTCTCCCGAGACGGGAGCATGGTCGCGTTCCTCGAGCACCCGCAGAGGCGCGACGACGGCGGCACGGTCGGCGTCGTCGACCGAAACGGGAAGAAGCGCACGCTCTCGGAGGACTTCTCCTCGGAGTTCGGTCTGGCCTGGTCTCCGGATGGCACCGCGGTATGGATCACCGCGACGAAGGTCGGCGGCAACCGCGCGCTGCACGAGATCTCCCTCGAGGGCAAGGAGCGCCTGCTCGCGCGGGTGACCCAGAGCCTGACCCTCCAGGACGTCGCCGCCGACGGCCGCGTGCTCGTCGCGCACGACACGATCCGCATCGGGATCCTCGGGGGCGGAGGGGGAATCGCGAAGGAGCGCGAGCTCGCCTGGCTCGACTGGTCCTCGCTCTTCGACATCACGCCGGACGGCAAGACGATCCTCTTCTCGGAGACGGGCGAGGGAACGGGCCCCGAGTACTCCACCTTCATCCGCGGCACCGACGGCTCGGCCCCGATCCGGCTGGGCGACGGCGGGGCCCAGGCGCTCTCGCCGGACGGACAGTGGGCGGCCGTGCTGGTCGGTCATGCGACGCGCGTCCTGACTCTTTATCCGACCGGGGCGGGCGAGAAGCGCGTCATCCCGACGGGCAATCTCGAGCTGCAGGGCGGGACCACCTTCACGCCCGACGGCAAACGGCTCGTCACCACCGCGAACGAGCCCGGGCACGGGACGCGGCTCTGGGTCATCGACCTCGCGGGCGGCCAGCCGCGCGCCATCTCGCCGGAGGGATACCGCTCCTTCACGCGCTCAGTCTCGCCGGACGGCCTGCGGATCGCGGTCACGGGCCCGGACCGCAAGGACTATCTGTATCCGCTGGCGGGCGGCGAGCCCACGCCGATCGCGGGTCTCGAGCAGGACGAGACGATCGGCGGCTGGACCTCGGACGGAAAGGCGGTCTACGTGTACCGCCGGCGCGACATCCCGGGGAGGCTCCAGCGGCTCGATCTGGCCACCGGCACGCGGTCGCTGGCCCGCGAGGTCATGCCGGGCGACGGCGCGGGCATCGTCGACATCGCCCCGATCTTCGAAACGCCGAACGGCAACACCTACGTCTACGGCTTCCAGCGCACGCTCTCGGATCTCTACCTCGTCGACGGTCTGAAGTGACGCGCTCAGCCGAAGCGAAGCGCGGCCGAGCGCGTCATCCTGAGCGAAGCGAAGGATCCCTGGCGAGCGCGTCATCCTGAGCGAAGCGAAGGATCCCTCGCTTCGAAGTAGAATCCCCCCGGCTCACACTTCATGACACTCTCCGCCGGAACCAAGCTCGGCCCCTACGAGATCCTCGCGCCGATCGGCGCGGGAGGGATGGGCGAGGTGTATCGCGCGAAGGACCCGCGGCTCGGCCGCGAGGTCGCGGTCAAGGTGCTGCCGGCGAGCTTCTCGCAGGATCCGGATCGTCTCAAGCGCTTCGAGCAGGAGGCGCGCGCCGCGGGAGTCCTGAACCACCCGGGGATCACGGCGGTCTACGACTTCGGCACGGCGGCCGACCAGTCGCCCTACATCGTGACGGAGCTCCTCGAAGGCGAGACGCTCCGCAACCGGCTCCTGACGGGGCCCCTGCCGGTGCGAAAGGCGATCGACTACGCGGTGCAGATCGCAAAGGGTCTCGCCGCCGCGCACGAGAAGGGGATCGTGCATCGGGACCTGAAGCCGGAGAACCTGTTCCTGACGAAGGACGGGCGGGTCAAGATCCTCGACTTCGGCCTCGCGAAGCTCAAGCCGGAGACCGGGCAGGACGGCAAGACCGACATGAACACGGTCTCCGGCGCGACGGAGCCCGGCGTCGTCCTCGGGACGATGGGCTACATGTCCCCCGAGCAGGTGCGCGGGAAGGCCGCGGACCGGCGCTCGGACCTCTTCGCGTTCGGCACGATCCTCTACGAGATGCTGGCCGGCCAGCGGGCCTTTCGGGGAGACACGGCGGCCGACACCATCACGGCGATCCTGACCAAGGAGCCGGCGGACCTCTCGCAGACGAACAAGGACATCCACCCGGGCCTCGACCGCATCGTGCGGCACTGCCTGGAGAAGAACCCGGAGGAGCGCTTCGAGTCGGCGCGCGACGTCGCCTTCGACCTCGAGGCGCTCTCGAGCGTCTCGGCGACTTCCTCCACCGCGGCGGACGCCCGCGCGCTCCCGGGGAAGGGCCGCCGGCTGTCGTGGCCGGCGCTTCTCCTCGCCGCGATCCTCGGCGCGGCAGTCGCCAGCCCGTTCGTGTTCAAAGCCGGCAAGACGGCGGGCTTCGTCCAGCCTCCGGCCTTCCGCCAGATCACGTTCTCGCGGGGCGAGGTCGGCAGCGCGCTCTTCGCACCGGACGGCCAGACGATCGTCTACGCGGCGGGCTGGGAGGGCAAGCCCTTCGAGATCTTCATCAACCGCCCCGAGAGCCCCGAGTCGCGGCCCTTCGGCCTCGGCGCGGCCGAGGTCCTGTCGATCTCGAAGGGCGGCGAGATGGCGGTGTCGCTCAACCGGCACGCGCTGCATGCGTTCGTCCGGACCGGGCGCCTGGCCCGGATCTCGATCGCGGGAGGGGCCCCGCGCGACATCCTTGACGACGTGCAGTTCGCCGACTGGAGTCCCGACGGCCAGGCGCTCGCCATCGTCCGCGACGTCGGGATCAAGAATCGCCTCGAGTATCCGGTCGGCAAGGTCCTCTTCGAGACGACCGGATGGGTCGGCCAGATCCGCGTCTCGCCGAAGGGCGACGGCGTCGCGTTCGTGGATCACCCGTTTCAGAATGACGACGGCGGCCGCGTCGCCGTCGTGGATGTGTCGGGAAAGAAGACCAACCTCACGCCGATCTACGCGACGATCCAGGGGCTCGTCTGGACCCCCGACGGCGGCGAGATCTGGTACACGGCCGCGGAGGGCGGGTTCAACCGCGCCGTCCACGCCGTGACGCGGAGCGGCAAGACGCGCCTGGTCGGCCGCGTCCCCGGCATCAGCACCATTCGCGATATCTCCAAGGACGGGCACGTCCTGATGACCAACGAGAGCGCGCGCCTCGGCATCCTCGAGCGCGGCGCGGGCGACGAGAAGGAGCGGGAGCTCTCCTGGCTCGACTACTCGCTCGTGACCGACATCTCTCCGGACGGGCAGAGGATCCTGATCACCGAGTCGGGAGAGGGGGGAGGCCCCGGATACTCCGCGTATCTGCGGAAGACCGACGGCTCTCCGGCGATCCGTCTCGGCGGAGGTTCGACCGAGGCCTTCTCTCCCGATGGGGCCTGGGCGATCTCCATCACCGCGCAGGAGTCCCCCCAGATCGTGCTCCTCCCCACGAGCGTCGGAGAGCCTCGAGCGCTCTCCCGCGAGGGCATGGATCCCGTCAACGCCGACTTTCTCCCGGACGGCAAGACGATCGTCTACACGGCTACCCAGTCGGGACAGGGCATGCGGCTCTATCTGCGCGACGTCGCCGGAGGGAAGTCGCGCGCCCTGACGCCGGAGGGCTACTCGCTCTACCGCGGCACGGTCGCGCCGGACGGGAAGTCCGTGGTCGTCCTCGGTCCGGATCGCAAGACCTACCTGTATCCGCTGGCGGGCGGCGAGCCGCGGGCGCTTCCGGGTCTGGATGGGAACCATCGGCCCGCCCGATTCTCGGCGGACGGGAAATCCCTCTTCGTCCAGGAAGATCAGACGATCCCGATGCGGATCGACCGCTACGACATGGCGACCGGCAAGCTCGAGCTCTGGAAGGAGCTGATGGTCGCCGACGCGGCGGGTCTCAACTCGATCAGCCGCTTCGTCGTCACGCCGGACGGGAAGACGTACGCGTACAGTTACCTTCGGGTGCTGTCCTACCTTCAGCTCGTCGACGGGATGAAGTGACGCCGGCGGCATAGAGTAGGTCCGTGGCCGATCCGGTTCCCCGCGACATCCTCCTCGTCGGCAACGAGCTCGCGATCGTCTGGGACGACGGCAGCGAAGACTACTTCCCGCTCGAGAAGCTGCGGCGCAACTGCCCGTGCGCGATGTGCCGCGGCGAGAAGGACCTGCTGGGCAACCTCTTCAAGGGCCCGGATCGTCCGCTGACGGCGCGCTCTTTC
>Ga0207711_10000465_pt1 | contig 41981 bp, 56 predicted proteins | sample KBSS34metaG_FD_184401 | JGI IMG/M metagenome (GOLD analysis project Ga0207711, IMG submission 184401) | Switchgrass rhizosphere microbial communities from Kellogg Biological Station, Michigan, USA - KBS S3-4 metaG (SPAdes) (version 2) | ecosystem: Host-associated > Plants > Roots > Rhizosphere... | reverse complement strand
CCAGAGGGAGTTGACATTGAGAAAGTCGAAGACAGACCAAGCCATACTTGATTGGCGTTCAACTGGTAGACGCCGTGCTAGAAGAGTTCTGTTTGAATCACGGCAAGATTTCGTTTGTATCGGCTGTGGCCATACTGTAGTTGTGCCACCGAAAGATGCGCCAAGATGGTTCGAGGATATCTGGCCTGAACAGCATAGAGATAGGTCACAACTCCAAGCGGATCATAAGTCCAAAGATTTGACTGACAACGAACTTGATGACTTGTGTTGGCGATGCCCTAGTTGTCACAAATATGCGGATAATACGACCGAGAAGGGGGTAGCGACCGAGACCACTGACCACGGATATGCCGATGCCTACGGCGGCGTTTCTAAAGAAAGTTATGCCCAGTGACTTGACAGGCTTATAACTGTGTGGCATACTGGTCCTTGACAGCAGGGGCCTATGGCCCACCCGAAGAACAGGAAGAAGGAAGCAACAAAATGACAGCAGTAGAACTGCCTGATAATGTCAAGCCGATGCTTGATATGTACGGGCTTCTGACCGGACAACTCAAGGCTATTGATGAGCAGTTGGATGATGCTGTTGGCGGGAAGTCCGCTGGCAAGCGTAAGATCCAGAACGAGTTGATTGCCGGTAATCAGGAACTCGTTGATAACAACGCAACTGTGTTCACCAAGTTCTTCACCAGTGAAGATCGTTCGATGGATGAGAAGGTTGCTCTCTACTACGGCATTCTTCGTGCGATGCGAGATACATTCGACGAGGATGCCGACAACTACATTTCTTCTCTGATCGTGGATGCTCCCGAGAAGGAGAAGATTTCGGATGAGGATTACAAGGCTCTCACCGATCAGCGTTCGGCTGCTTATAAGCAGTTGAAGTATCTTCGTGAACTCCTTTCGATGTTCGGAGTTGAGGATCTTCCTGATAAGCCGAAGCGGCGTGGTGGTGGGCGTGGGAAGCGTGCGCTCACGGATTACACTTGGTCGATTGATGGTGATCGAGTTGATCCGAAGTCGGATTCTTTCCGAGGGATTTCGAGTCTCCTTGGATTCGCATCCGCAACTGATCTTCGCAAGTTGATGGTTGCTGCGGAGATTAACCTCACCGATCCGACTGATCCCATCGAGTTCACTCTTGCTGAGGATAAGTCGCCGGATGGTTCCACCCACTTTATTCGTGGCGATAAGGCTGCGAAGGATGAGGGCGATGAGCCGGAAGATGATGAGGACGAGGAAGACGACGAGGACGAGTAGTTAGTTCTCGGGCGGCGAAGTCGGGGAGTATCCTTCGGGATACTCCCTACTTTGCATTTGGAAACTGACCCGTTAGAAAGGACTAGAAAGTGCAACAGCCAAGAGAAGTGAATACTGATCGTCGGGACTATGTTGCCAGTCAACCCGACTATGATGAGACACATCTAGCCGATTCGACAGTCCGTAAATTTACCGTCGTGGCGAGCGGTAATGCTGTGGATGGATACAATGTCGAAGTGTTTGATCCTGAGTTCTACAAGACATTCGAGGTGGAGACAACTCGTCGTCAGATGGATAGATGGTTGAAGAAGGAACCCTTTGACTTCTTGAAATTCATGCAGCACGCTAAGGCTCTTAAGCTTGCTGGAAATCTTACGCTGCTGCCAAAGGAGTAAGTTCGTGGGGGATTAGTGGTCCGCCCCACCCTACTGCTAATCCCCCACTTAAATCCAGGGCGGAGAAAGAAAGGGGAAATGAGTATAAGGGTAAGGCATTGGGCGGAATCCCATCCGCTAAGATTCGGAGCGGCTGTTATAATCTTCGCCATTGCAATCTTTGGCGGAGGTTTGGTTTGGATGAATAGTGCTGAGGGAGCAATCTCTGTTCAGCCAACACAAGCAGCAGTTACCGGAACGTGTACCCACAAAACCTACGTCCGATGGGAGTATCTGAATGGCCCAACACAAGAGATGGTCCACACAGATTATCTCACTTGGCGGACTTCCGGTTCGATTGACGGTTGTGAAGGAACCTCAGTCACAATCATCAGTAGTTCCTATTCCTGTTCCTGGCAATCAGGATATGGATACACAGGAAGTTGTTCCGCCTGGTATTCAACTGCCGGACACGGTGAAGTTAACGGGGTGGACAATGCACTTGGGGTTCACTTTACCGTTAAAGCCCAACAGAACGTAACTAAGAACGGTGGCCAATCGTATTCGTGTGCAATAACTAGCGGCTCACTTCCAAGTGGGATTTACGGCCGCTGCACGCACGGCTGGCTATACTAAAAGATCTAGTAACAAGGTCAGGAAATACACCGTGTCGGGTTTCTATACCTCACGAATGAGTTTCGACTCACTACGAAGGACATAGTCCGACAGGCAAAGGTAGGGTGGATGAAAGCGTGGAGCCGCGGCGAAGCGTGAGTAAGGTAGCCTTGTTACTAGAACCCAAAGTCCCGCCACCTACCCAAACAAAGGAATAGCCTAGTGAAGAAAGCAGTAGCAGCCCTAGTGCTGATCGGTTGTATCATGTTTGGTACTACTCAAATGGCATCGGCCAGGAGTCATCAAGCATTTTCATCCAGGGTTTACAAGACTGTAGCTTCTGGAAAGTGCAACTGGTTGAAGCCACTAATTGCCAAGGCCGGACTTCCTTCCGTGTTTGTTTATATCTCGGCAAGAGAATCCGGCTGTGCTCGAAATGGAGTTCGTGTAGCAAATCGCACGGATCTTTCTACGAGCCGATTTGGTTTGAATTTCCGTGGATCAATGCCTAGGTATTGGAAGAAAGTCTGCGGAGTTTCAGACTGGACAGCTTTGCGGAATGTCTCCTTGGATTTGAAGTGTACCAAGGCGGCCTACAAACACTCAGGACTAAGGCCCTGGGCAGTTAGATAAATCGTGGGGGATGGAACTCTACTAGCACGGGATTCCATCCCCCACTTACCCCTAAGGAAATCATGAACAGTGATTGGTGGAATCTCGTACCAATTGCAACGGCGCTTTACGTAGTGCTATTTATGTGGCAGAAAGACCCGCGTCGGAAATGATCTAGGTAGGCCACCCTACCTAGAATACCAATGGGCGGAATCAACAGGAGGAACGATGTATGGAAAGCTAGTTGCAGGTTTTGTATTCGCATCTGCGATGACTTTGGGTCCAGGGATTCTAGTCCTTGCCCAAACAGATGAGTGTCCAACCTGCACTCAACTTAATTCCCAGCCGGATGGTGGTGGTCCGGGTTTCTTCGACTGGACTCCTAACTGCGACAAGACTACTGGTAAGCTCACGATTGGTGTAGCAATTACAACTCGTGGCGAGTCAGGAATCTTCCGAGCAACTGTAGCCGGAGTTGTTCAAGAGTTCTCAGGCAACTCGTCTATGTTGTTTTCGGTGGCACAAGGTCAGACTGTAGAACGTTCAATGCAGCGGCCTGATGGTTCATATGTTATTCCACCCAAACAAGTTGTGTGGAATTGTCCTTGTGTGCAGACAGTTGTTGTCACAACTACGATTCCCCGACAAGTTACTACTACAGCGGCTAGTGGGACGTCGATACCCAATAATACCACAGTTCCACATAGTTCTCCAACTACGGTCGCAGGTAGTTTGCCAGCAACCGGTCCGCCAGGAATTTACGTTCTCATGCTGGCCATTGGACTTATTATAGCGTTCTTAGGATGGATCGCTTATCAGGAAGGGAGCGACAGAAAGAGTGCGTCCGAACGGTGATGGTACTTGTGATTCGTACACAGGCGGTTCTACCCGCTGTAGGAAACATGGAGTGCATTTCATCCAGCTTAAGACCGCAAAGACGGTTATGAGAGGGAAAATGCAGCTGGAATCAGGAGATTGGTGGTTCTGCACTCAACATGCGAAGCAATTCAACCTGATTCCGGAAACTCCGCAAGAATCTACTTGATCTAAGCCTGCAATCCATCAGGTTAAGGAAAAACCTGCTACGTGGCTGTACTGGAATGAGACAGCACGTAGTTAAACGGTGATGAGAAAGCCGAAGGGATAATCCGATCAGGTAGTAGGGATTGGTCGTCTAAACTGGGCAAGGACAGCCTCTATTCTAGATAAAGAGGAAGGTGTTGGGTTCGATACCCACCCAATCCCACTATGACTCAAAAGATGTGGGGAATTAAGTCCCTACAAGCAGAAGAACCAGACACAGGGCGGGGAAACCTGTTTATCCTCACTCTCACACTCTACGATATGGAGGAACACGAACGACACGCATTTAGAATCGGGATGACACCCGAATTACTAGCAGAATTCACGAATGACCTACGAGAACTCTACGAGGACATTCAAACAATGATAATCGCTCAGGCGAGAAGAATCAATGGCGATGACCCGCATGAAGGAGACTAATGACTATCGGTGAACTGATTTCCATGCTAGAGGATTACGATGAGGGCTGGGAAGTCGAAGTCGTAACTCCACAAGGAAATACAATGTGGATTAATGATGTAGACAGTGTTGGTGAGGACGACGAAGAGGATAATCCCGAGAGAGCCGTCATCTACCTCACTGAAAATCGAGGATTCTGACCCGCATGGCGAAAGGATATAGGTACGTAGAGTGTCGTGCCATTGGACATAGTTGGGATCAAATTGATGACGATAGAAGTCATAAGTCTTTCGGAGCTGCGCTACAATTCCGGTGTACCCGCTGTTATAGCGTGCGCCGTGATGTTGTTTCCACTGTCACAGGGGAATTGCTCTATCGTAGTTACAGTAAACCTGACGATTACGCAACGAGCGATCCTCTGGACAGGAATGATTGGCGTTTGCTTCTCATTTCAAGTAGACGACGGACCCGACGATCAGTGGCTAAGAAACCAGAATTAAAGGTGGTAGGAGGTACCGGAAAGTGATACATTGCAATCAGTGGGGAGGCGACTACTGCTAAACCTTAGCCCACAGGACAAAGTGTAAAGGGCGGATGTTAAACGCTTCCTGCGTCCGCCCTTTACACGACAGTTATAATAGACCCGACTTGACAGGTAACCCTCTTTCTGATATACTGGACCTTGACCCGCAGGGCATAACTACAAATAGGAGAGTGAACGAAATGGGAAAGTGGGGAGCAGACGAATTTGTCCTTACCGTGAATCTCAAAGATCACGGTGCTCTCTATACGGCGGTACAGAACCTTAACGCTAAGGCTCGCCAAGCGTTTTATGGCGCAGCTATGAAGAAGGGTAATATCGCCCAGGGAACATGGAATGGTTGCGCATTTAACGCCGGGGGTGATTACGTTGGCGTTGATGGTATTCATTCCTACGAAGCAGCGGCAGAAGTCTTTGGACTTACTCCCTATGTCGTTCAGAGTTTCATTTCGGCATGGGATTCGTATCGTCCAAAGGATGGACGTACTGCAACTGAACACCTTATCGAGATGTTGGAGAAGGTTGGCTTGTTCAAGGACAACCCTTCCATTGATATCACCACCTATCGGTATCGTGTTTACACGTCTGAGGAAACTCGGATGATCGAGGAACTCCGTGCGGAAATCGAAAACGGAGAACTTCTCGAAGGAATGAACGAGGCGTGCGACTTGTTTGTTGCACATTGACGGTGAGTTGGGACTCCCTCGTGATTATCCTCTTTATCCTGTTCATGTTCGGTCTAGCAGTTGTTATCGTACATGGTATCAAGGAATTTCGAGAGGATCAGAGAAGGGACCGTGAATATTTCACGGTTGATCCTAGTAGATGGGATCGTCCTGATTAACAATCTTGGGGAGTGGGGCATAGCCTCCAACGGTTCGCAGCCCGGTTACTAAACTCCACTCCCCAAGAAATATTATCTATGAAAAAACGAAGAAGGGACCAACGTGTCGGATGAACTCATCATTAGTTACAGTCAGGTTCAAGCCTGGCAAACCTGCCACAAGAAGTGGCAATGGAGTTACATTGAGGAAATTGTTCCCAAGAGTTCACCGGACTATCTGCGGCTGGGGACATTTCTTCACTCCCTCTTGGCACTCGGTTACGAGCACCTGCAATTTGGATTCGTAACTGAGGAAGTTTGTGAGGTAGTTCGGGATTTCGCCCTTACTCGACTGTCTATCGGCATGAAGCCGGAAGACCTAGGAGTTCTCACTAAGGCGATTCGTCTTGTTGATCGTTACTTTGAGACGATCCAACCTACGTGGGATGAAGGTTGTACTGTTGTTGGAGTCGAGAGACACTTTAAGCAGCAACTCTATTCCCCCAAGGGACGAACCTTCTTCCTTCAAGGGTACATTGACTTGGTACTCAGAGATATCGACGGGAACTTGTGGATCATTGACCATAAGTCCTCCGCCAGTAAGTTCTGGTCACCACTCCAACTCCAATTGGATGGGCAGTTGTCAACCTACTCCGCTGTATTGGCTGATGTATTCGGAGTGGGTGTCAACTTCTTCAACACTTACGATTACAAGGACTTCCACGCCCAACCGTTTAGCAAGTTGTATAAGCGGATGAACTCGTATCGTACAGCGAAGGAGAAGGAGAATATCCTAGAGAACTTCGGAGTTGTAGTCGATGATATGCTGGACCGTAGTGAGACAAAGAATTTCCCGTATAGTCTTACTCACAACTGCGCTCGGTGTCCCTACTCCGAGCTTTGCCTGATGGAGTTGAAGGGATTTGGAACCGCTGACATTAGACTTCTCACAGACGATTCGTTCACGAAGAAACAGGATCGGTTGGAACCAGGTGTTGATGCGACCGCTGAGGAGGATTACTCTTGAATTTGAAGATGGGACGAAGGAAGAGATTGAGATACCTGAGGGTACCGGATTCTATCGAGAACGATACACTTACGAGAGTGACGGAGACTCCCGTAGATTAGTCACAAGACTAGATATCTACGAAGTCTTCTGGGCAACAAGAACACCATATCAACAGAAGGGCTAACATGCCGGTACTAGACGAAATGTCCACAGCGAAATCCCGACCACGAACATTTACGATTTGCCTGTATGGTGAACCGGGAATCGGGAAGACTGTTCTTTCCTGTGGTGCTCCTGGCCCACTCGAAATTGAGTGTGAGAAGGGAGCAAGTCTTTCGTTGCAGAATCATCCAGAACTTTCCGAGGTTCCGGTGATTCAGGTTTTGAATAACAGCAAGAAGCTTATGGCAATTCATGGTGAGTTGCGTAAGGGTGCTCATCCAGAAATCAAAACAATCATCATTGACACGCTGTCTGAGTTCCAATCTCGCCATCTAGGTGAGGTTTGGCATGAGGAACAAGCAAAGGGAAAGCGTCCAGAAGGACACCCATACCAGCAAGATTACAAGGTGAATACGGAGTATCTCCGTGAGGTAATCTTAGCCTTCACAGACCTAGAACGCAACGTGATCTTCGTTGCTCATGAAACCGAGGACAAAAACGAACTAACAGGTTACACTACGACAAGACCGATGTTTACGCCAAAATTGGCGAGCACAATGTATGCTACGTGTGACGTGATGCTCTATATGTCCGCTGACATTAACATCAAGGGTGAAATGAAGCGGGTCATGAGAGCAGCGCCAACTCGTAGCATCAAAGCTAAGGATAGGCTTGGCCTTCCTAGCACATTCCCAGCAGAAGACCTCTGGGAATTCATCAAGTAGAAAGAAGGAGCAAATGCTCGAACTTAATTTCGGTGACGTCGAACCTCAGGAACTTCTTCCAGAAGGTTTGTACGCCGTGACGGTAGATGATGTTGCGATCGAGGATTCCAAGGCGACCGCAGGAAATAAGAACCTTATTCTTTCCCTTCGAGTCATCGGCCCGGACTCGATTGATGAGGGATTGATTGGGAAGAAGATCAGAGAGGTTGTTTCTCTGGCAGCTTCTGCTCGTTGGAAGTTGCAGATCGTGTTGGAGAATCTCACTGGTACGGAATGGCGTGCCGACGATATGAAGTTGGACCCGAGAGATTTGCTCGGGTTGACGGCTCGTGTCGTTATCTTCCATAATCCAGGGCAGAAGGGCGGAGTATTCGCCAACGTAAAATCCTGGCATCCGAATATCTGATTGAGAAGGGAGGGCTTCGGCCCTCCCTTTTCTATTCCTTGGGGGCACTTTGAATGAAGTAGAACAATTTGTTGATACCCTATTCACCGGGTTAGATGGATTTGTTTACGGAGCGCAGAAGCATCCTATGAAGAAGGACTGGCTTCAACGATTCTTTGTTTGGCCCGACGAGCGTGACAACATCATTGAGTGGGTAATCCAGTATCACAAGATCCTAGATATCTACCTGGCTCCCTCCGTATTCAAATCGAAGCACGCGACTAAAGACGCCTGGAAAGATACCAACTTTGTCTGGACGGAAATTGATCGCCCCGGCTTTGCCCCAAACTGGCAGAGTCTTCCACCCCCATCTATACTGGTACAAAGTTCCACATTCGGAAATTTCCATGCCTACTGGCGAGTTCCGAGAGGTATGGATCGCGAAACAGTTGAAGGTTACAATAGACGGCTCTGTCATCTTCTGGATGGCGCAGATTCGACTGGGTGGGATTGTACGCAGGTCTTACGCCCACCGAATACGATCAACCATAAACCCAACAAACTAGCACCAGTACGCCTGCTGTATTTGGCTGACAATGGTATTCTGAGTCTCGATCCTAGCGAGATAGCATTAGTCCCCGAACCTGTAATGATTCCTGATACCATGCCAAATCCAGCGGACGTATTTCAGAAGTACTTCACGGACTCCACCTCTGTAGAATTTCTCGCACAAGGAATGGAGATAGGTAGACGATCAACGGCTCTAATGAGACTGGCCTATACTCTCGCCGCTTTGCAAGCTTCTCCTGAAGAAATCTTCTCTGTTGTCCTAGCTACTGATAACTCGCAGATCCATAAATTCAGTGGGCGTTCGGATCAGATGAAAAGAATCCAGGAGATAGTAACCATTGCGATTACGAAACTCCCGCCCAAACCCATAGACATTGACTGGCAGGAAACCAAAGAGGTTCCTGTAATCTCAATGTTCTTGACACCAGACGAAATCCTACATCACACTCCCGACATTCATTTCTTGTGGGAGGATTTCCTTATCGAGTGTGGGTTGACCATGCTAGTAGGTCCCCCCGGTGTAGGAAAAACACAGTGGAGTTATTTCGTTCTGAGTCATATGGTACTCGGGTTTCCTATCTTGGATAAGCCATTTCATTTCGACGGTAACATAGGTTACCTCTCACTAGAAATGGCTGCTCCCGGAATGAAGTACATCATACAGGGGCAGCGTGGGTTCTGGACGCCGAATCAGTGGAAGGTAATAAACGAACGGCTACGGACCTGGCCTGTAGGTGAGATTGTAGATTTCACTCAGTCGGAGAACAGGAAGAAAGTAGAGGAAGCGATTGAAGTTTATGGTTTTAGAGGCCTCGCCATTGACACGCTCTCGACTACTACGTTTAATACTCTCTCAGATGAACAAGTCGCCAAGCAGTTATTCGCATGGTTTGATTATCTACGTAAGAAGTACGACCTGTTCATATGGCTCAACCACCATAACCGTAAAGCCCAGCAATCGGGATTTAACCCCATTGGAATCGACGATATTCACGGCGCTCGATATATCCAGGGACAGATTGATACGATCTTCACGATGCAGGAAACGGACAAGAAGAAACTAGAACTGTCGATTCTTAAGGCCCGGTACTCAGCGATGAAAGATCAGGTCTTTGAGCTACCCAGGGGGGAGAATCTCTCGTTCGGACACCAACTGAAAGCGATTGGTCCGAGTTCCAAATCACCTATCATTGACGACAAGTTTGGGATAGGTCCATCGTGATCGTAGACACCGCAGATAAGATCCATCAGATGCTTACCGCTGTAGATGCGTCTAGTGTCATAGCAATTGACACTGAGACGAACTTCGTCGATCAACACCACGATAGATTCCTAGTTGGAATATCTATCTGCACAGAAGATGAGCAGACATTCTATATCCCGTTCGGACATAAGCCTATCGAACAGATGGCTCTGTTTGAATCAAGCGGTCCACTAAATCATCCGCAAATAGCGAAGGGATTGTTCTCGCATCTCGCGTTCCTCGACCCATTCCCCGCTGTAGTGTTTCACAACGCGAAGTTCGACCTCACTGTTCTCGAACAGGCAGGATTACGATTCCCGAGTAATATCCAGATATATGACACGATGCTCATGCATCATCTCATAGATGAAAATCCCCCGCACGCATTGAAGCAACTCGCTCAGAAGTATCTTGGGTATCAGGAGGCACCCGAGTTCCAAAAGCGAATCAAAGCAATGGCGAAGGATTATGGATGGGAATGCGTCCATCCAATTGCGATGGGCCAGTATGCGGAACAAGATGCGCTACTGACGATGCAACTCTTCAAGAAGATTCTACCTGAGGTAGAGGCTCAGGAACTTGATGGCTGTATGAAAACAGACATTGAGTTCATGGAGTTCTTACGACAAGTTGAAGTAACTGGAGTTCGTCTGGATCGAGAATTAACACTCCAGCGTTCGCTAGAGTCAGCAGATCGGATGGGGAAAATCCGTGCTGAACTAGGCTTCGAGCCGTCGAAGGATCGTCAGTTGATTGATAAGTTGTATTCAGAACCGCCTTTAGGTCTTGGATTAGTTCCTTCATCCCATACTCCTACGGGTAGAATCCAGGTTAACGAGGCCGTGCTGACAGGCATAAATCACCCGCTCGCTGGCCTCGTATTGGAGTATAGGGGATTACAGAAGGCTAAGTCAACATGGTATGACGGGTTCCTCGAAAAGGCCGATCTAGCTGGCCGTTTGCATCCCAACTTCAAGCAACACGGCACGCTGACAGGTCGGCTGTCCTGTGAGAATCCAAATCTACAACAAATCCCAAGGGAGTATGATCGTGTCAAGGCATTATTTCTTGCTGATCCTGGATATGAATTATGGGAGTTTGACTTTTCGCAGATTGAGTTGCGGCTCGCTGCCGTATACGGAAACGAAACTGCACTTCTCGCAGCCTTTAGAGAAGGACGAGATGTTCATCAAGCAGTTGCAGATGCTCTTGGAATCTCAAGGTATGCCGCCAAAACTCTCAACTTCGCTATTCTCTATGGTGCAGGAGCAGGCAAACTTGCCACTATGCTCGGAATCACCCACGCCGCTGCCCAAAACTACCTGGCTAGTTACCACACCACCTATCCAGAGTTGGCGAGAATATCAGAACACGCTGCCATTGTTGCTGAAAGGAACGGTTGGGTAAAATACTGGACTGGCCGTAGACGCCATTTCAAGTGGCCATCAGAAACTCACAAGGCGTTCAACAGTATCATCCAAGGCGGTGCATTTGAAATCGTGAAGAAGTCTGGACTAATACTACACTACGAGAAGTGTAGAGTAGTTAATCAAGTCCATGACTCGTACTGGATCAATCTTCCTATGCCAGTTACACCCTACAAGATTCGCTACATCTGCGAACTTATGTCTGGCTGGACAGAGGAAGCATTCCAAATGCAATTCACCGTAGACGCGAAAAGGCTGAACTAATGGAGATAATGGGAATTGATCCTGGCGATCACATGGGTTACACGTTCGCTACATTTAACGAGGATAAAACCCTGACCGTTCAATCCACAGGAATCGTAGAGACTTACGCACTAGGAATGACATTCATCCAAAACGTAATTATGGGCGCTGATCTGGACGTGATGGTAGTCGAGGATTATATCATCAACCCGAAAGTCTACGGTCACGATCATCAGGGGGATCGAGGTTCCACTCTAAGACAAATCGGCGCTCTGGAATTGGTGTGCGGGTTGGGCTTAATTGAAATGGTAAAACAGATGCCGACGGTGAAGCCACCTGGTTATGGGTTCCTTGGTAAGAAGTATTCGAGAGGTAAGACTGGCCAACATGCATGGGACTCGATGGCACATCTTGCGTATTACTTGGTAACAAAGAAAGGGATGCAACCACTCGCATGAGGATAACGATTCCTGGGCGTTCTTCCTCTGTGGTTCCACCCCATATGCCGTACTCGTTGTACTTGACGGCGTAATCTAGACATTGTTTCCGTACGGGACAGTTCCTACAAACCTTCTTCACTTCCTCTACTTCTCGTAGAAGTCTAGAGGGAATGAAAAACATTTCAGGAGGTAAGTCTCTGCACGCTGCGTCTAGTTTCCAGGCAATAGGTTTTAACGAGAGTTCTAGTTTCAATGCGGGTCACTTCCGGTAACGGGAGTCTCTCGATTCCGACTTAACTATACCACGATAGTTTCCCTACTGTCAATAGGAACGGTGCTTGTGCTTCCATTCACATTCGCCCATGAGGTGCTCTCTGAGCCTGCCTCAAATCCCGCCGCAGAGGCCCCCCTGATGCCCGCTGAGCAGGGCATGGAGGACGAAGGTAACTCAGGGCCGGAGCCTATGTTACCGATGGGTACGGGCTTCCGTCAAATAAATCTTGAGCCACTTGAATACGTAGATCGCAAGATCAACAATGACGGCTATGCCACTATTCGGCGTCCAGATAATAATCGCTGGCAACTCGAACATCACTATGTTATGGAGTTAATGCTTGGAAGAAAGATGGATACCAAATTTGAATCTGTCCATCACAAGAATGGGATTAGAGATGACAATAACCCCGATAACCTAGAGTTATGGGTCACTGGTATTCGATATGGCCAACGAGCGAAAGATGTAAAATGCCCTCATTGCGGAAAGCGCTGGTCTGATATTTAGGGCATCAAAGCATTTGCTACCAAATACATTCTCTTGTCTGCAATAGAGGTAGCTCCTGGTGCGCCTCTAGTAGTTAACCAGACCATTTCTCGATCTGCAAGAGAGGTTCCAGCAAGACCAGTACCATTCATGATATCTGCAATAGAGATTGGATTAATGTTATTGGCAGACATTGAACGGACCTTATCTCCCCACAAAACCTTCAATCCAGAGTTATAAGTTCCACTGGGGATAGCTAGTCCAGTTGCTCTGTGAGCAAGATACGCAGCATAGGTATCGTCAGCCATTATTTCCCCTGTTGTCCCATTTGAACGGCCATCTTCTGAGCATCCCCCGCATTAGCATATTGCACAGGGAAATTCTGATGGGTGACTTCATTATAGACCTGATAACCCTTGGACGTCTTTCGGACTCGCCAATCGCCAGCCTTCTTGTTGATCTGCTTCATAGCATAATCAAGTGCATCTTGCTGACGTCGAAGTTCGCTAATCTGCATTTGATCCGTAACGTTGTACGGCTTGTTTCCTAGGAACGTACCAATTCTCTGACCAGTATTAAGGGTCTTCTGTTCACTGGCATTAGAGAACGTGTCCCTAACGTCATGACCCAATGCAGCCGAAACACTAGCGGCACCTGGATAATTCGCCAGAGCGATATCCAACGGAGAAGTTGGCTCTGATCCACCTGAGAAGAACTGCTTACCTGTTGCAACTTCCAGAGGAATTCGTCCAGCCGGATGCAACATGGATGCGATATTCAACAGCATATCCTTAGGTGACAAATCACCCTTACCGAAGTTCTTTCCAAGCACGTTAGACGGGAGAACGTTCGGAATGACTGTAGGATTCGGTCCACCGGATAGTCTCGTATATCCTGCGTCCCTCATCCAAAGCGGGTAGTCAACGTGAGCATCACCTTGTTCTGGATGAGCGCCAGTAATTGACCGCTGTAGTTTCTCGATAGCTCCAACTCGTCCTGGCTTCGTAATCATTGCCTCCATCATGAGAGGAATCGACTTACGAGTCCAAGAATAGAACGGCATTCCTGTGCCCTTTAGTTTTCGTTCAAACGGGGTAAAGGCGCTGTAGTCGATGTTCCATTTCGCCAAACGTTCACCAGCAGCTTCCGCAGCGATTTCCATTCGCTTACGAATTGTAGGTGCGGCTGATCTAGGAACTCGCGTCATTTCATCTTCAAGAGCGTGCATGAAGTGAGCTAAACGTCCAAAGTCCTCACGCTTGGCATAACCCTTAGTAACTGCTTCAAGAGGGTGATGCTCTAGTCCTGTAATCGAATGAAGGCGTTGTGAAACATCAGCACGTAAGAAGCCACCCCCGGCAGCATAATCCTCGTAAAGTTTCTTAACATCCATCAAAGAGACTTTACGCCCACCGAGCTTTACAAACCCACCGGGATTATCACCGAGAGCTTTCAACGCGTTGATGTAGTACTTGGGATTAACAACTCCGTCGATGAAGTTGAAGTACATATCACCCATCGTGTTGTTAACCCAGTTTCCAGGGTTATACACGGTGGCTGATCGCTTCCACATGTTTGTAACTCGTCCGAAGAACCTCATGAACTTACTGAGTTCCTCCGAGTTAGAGAGCTTGGAAATTTCATCCAGAGAATGCAGAGCCTTCGCCATCTGCGGGTGCATGTAAACTTTCTTTGCACTACCCTGGAATATCTGCTGCTGCATTCCCTTAGGAATCTTGCTCGTTACATCTGTCATCCCTTTAGCGAGTTCAGGGTTTTCAGTGACGAATCCGAACTTGTTCATGAAGTCTGTGATCGTGTGATTCTTAACAAGCTTACGAGTTGTGTCAGCATATGCCATCTTATAGGCATCGTCTACCATCTCATACGGCTTAAGTCCTGTCTCCTTTGCAGCTTGTGTTCCAAATTTCTCAGGATCGAATGGAAGTCCACTACGAAGTTGAGCCTTACGAGCAGCCTTAAATGCAGCAATTTCTTCTGGAGTTCCGCCTCTCAGATACAGCGGGACATAATCGTCACTGTGATCCATTGCCTTATAGATGCCAACAGATTCCTTATCCTTGAACATCTTATCGCCAAGATCACGGAAGTAGTCCTGAACGTCTCCTAGATCCTTCTTACCGTCCGCAGCAAGTTGTCCAGCGAGACTAGGCTTCAACGGATCTTCAAGAGATTCACGAACCAGGATGCGATCTTGTCGAGAGAGTCCGCTAACAGCGCTATCAATCTCTCGCATCATCTTTTCGTTATTAACAACTCCCCTACCCTCCGCTATTCTACGGAGTCTGTTGGAAATACCAGGGAAGTGATCTGCGACAGAAAATGCTTGACGAACTGCCTTAGCGCCTGGAACTTTGCTAAGACCCGCTCCCGCCAATTCGAGAGGCTTGTAAAGTCCACGGCCGATCTTACCTCCCTTAGAACCGTATCCGAGAATATCCCGCCCAGCAATCTTAATAGCTGCTCGCCGTCGAGTTGAAGTCAACAGGAACTTCTCAGCACGCGCAGAAATTGGAGCAGCGTATCTTGCTGCCGCTTCATTATGCAGCTGCTGTAGTGTTGCCAGATTCGGCGTTCCACCCTTTGCACGAAGTTTCCCAACCTCAGCGCGGAAGTCCTTATCAATTGCAGCTTGCGCTCTCTTAGTTCTAGAGAGTTCATCTGCAATCTTGGCAGCTTCGGTTTTAACTTCTCCTACAGCGGGCTTTCTAGCGGCCCTGGCAACCGAAGGACCAGATAATCTTTTAGCGCCCTTAATGAATGCGGTTTTCTCCCCTGATTGGAAGAACTGCTTTCCAAGTTCCTTAGCGGCTAGTTTGGTACCGAGTTCTGTAGTTCCGAGAGTTGTATACGTGAGCGGGTCAAGACCAACATCAATAACCCCACCCAAAGTTTGTTCGAGTGCTGTCTTTTGCCAACCACCGGACATATTAAGACCCTTAGGTCCAGTTCCAAGTTTGACAATATCGGCACCAGTCTTGGTATCTTCGTCCTTACCAATGAAAGCACCAGCGGCTTTCTTACCAGCCTGTAAGATAGCAGGATCACCACCACCTGCAAATGATCCAGGCTCAGTTGACAATTGGGGATCAGCTAAATTATATGCGGCAGTTGTAAGGGCGGCTACTGGACGTGTAGTGTATTCAACTCCCTTTCCGAGATACCCAACACCCTTCATCAACCCGCCACCAATTTCGCCCCAAATAGATTTTCCTCCACCCCCAGCGCCAGCGATCTTTACCTTCTGATCCTTAATCTGATTTCGAAGCTTCTCTAGATCAGATTCCGCCATCTGGGGAATAGTCCCAGAAGATTTAGATACCGATGGCTGCTTCGGAGCATTATATCCCTTAGGAGTAAATGAACTCCAATCAAATCCCTGCCGGACCATCTCATCCATGATGGCCTTATTAAGCGGCTGTAAGGCAGGAAGTCCTACCTTAGCGCGTGCTCTATTAGCATTACCGTAATGTAATGCCGACTGAGCAAACAGCAGTTTATTAATATCATCAATGGCTGTCATTTAGCCCCACAGAAGCCCACTCACCTTGGGGAGAGTTGTTGTGGTAGATGTTTTTGGTCCACCGGCCACAGCCTTAGCTGCATACAATTGCAAAGCAGATGGGAGGTAATTCGAGTAGTAATCCGACTTTCGAGTTTGTGACTTATAGACTGGTGTAGTCTGCCCACCAGACCACGGACCTGCGTTAATTGTAGTCGGAGCATTTAGACCAGCCGAAATAACGCGAGAAACATCTGCATCACCGGCCATCAAAGCTTCTCGAACCACAGGATTAGCCTGAGACAGTGCATTCAGAATATCATTTGCACTTGTGATCTTGGTAGCAGAAGTTCCTCCACCAGATTTACTTCCGCCCCCACCGCCACCACGACGACCACTAGAACGACGTGCAGCAGCAGCGGCAGCAGCGGCTTGTGCAGCTTGTTGTCTAGCGAGAATTGCATTAGCAATTACGTCGTTAATCCCTGCTCTAGCAGTTGCACCCATTCCTTCGGCGGACGAAATTTTATCGCCAAGGAAGTCGTAGTAGTTAGAACGAATCATATCGTTCGTTGCTAGCGAATTCGCTTTGGCAGTTTCGTTGAGAGTCTTAAGCCTCTCGTTCTGAGCGATCCAATCAGCAGCCGCAGTTGGAGCAGCTTGCTGTAGGCCCATTCTTTGGGCATAGTCTTGCATTTGCTGGGTGATTCTGTCACCAGCCGTGGAGGCGGTCTGACTTGCATCCGCATAAGTTGCTGCAAGTCTCGCTGCCAATTCATCAGATCGAGTCTTATATTGTGTGCGTTCTCCTTCGAGACTCGTCTTAAGTCCGCCAAAAATGTCTGCCATATACTTATCGTACTCACCACGCAATGTCTCTAGAGGATCGGGAGGTGGTGCAACCGGAGCAGATTTCCCAGCAGTACCACCTTTACCAACAACTTTTCTGGCAACAGCATTTTTGGATGGGGCAGCAGGCTTCGTACCAGGAGTAGGACCCATCAACTGATATTTATCCATACCTGGCTTTGCTTCCCATGCCCTCATGGAACTCGTATTAACTGGAATATTAGTTGGAGAAACAAATGGCTGAGTTGGAGGCGTGAAGTTAGGGAAGATCATGCTAGGACTGTACTTGGGCGCCGAAGCATAACCAGCCTTCATAGGCGTCTTAGAGACAGCACGCATAATTTGTGAGTTAAACTTATTAACTCCGAATGGATCATAGCCAGGTCCAACAGCCATTAGAATCCCACCACCCCTCCGGGTGTCTTAAATCCAGTTTGTCCACCTGTCCGACCAGAAGCCTTCACTGTAATCTGTGGAGCGACTTTACGAGTCACAGATGAAACAGTTGGCTTCTTAATAGTCGGAGCTTTCACAACGGGTCTAGGAGCGGCGGCTGCTGGAATGGGTTGATTGATTTGCTGAGCGGCAGCTGCTTGTGCTTGCTGATTCAAGAAGTCTTGTAGATTCTGGGTATACTGCCCTTCATAAGTGCCTCGGCCAGAAAGTACTCCATACAGCACGTTGTTTTGAGCAGCGCCCAAATCCTCCATGCCTCTATTTTTAGTCTGGTTGAGTTGCTGCAATCTCTGTCCATAGTCTTCCGCCTGTGCTGCCTGCTGAGTTAGAGCGGCGCCCGAGTACGAAAGTCCACGGTTAGCAAGAGTTCCCATGAGATTAGCAGAAGATAAGTCTCTCTGGCGATTTAGATTCGAGAGATTCTGTTCGTAATCCTGCCCGAGTCTAGCTGACTGTGTATCATATCCCGCCATCTTATTGAGGGCATCCTGATACAAGCTGGTAATCTGAGCATCAAAGGTAGGATTTCCCCCAAAGGCCGTCAACTTTGTTGGGTCGATTCCCAGACGAGCAATGATAGCGGCACGTAACTTGTCTGGACTCGTTTGGTCAAAGGTGGTAGCCATCAATTCCTCTTAGAAACTCGTTCCTGGGGCTTTTCTAATTTGGGAAGGTTGTCTCTGTGTGGGTGCAAGATAGCCTTGTGGGCCATATTGCCAGTCGGGGCCTTTACGAATACCCAGCTTAATTGGAGGTCTTGCTCTTTCTGTTAGTCCCTTATGAGCAGCAAGACTATTATAGTTTGATTTAGCCTTCTTCATCATCTTCGCAGTTAGGGCATCCCACAACTCTCGTCTATGGGCCATTTCAGTAAGTCCGAAATGGGTAGAAGGACCAGTTGTCGTAGCACTATCTTCGGAGTAGGGAATACCAATCCTGCGCTGAATAGCTCCGGGAGTAGCCATTACCTACCCTTTACAGATAACGCAGCGAATCGCTTCTTGCCGTACTTCTTCCGGCCAATGTATGCAGCGAGAGCGCCAGTATCCTTTACGCCCTTCTTCTTAAGTTTACCTTGCAATTGCTTGAATCTCTGGCCCGAACCTAAAGGTGGTTTACCAGAGCGCTTGGCGATTCTACGTTGCACAGCACCGGGAGTAGGCATTAGAAGTAATACCCCGCTTTCGCTACCTTTCTGGGCTTACGCTTAATAGGTGGAGGAGTATAAGGTGGAGGTTGGTCCTTACGATGAGCGGTCTTAATCATATCATTGGTGCTCTCGTTCACACTCCTTCTTTGTGCTCGCTCAGTTAAACCGTAATGTCCCTGAGGTTGCACAACATTACCCGCACGATGAGCAATTCGTCGGGATACTGCATTTGTAAAGTTCAAATGTGGAGCGGCTGATCTAGCCACTATTTAGATCCTCCTGCTAATCTCCGCTGAATGGCGGATTGAGCTACGTTACGGAGGCCGGTGTTACCCGCCATAGGAGGAACACTACCTCCGGAAACAGGCTGATTTGCAACTCCTGGATTAAGCATTTTTGCCATTCCCCTACGAGCCTGGTACTCTCGCTTGAAATTAGGATTACTAGTTGCAGCCTTAAATGGCTGCATACCAGAACGCAGAATGGCAGCGCGATTTCCTGTAGTGGCTTGGGGTGCTGATCCTTGGTACACGTTTTTTCCTCTCGAGAATATTCCTCGCAGCGACCTTGAGTCTTGTAGACCCATAAGTGCGTTGAAGAGTGTGGATTTACCTTTCATGCTACTGGAACCGGACTAGTTGGGACTGGGTACGTAGCTAGCAATTGCTGAACTCTGGACAGAATATCAGCATCTGTAATAACTCCGGCATTGGCTCCGGGATCAGCAATACCACCTGCAACTGCTGACTCCCACTTATCAAACCAACCAGGAGTAGAAGCTAGATCCCAGGAACGCTCACTCACCCACTGATTGGAGAATTTGGAATCTCCCTCAGTACTTCCTGAGGTAATCTCCTCAGCCACAGCGGCGGTACAACGATCCATCAAAGATCGAGATTGCTGAATTTCTACGACGGTAGAATACGACATTGTTCTCCTTAGAACAGCGAACTAACAGTCAGAACACCCGATGCAGAAGGAGCAACGACCATTGCATTAGGCATGTAGACGAAGAACTGAAGTTGAGCATTTACAGCAGGGACAAAGAACGCAGCCGCAGAAGCAGAGTAGGATAGCTTTCCTGCCGTTCCAGTCCAGATAATATCAGCGGCATCATTTGTAGAAGAACTAACAATTCGAATAATCAACTCAGTAATTCCGCTGATTGCTCTGTCCATTCCTGCAACGACAGCATTAGCGGTATAGTAGCCAATATCTGGCAAGAGGATGTAGTTAGACTTGACGAGATTCCCAGGATCATCTCGAACAGAAAGCGGCATCTGAACGAACCCCGCCGCACCCCATGATGCAGAAGCTAGTGCTCCCGCAGCTTGCCAACGATGTTGGTGTCCGTTGGCTGGGAATGAAACCTTCTCTCCGTTTGCAACTCGTAGGAGAACAGAGCTAGAAGCTCGACTGTCTGTAACTTGAAGACCCGGTGTGGCTGTTGGAAGAACATCTACAGCAAGAAAGTCTGTGTTGTTGTCATGATAGAATCGCTCAGTTGCCCATCCACCTGTACCTGACGTGGGATCTTTTACATCTAATCGAGGAAGTGCCAGTGAGCCTGTCATTACATCTCCGGCCTTTTTCACATACTGAGTGTGATCGTCGGCAGGAGCAGTAAGTCCAGTTAATGCGGAGTGAGCAGTAATTCCACCAGCAACTGTTTGCCACGATCCATCATCACGAAGAAACTTTCCAGCCGCTGTAGTTGGTGGAGGAACGGCACCCTTAACTGTAGCCGTGAATAAATCAATACTGAGAGTTCTGTCCGCCGAGAGATTTCCACCACCTTGTAGTGGAGGAGTTGTGTTGATTGCTCTAGCTGATTGAACAGAGTTAGCAGCACCAATCGTTACTGTCCCATTCCCATTGTCCGTGACAGTAATATTTGCGCCAGCGAGAATTTCCGCAATCCGTAGATAGATTGCATGAGGATCTGCGGCAGCAACGTGCGTATTAACTGCGTTCCCTGCAATTGCTGTAGCTTCTACATCTGTAGTATATTGCGGGTGATCGTCATCACCCAATCCAGTTAAAGCACCATGATCTGTTACTCCACCAGAACCTCCACCACCAACATGAACATGGTCTGCTCTCGCAACCTTCGGAGAAACTCCAGCAGAAGCTACTGTACCAGTTGGCATAACATCTGTATCATCTGGCATCAAGAGCGCTTCGCCAAATTGATGAAGGTCGGGAGAGTTATGCCGATTTATATCTACGGGAACTCCCATATTCTCTATGGCATGTTTGGCAAGATCACTTTGAGGATAGTCACTCATCTAGGACTCTCCGCAAGCTGCCGCTTAGTATGCATAACGAAGTGAAGAAAGTCAATACGGAGACGATCTGCGCCGATATCCGTAAAATTGAACTCGAATGTGCGGAAATAACCGCAGCCAGGAATCTTAAAAGACCCATACTGGTTGACGCTAGCAGGATCAAAATCATTAATGTCTCGGTTTTCTCCATCAACAACGTAGTAGTATTGTGGAGCACTTACAACACCATCTAGACCTAACTCAGCGTACTTCAATCTCTTCACTCTAGATGGACGAGAGACAGCGAATCGCTTTGATCTGAGAGTAACTGGAATTGGCTGAGAACTCGGCTGACCGAAACTATGATCGCCAGCAACATCGTCAATCCAATAATCCTCACTACGAATCCAGAGGCGATCAAATCCTCCGAAGACTTGCATGATTGCGCCATCTGTCTGATTTCGAGTTAGCGTAGGTCTAGCCAGATATCCAATCGTAGATTGGGAGGGATAGACGGCCTCTGACCATGCTCCTGTGAGCATATCCATCGTCAAGTAATAGAATCCACCCTGTAGCGTAAGATTAGGGGAATATGGATTAATTGGGGACGCAGCTGTAGAGAGTCTAACGTGCAATCTCCCATCGAAATATGCGATCCAATCCAACTGATCGTAAGCATACAGCGCTGGGCCGTGGACGAATAGCGGATCAAGTGGCTGGGAGATTTTCGAGAACGAGCTTCCATCAGAACGCCAAATTCCATCCGCAGCGATGAAGTACATGATGTTATTAATGATAGTGGCCGCTCTAGTGGAAATAGCACCTCTACCTCGAATAACAAGTCTTGTAGCGGCGGTAGGAATTGCACCATCTTGGAGATAGATCGCCCAGATGCTTGTCTTCTTAAAGACAATGATTTTCTCCGAGAAGGGGAGCATGGCTGTAATAACATCGCCATCACCAGGACTGATCTTAACGATATCTGTGGCGGTCCATGAATCCAGATTGGTAGGTGCGCTGTATTGAATCGTAGAACTGAGCGTACTAAACTGATTAGCGTTAACTTGAACAACCCACAGACGTTCCTTGAACAACAAGAACGCAGCGCAGTTAGGAGTATTCGCTACAGCAGAAGCACTCGGGGTTGCACTCGGAGTTACTGTCTTGTAGATTCCGTTGGTGGAGGAAATCCAATACCACATGTTATTGTATTGAACCATGCCAATACAATTGAATCCGGCAGGTAGACCAGATACAGCGGTGAACTGATCCCGCTGCCAGGTTGTACTGACGTATGGAACTCCGGCTACCGTGATAACATGGTACATTACCGTGTTATCAGTGAAGTAGCCACCTAAATAGACGATCTGCTTACCAGCGGTCCATCCTGCATTGTTCCGAAAATCCGTCATGATAAACAAACCACGACGGCGAGACATTTCTCCGTTAGTACCAACCTCCAGATTCTTCAAGATGGAAAATGACTTGTCCCCAATCAGGCTCGGATGCGCGGAAATATCCAGGCCTTTGAAACCTTCGATGGTCATGTTGTCTTCGTTGGGAACTACCATTAATTCCACCAATCCCCAGGATCAGGACGAATAACAGGGTATTGATCTTTATAGGGATTAAAAGCCTCAGAACGAGATTGCATCATCCTATTGGCAAGTCCCGCCTCAATACGAGAGGCTTGTTCCACGTCCTCGTTCAATTCTCGCGCCCGCATGAGACAATAGCGAACTACGTCCTCATGCATATGCATTGGAATTTGCAACTGGTCAGCGATCTGAACTAGAGGATCAGGAGAACAAACGTACCAAAGTTTCACCGCTTGCGTGTGAGGCGCATTGATAAGCGGAAGAACGTTGAGCAATCCAGACCAAATATAGTAGGTGGAGGGAGTCCCATCTTGACGGGTACTGGTGTTAAATCCTTGCTGGTCAATAAGCTCAAGCGTTGTCTTTCCGAGTGGCTTATCTTTGACAGAACCGTCTGTCCAGGTCACACGCTTTTCGAGAATGAAGTCAGCGGGAAGAGCAAAGGAGTAAGCTGAAACAGGATCCCAATCCCAGATTTTGTTCTTCGTCAGACATTCAGTTTGACGAGCAATTTCCATCTGTCCATCGGATGCCCATGAGATAATATCCTGTATTTGGATCTGAACTTCGTCTTCATCTCCAAAAATACGTTGGACTCGTTTAATTATCTCTGTCAGTTGCACGCTTCACCACACCCTTGTCGTCTTCCAAGGTAAGCAATTCACCGTCTATATTTCGGAATCGGTAGGTAGTCTTGGGATTTCGGAATATATGGAGGGCAAGATCATGTGCCTCTACCAAACTATCCTGAAATTGACGCTCCTGGGCTTCTCTCGCACGCTGATTCTGCTTATCCATTGCGGCGAGGACGTCTGTGCGTTGCGTGTCAGCAGCTATAATAGCTGTCTTCACCCGTTCATCAAGTGTCCAACAACGCATGATGATTCTGATCTGACCATCACTACAATGTTCTACGATAATATATGGCGGATCGCTAGGACTGCAATTAAGATCAGAAGGATCAAGGCAAAGAATATCCAGACGCTCATCGTAATCTCTGATCCATTCCACAATTCCCAGAACATCCTGCTCTACCACCACCCCAGGAGCAATATTAACTAGGTTATTTATTCCTCTATCTGAAAAAATCGGATCCATGCTTCTCCTAAACGTAGAAAGGGAGGGGGTGACGGAACCCCCTCCCTTTCTTCCTGGCTCCTGACCCGCATCAGGAGATTTTTAAGCCTCAGTAACTCCGGTATGGGAAACATGGGCACGACGCATAGAAGTCCCAATTTCCCAATAGCACTTCATGAGTCCTTCCCAACGATCATAGTCACGATCCCACTTAAGAACCGCACCATCATCGTCAGCGAAGTACCAAGGCTTGCGGCGATACTTCTTGATCTTGCTCTCGTCCATGAAGAACATGGTCGAAGGTGGAGCGTCAACATCTTCAACAACCGGAATTTCCGTACCGTAGTTGAACGGAAGTCCGACGAAACCGCCTTCGAATGTCTGCGTGTTGTTGTATCGACGCTGCTGTGTGAGCAAGTTGAAGTAAGCTCGACGAACACCAAGACTCGTGAAAATAACCGAAGTCTTTCCGCCGAAGGTACGTGCCAAGTCACACGCCTTAATCATGTTGGTTTCGGCAAGCGCACCACCAATTGCAAGGGTATTTCCTGCCCACGTAGGTTCAAGCGCAGGGTCCAAACCATACAGCGGGAGAGTTGCATTTGTAATGGCGGCAAAGCCCGTAGGCTCAACATTACGATCACCAGCACGATAAATACCGTGACCCGCAGTTGTCGGACCAAACGAAGCAGAGAACGTAACTGTCTTCGTCGTGGTATTAATTGCAGTAATCGTAACGGGAGTGGCTGCCACACTCGCAATACCACCCGTAGCCGAACCAGTTGCCACAACAAGAACGTCCACAACCTGCCCAACAGAAAGATACTGAACGTTATCAACTGTGTGGGCGGTAGCTGTAGCCGTATCGGTAATCATAGCCATAACCGCATTACCATTGGAATTTCCATAGGCAATACGGTTCTCATCCTTAACGAGGTCGTCTTTCAGACCGTTCATTTCCTCGTCAAGCATGGATGAGAAGGCTTGGAAATTGGTATCAGCCAATTCCATAACCTGGCCCGTAACCTTGAATCTACCGTATCCGTACTTCAGTTTGACCTGAACTGCGGCGTAGGATTGCTGTCCAGGAGGAGCAAGTAATCCTTCCTCATCCCGGTACATGATTGCGGGATTCCTCTTAGTACGGATTGGGAAGGTGACATACTTGCCACCAACCGTATCGGTGACGCCCTCGGAAGAAGACTCGATTCTCTTCATAGCAACGACTTCGTCGTTCAACTGTGAAATGATTCGACCTTCGTAAACTTCCTTCAGGGCGGCTGCGACCGTGGTCATGTTTGCAGCCATTATTTCCTCCTTATTGACTGGCTGCGGAACCTTGTTCTAACATGCCTGCGACGAGAGCACGAACTTGTGAACCCGTCATTTTAGTCGCATCTACCCCGTTAGGCGGAACTGATCCACCGCCACCAAGTACCGGAACCGGCCTCTTGGAGGACATACGGCTAGTAATTTGACCTTGAAGCCAATCATTATACTGCTTAAGGGCTTCTTCTCCATCTTGCCCGTTTAGCATCTTTGCAAGAACCCAGTCCTCGTCAAACTCGCCATACTTCTGCTTAAGCATACCGAGATAGTCATCGAGTTCTCGATCTTCTTGCTCTGCTTGCCGAGTTTCCTCACTACTCATGAAGTGCTGCGCTAGAGCTTCTAGCGTCTGCTCCATTTTTGCGAACTTTTCTGCAAATACGGGAGGAAGTTCCCCATCCAACCCGTATTGCTGTTGTTCTTGCTGCTGAAATTCCTGAGCACCACCCTGCATCTGCTCCAATGATTGTCCTAACAAGTCGTAAACTCTCTGCGGATCTTCATTGACCATCTGCATCAGGGCATACGCCTGAGCCAATTCTTGTGGATCACCGAGTTCTTTGTACGGTGCATACTGGCTATGAATGTCTTGGAACCGACGGGTTACTCCGGCATCCCAATCCTTGATGTACTTGCCGACAATTGCCCGATCTGCTTCGGGAATTTTCGCCAAGAACGGATTAGCAAGAGAATCAGGAGAGATTTGCTCCTGACCCGGTTGCGGCTGCTCTGGATCTGATCCGTCAAGTTGAAATCCTAGATCACTCATTGTGGCGCTGCTTCCTGTCCTGGTGGTAATTGCGGCGGCTGTGGTGCCTGCTCCCCTTGATTGGGAGGCACCATTCCTTGCATTGCTGTAGTCTGGATTCTCTGCCGATGCAACATCAAGTGCTGAACATGACTTTGCTGAATTTGCGGATCAAGATTCTCGAATTCCTGAGTTTTCATGTACTGAGAATGATACTGGTCATGTGCAGCATCATTGTCCCATTCATTAATCGGCAGAGCCATACCAGTTGCAGACATTTTGGAATTCTCACGTTGAACTTGACGAGCATCTACCTGAGATTCCTCGTACAACTTCCCAGTCTCAACCAAGTCGAGGTATTGGAGAGCTTTCTCAGGAGTAATCCAGCCTAGCTTACCAATCTCTGTGATGAATGCCTGCTTCGCTGCACGACTTCTAGGAGCAGCAGAACCAGACTCTACCCGAAGATCAGTGTTTCCCTTGATGCTGATCTTAGAATACTGATAGGCTTCGTAGACATTATTATCCCCGAGTACATTGACTTTTCGCCCAATATCCCAGTATTGAGCTACGTAGCCGAGAATCTGCTGGCCTACCTTCTCTGTTGCTTCCTCAAGTGATGCAACTGTGTGTGCAAACTTAGTATCGTTCGCTTCCTGTAGATATGCAATCGCACTTGCAGCCTCAACTCCTGGCGGAGTCTTTCCCTTTGTAATCTCGTAAGCTGCGGTTTGTTCGTCAATGTCTTGCTGAATCCTTTGAAGTTCGTCAGCAATGTAGTTCGGAAGCGGAGAAAGTGGGAGAGGTTGAGGTGGCTGGAATCCTGGCGTATAAAGAATGACTAAGCCAGGTTCCGAGGTTATCTTGTTGACGTCCACGGAACCCTTCGCAGCAAGAAGCTGCGGCTTAGCCATTCGATTCTTCGCCTCTACAATTTGCGAACGTGTGCGGTTGAGTTCCCTTTGTAGGGGAATCACGTCCGTAATCGTAGATTCAGCGTAGAATCGACCTGTAGGAATATGATCTAACTTAGCGAAGGGGTAATCCATGTTCTCGTAAGGCCACTGATCGTAAAGAGTTAACAACTCAGAACCACACCAAGAAGCGAGTGCTCCATCTGGATAATCCTTACAAGGTTTAATCCAAGCTTCCTTGATATAGACCTGATTTTTTGGCATGTTAGCCGTAACTCCGAGAGCATTCAAGAACTGCTGTTCAAGAACACCCGATCCAGCAGATGATTCTGTAGTCAGACTCTTATCAAATCGCCAGTCAGCCCATTCTTTGGGCTTCGTCATTGCATGAATCAGATACGGCTGATTCTCGATTTCTTCCTCTTGAATGAGTGGAACGAATACGTGGAATGGATTGATGGGTTCCACACAGATTTTTCCATTAACTCCTGACGGGTCAACTTGTTCCTCATCGTAATACGTCTTCATAAACGATGTTCCGCAGATCAACGCCCAGAAAGTAGCACGACGAAGAATGCGATCGTAATTGAGTTCTCGCATCTCGTATTCGACAATATGCTCACCAGCCCGAGCAGCCGCAACATCAGCTTCTTCGGTTGAACCTGGAATCACATACGTCTGTGGTTGTTCTTTGGTGATCTTCGTCAACTCAAACCGAACATTCGGTCGAACTTTGTTAATCACCATTCTAACACGCCATTGTGGAGCGGGAGGTTCATAGAGCCGAGTAACTGATCCAGCTGCACCGGGCGCCCACACAACGTATTGCTTTCCAAAAAAGAACGCCATGTTCATGTACCATTGACGTTCAAATGGAACCCGAGCCTGACGACACGCAGAGAACATATTGTTCAATTTGGCGAGAACCTTATTCTTCTCGTCAATTGACATACTATCAGCTTTATTCTCTGCAACTGGGGCCTGCATGGCGGACATATCCATCGGTCCGCCCATTTGAGGCATACCAGTTTGAGGTGGCCCACCATTTCCACCTGGCATTTGTCCTAGTAACTGTGACAAGTCACTCATACCTGCTCAATTCCCAGTTCTTCCAAGTCCTTGCCGAAGTCAAAGTCGAACGAAGTATCCCCAACGCCTTCAACCCCACCAGACTTGGCTATCTCCGATTGATCGTCGTTACGAACCTCATCCGACGTCGATATCCAATTTTGACTTCCGTCGTTGTTTAGAATCTGAAACGTCATTGGGTCCTTGGCTAGCAGCTTGTTCAACAACCGTTGCCGCTCGATCGATGTTTTCTCCGAGTCCGTCTCCAATTTCTTCAAGAGAGATTGGATGATCCTTAACAAACCCGCTAATTGTAACAACATCAATGCCGAGGCTAGAAAGAGCAGCAATGCTGGACTTGAGTTCCCTGATTTCTGATCTGGCATCTTCCAACTGCCCCTTAATTCTGTTCGCTTCCTTGGTTGGAATCAATCCTACGAGCGCCGCGATTTCTTCAAAACATACAGCGCAATAGTAGACGGCGCCGTAGAATTCTTCCCACGTCCCTGTATCAACCCAGTATTCTCGCTCAGAATCCGAAGCTGCACCACAAATCTTACAACAAGCTGGCGGTGCCATTGGCTTTTCTAAAATTCGGTGAAACATGATCGTCCTACTGCTAGTTGACCAGGGAATTGGGTTTAAAACGATGAACGTGGCTGAGGCTCAGGATCAGGTTCTGGATCTTGCGGCTGTTCTGAGGACATTTGAACATTCTCACCGAGAATGTCGATATAGGACATATCACTCTCAGGATTAGCCGCCCTGTAGTATGACGTCTGATTCTGACCGTGGAGATTAACTCCCTCTAGGGAATCAAAGGAGTAGGCTGAAACAGTCTCTCCATTGATCTTGATCCGAAGAGTTCCAGCCATAGCTACTTCTTAGTGGCACTCGAAGAAGTACCAGAGGATGACGGAGTAGTAGATTCCTTCTCCTTGTCCTTCTGGTTCTCCTCCGATTCGGGAGGGGTGGTAGCAGCCTTTTCGGCTTCTTCCCTCTGCTTGTTCATTTCCTGCTTTTCCTTGGTAACTCCACCCTGCTTGACGTCATCACCGCCAACAACGTAAAGAATTACCATTTCCCCAGGAGCAACAGGAACCGGATAGCTAGCCCGAGCGGTTTGAAGCGTGACAGTAGAGATATCACCTTCAATTGCACCTGTATCTTCGCCATTAATAACGATAGAAACCTGACCCTTGGGCTTCTCAGGTTCCTTTTCCTTCGTGTCCTTTGTAGCGGTATCGGACATTAAAACTCGCCTCCCATCCAGTAATCTGGAGTTTTAGCATATTCGGGATTGGTTTGGACGAGGCGCCGTAGTTCCTCGTCAATTCTCGGCTTCGTTGGGTCCAATAATGTCGGAGCATTGAGGATGTTCTCAAGCTTTGGATCAGGAGTTGCATCAAATTGAGGTCGGCTTGCTATGAGATAACGCAATGCGTCACAAGCATGGTCGTCCTTCTTGTGTGGTTCCTCCTTTACATTCCGATCACCAGCGAGTTTCTTAGATGACCAAGTAGCCCAACGGTATCTAGAGAGTTCCCTAAGTAGATTCAGACAGTTTGCCGTAATCAACAACTGCTTTGTCTCGATCATATGGGCAACTGCATTGATCCCAGCCTTCACGTCATTATTACCAGGAAGGATGGGAACCCCAGCATTAACGTACTCTATCTGCACGCTAGTTGCTGTGATAGGGTCTGTATTTTTGATCGACGGGTCGCCGACTATATACAGGGGCTCAATTCCCAGCAGACGGTTTTTCTGTTGCACCATATCTGCGTGGTAGGCGACAATCTGGTTTGATTCGTAGTGCTCATCAAAGATGATGATTTTCCCATCAGGGGAGATAGCTGCCCATAACCATGCAGTAGGATTATTGAAACCATGATCCATTGCAAGGACAAATTGCCAGTGGTCTTTGACTGTTTTCCAAGCTGCTGAGTGTAGGAGACTAGGAACGATGTTATCTGGCCCGAAGTTCTTGTAAATCAGACCACCCATCTGAATATATCGTCCACGACGGCGAGCCTCTTTCTCATCGTCACCCATCGTAGTAAGCAGCATATCTATCTCTACGGGAGAGAGGTAGATATTCTCATCCATCTCCGCCTCTACTACGTAGAAGTTAGGATCAGTCCGTGCTCTAATATAGATCGTATCATACGTCCACGTCATCCCATTGACGGGAGTCATGGTCATCCACCAAGAACCCCCTGTATCGACGAGTCGGGCCATGTTCTCGTTGAAGATTGCTTGATTGGGTTCTTCGTCGAAGTGGATGAAATGACGAGAAGTACCGGCGAATTTTTCCAAGTCCATTTCGTAGGACATTAGTTCTACGAACGAGTTGTTTGAAAGTGTGAGGGTACGCAAACGGGAAGAATAAGAGTCCTCCCAGGAACCGTTGATAAGCATTGAAGGAGGAATCCATTTAGCCAACTCCGGCAGAATGATCTTATCCACACCCTGATTGAAGTCAACTGCGATAATACGCCCTCTAATCGGAGGCGGAGGTACCTCACGGAATCTGTGTTGACCTGTGAGCCACATTACATCTTCACATACACCAGCCACTGTTTTACCCGCACGGTTACCACCGAGTAACTGACGACCTTTTGCCATTGAGGTATGAAACTTGACTTGTTTCCTCATTGGCTTATAGCCGTGAATTGTCGGCTTAACCGCTGATCTACGGAGGGAATCAATCAGTCCCTCCATAATCAGAGATGGAGTATACTCTACAGTAGGCTTCCGAGGCATTTAGCGACTCCAAGGATAAACTAGGGCTGGGTCAAACTCATCATCTTGAGGGCCGCAGATTCCGATAAAGGCTGACGCATGGTCAACTTGATCGAGGTCACAATTCCCGATGACGCCGGGACAACTTCCAGTTCCACTATACTGCCAGGCATCCCAAGGAATCCCTCCAGCGTGCTTTTTAGCATCTGACTCTGATGAGTACGCAGCGAAGACTCTAGCTCGTCTTCCGTCATAAATTTTCCCCGAACGCCATATAGTTCCTCCATTAACGTATCCCCCCGTATATACAGCGCAGGGTTTTCTTGTGGAGGCTTCAACTCTGTTAAGCCATTCGAGGTTCGCTTGTTCGTTGAACCCTTCGATTTCCGAATCAAGCATAACTCCTTCGCCACTAGGTTGTGTACCCAGTAATTGCAGGAACAAATCAGCCTGCTGGGTCCAGCTTAATCCGTGGGTGGTTCCGTCGTAGTCTTTGAACGTCGGATATCCATAAGCCATGCGGTAACGAAATCCAAGAGTACCTGGTGGGGCATTGTGGGGGATTGCTCGTTTGAGACATTCGCTACGATTGTAGGCGAATGACGGATCAGGTAAGCTTCCCTTGACGACTTGATATGCGACCCACCAGACTCCGGCATTTTTCACCGCTTCCCAATCTATAGGGGCAGGCTGATATGGAGGGTGTTGAAAACGCGAAACATCAATACCCTCTCGTCTAGGCATATTCTACAGCAGCAACAAAGCTAACGCCGTGAATGCCAATCCGGCAGCAACCAAGGTTGCATAAAATGTCCTGGTAATGAAGGCGAGAACTGCCCCAATAGCGAACAGAATCACAGCCACCAGGAAGAAAATATCTGCCCAGTTAGTTTGTCCGTGTGCAATATCAGCAAGTATGTACATGATTCTCCTAACCTTGGTTTTTCTTGGCTTCGGCAACGAGTCGGTCGTAATCGCTCTTGACCATGTTGACTCGCTTCTGAACAATTCCGTTAGCCTGGCAGTAATCAGACTCTGCGCCTGTTGCCCAAATAAGGTACCCAGACGTGAATCTAATGAACCACAAAGGCGACGGAACTTCTGGTACTACAGGGAAGATGTAATAGAGGATAGGACTAGCCATTATGCACTCCTTGTTGCGAACCACGGGAAAACGAAATCTTCGTCCCCGGTATCTGGACCACCACTCATTCTCCTTGCTACTCCATCACAGAATCCTTGTCCTCCCCGCATTGGCCACATTCTCGGACCTGTATACACAAATCCTGCGGTTGCCTGATTACCTCCCCACGGATCAATCTTCCGACTCGGCGCCCATTCTCTGTGAGCAATACAATCCGATGCCTGCAAACCATATGCGCTACACATAGCAGCACACATCTTCTCGTAGGATTCCATCATAGCTGGGGACCAGTTTTCACCCACGCCATCATTCTGCGCTTCGATGCCAATGCAGTACGAGTTAGCAGAATCCAATGGAACAGTTCCCCTGGACATATTCCACGGTCCACCTTTACCCGCATGATTACTAGCACCAGCAGCATGAACTCCTACGGTTCCGTCACGACCGAGAATCATGTTGGCAACGGGCGAATCAGGATGGCCTACAGCCAGATAATCCCAACAGGACTGGAATCCCTGCGAGGAAGGACTTGCAGTATGGTGACAAACAATCCCAAGGAGTTGTGTAAACCCGCCAGAACTACGAGAACGAGTCTGCCAGCCGGAATACAGCTTGATCGGAACTCCGGCAGAACGAATTACCATATCTAATGCGGGGTACGCACCAGATCGTCCGTCAAGCCAAATACTACCCATCAGCCTGTTCCTTCTTCACGCAAACGCTTCAACAGAAGGATGATGACGAAAGCATATAGAGCTTTCTCCTCCGCTGAGAGTTCGTCGTAGTTCGGATGCCCCTCAGGTGCGAGATTATGCCGAATGTTCATGAAGATTCTAGCGGTTGCCTCAGGATCAATATCATCCGGATCAAATGCATCTTCCGGCGTCATATCTCCAATAGGACCGGGCATGAGTTCTCCTAACCCATCGGGGAATTGATAGTGAGTTGTCCATTCACAGTTCCGCCTACAATCTGTCCGATAGTTCCGAACTCTGCATATGCGGTAGATGAGTTACTAGAATAGACACTAGTACTTCCCATCGGATCAGCAGGATTACAGAAGGCATCAGCAACATTTGCGGGCATATTGAAGTTCTCGCCTTGTCCTCTCTGCCATGTACGAGACGCAAAGGCAACCGTAAGCGGTTCCGGTGGAGCGCTTGATCCCCATGATGCTGACACAAAGCCAATAGAGAAGGTAACGTTCAATGAACCACCATCGGTGGTAGAACGTCCAATTCCGAATTGAACCACATTCCCTAGACGAATTCGATTCCAGAATCCTAGATCAGCGAGGAAGTTACTATCCCAATAATATACAGTCTGAAAGTCTCCTGAACCACCACCACATCGAGGAACTCCACCAACCCATCCAACCGAGTTAAGAGGCTGGCGCCGGTAAACATTATACCCAACAGCATTCAATCTGAGAGTTCTATCCCCCGGTGGAGTTAGTTTCCAACTAGCACCATTCGCAAAACTAGACCAGTACGGACTATAAGGACTATTAGCCTGATTATTAGGCTTACCCCACGCATTAAGAATCCAAACGGTCCAAGTCACCGTATTCGGCCAAGCGTTGCCTGTATTTACCGAGCCAGCATAATCTCCACGGTAATGATCCGAGCCAATAGCATCCACAATGTTCTGAGTTGTCGTAGCAATTCCATAGTTTCGAATCAACGTCCAGTCATAATATGGAGGTTGAGTTCTATACAGCTGGTAGACCTTATTCTGAGCATTTCCATCATGAATGAACTGTAAATACATATTACCATAGAAATCGCCTACAGTACCGATTCCATTACACCTACAGAAGCCCGCATCGGCAGGTGTAGTAACATTTATCATGGGGGACCATGCACTAGGAACTCCACTCTTGCTTGACCTGACCCGATAACTAAGCTGAATCCCTCCAACTGTTCCTGGATAGATATCATTCCAGAAATTCGTTCCCTGAGCAACTGCAACCACAGTTGGACCTGTGGGATTGCTTCCTCCCACTCTTGTAACTTCAAGTTCATACTGATCGTACACTGTAGTATCGGAAATGGGGTCCCAGACAACTTGGACCTCATATCTATTGTTGGCCCAGGCAGTTGTACCAAATCTAAGGTTAGTGGGCATAGGGGATACGATATTAGGCCAAACTTTTGTCCAAGCTCCTGCATTCTTAACGTGTACCTCCTGTACGTTCTTCCATATACCGGCGTCTTTAACTTGGGGCGGGACAGACGTTATTTCCTTCCAAACACCTGCGTCCTTTACATACAGGTTGGGCATTATTTGGAGCCCCTTCGTCCTAGAAAGCGAGCTAGATCATCCAATGGGAGAATACCTACCATTATCATTCCGACTACTAATTCGGCCACCGGAGAAGTCTTGTTATGTAGAGAGTCTACAATTACAGCAACACCGAGAACGAAGACTACGACTCGGCGAACCCAATCGAATGCTCCGTGCCAATCCATAACTAAACTTTAAACCACAGGTCCCCGTCATTACCACCGCTGGGAGCACTTGCACTGATTGTGTGGAACTTACGAGTATACAGCAGGCTATCAGAGCCGAGACTGGATAAATTGTTTGCATTTGCACTTACTGTTGTAGGCCCGGCAACACCTTGCGGCCCTTGTGTTCCTTGAATTCCTTGCGGGCCTTGAACTCCTTGTGGTCCCTGGAATTGCGTGGAATTCCATTGCGCTGAAGGAACAGTTCCCCACACATAGAGAACTCCGGGCTGCGCTGTAACACTATAAGCGTCTCCAACGGCATTTCCGGTGGGGGGCAGAGCGCCAACTGTAGCGACATTTCCTTTGTAGTTAATTCCTGAGCCAGCAGTTCCTTGAGGCCCTTGAGGTCCAATTGGCCCTTGAGCACCTGTGTCTCCTTTTTGTCCCTGAATTCCTGGTGGACCTTGTGCACCAGTATCTCCCTTATGAGCGTAAGTTAGCTCAGCTTCGTCCTTGGTCAAGAAATTACCGACAGTACCAATCGGTCTAACTTCTGGCACCAGCAAATCTTTGATGTTATTCCAAGTCGGCGGCACGGGTAGTGTATCACTTACCCTGATGAAATAAATCTTCGTGTTACCTTTGGCCTTTGGAATTTGCTCTTCAATCCGATACAACGTACCAGACGGCGTGATATTATCATTACTTTCGAGTGTAACCTGCCACAGACCGTTTGCATCACTCACTAATTGTTCTACGGGAGTTACCTCACTCCCATCACTGATCCGAAATCCAAAGTCAGCGTATAGTGAAATGAAGACTTTGACTCCGCTCATCGGCGTCCCATTTAGGTCCGTCAACTTGTTCTGCACGTTGAATTGCATCTATGTCTCCGGAATTCTCTTCGGCGGATAAGGGTACATCTACAGGGGGGCTGATCGGGATAACTGAAGAACCATTGAGCACTAGTTCCATCTTATCTGCGACTTCGATCAATTGATTCGGAGCGAGGTATTGGACGAGAATCTCCATCAGCTGTGACAAAATGTTCATCAGGTTCAAATTAGCCCGCTCTTGTGGACTATGTTGCCCTGAGATTTCATAGAAGAACTTAATGGACTGGAAATCTCCATCTTGCACTAGCTTCATCAGTGACAGTCTAGCGTCGATGTCTGAATTCCCTAGCCTGTTCTGAGACTCAGACCTGAGGTAATCTTGGAACGCTTGTTCCTTCAACCACGCCTGATATTGCAACGTCGTGACACCCATTGCCTTAAGCTTTGCGCTTAAGGTCTTGCGATCATATGTATTGAGAATTTGGTTCGCAACGGCTAGCTGCATTGGCGTCAAAACTCGGTTGGCGCGTGATTGTAAGTGCTGATTGTAATTAGGGAGACCTCTTGCCTGATATGCGGTCTTAAACTCTGATCTTCTGAATATCCCTGCTAATACACGTAACTCTAGATCGAAGTGTTCTGCGATTTTTTCCTTACTTGGTAAGATTCCTGTTTGGTGATACGCTTGTTCTATGTAGGTAAGGATTTCTTGCATTTTCAGGATTCCGTCCCTGTTGTAAATTCGGACCCGCTCCGCTACGCAAAGCGTCGCATATAGGGGATCGACCAGTCAAGTCACATACGCAATAAGAATGAGAATCATTCTGACTTTGAGAATCGTAATCATAATAACTCTCATTCTCATGCGTGGTTCAAATGAATAGCCCGACGGTAATGCGAAGTTATATTCGCAAATACCGCCGGGCTATATATCAATCCATTGCGCTCGGATCGTAGCTCTTAAGCTCTTTCCATACTTGATCCCTCGCCATACGCAACTCGCAATGCGTATCGCTAAGCATCTCTTTCCTATCCTTGTCCACCTCATTAATCGTAGTGAGCGCACCCATCGCCCTATTCAATGCATAGAGCGTATTCCAAAGTTCCTTTATCATTTCGTCCATTGCCTTATCCCTCTTCCTTGTCATGGATGATGAAAGCATCTTCATCAGTCCAGAATCCGTATCGCCATTGAAAGTTTTGCCTGGCATTCTCTTCGGTAGTTCCATAGGCATACTTTCGGGGATGCCCATTGAACCCCCACTTAAGTAGTTCGGCCATGCTTTATCCTTTGCTAGTTGTAATGGGCGGGGGATTATCCCCCGCCCATCATTGCGTTACTTTGCCTTGCGAGTGAGAGTAACTTTCTTACCCTCATAAGTGAACGAGCCACCCTTAGCATTAGCTTTCGGAATGTTCTCGTCAATCAACTTGCTTAGATCCGTAGTCGTCTTTCCAATCCGATCCTTACCAGTAAAGATCAATCGGATTGCCTCGTGAGGATCATCGGCAGTAGTACCGTCCACGTTATAGACAAACTGATATGTATTGGCATTGCGGCCAGTTCCCCCATTACCGGGGCCGCCGTAGTTGCCTTGTGCATTAGGCAAGTTAGGCGTGATCTCTTTGCCTTCGGTATTCAGGTACTTAACATTCAGGTTCATCTTATGACCCATAAACCCATAGAGCGTGAACATTGCCTTTCGGCACGCTAGATAGCGCTTCTGCAATGCTTCCTTATCGTTCACAACCTCCGGCTTAGGTTCATCCTTTGTTGCTTGCCGAACTTGCCAGGCAAGTTCATTACTGACGTAGCCGACAACGCTTGACTTAATGGCATCACGAAGATGATAGATAACGGCCGGATTATTCTCATACTCAGAAATGAGCGTAAGCATTTCGACCATGACGTTATGAGCGATTGCCTTAGCGTCTTCGTCTTTCTGCCATGCCAACTCATACTCCGGAGTAACTACCGTGTCACTCTTACTTTCTTCCTTTGCCGTGAGTGCCTTGTGCATTTCGAGCAATCCGTCAAAGGCGGTAGCGAAAGCATCACTAGCTGACGTTTCCGTATCCAACCCCATGAGTTGAATAGTTGAAAGGCCCAGAGTTTCTAGGTATTCGTCAAAGACGACACCAAAGGGACTAGACATTGTGAAGCATCCTCTTTCGTAGTTGTGAGTGTTTCCGATTACGCTCGGTCCGATATCGGGGGAATCCCGCCGGGGCGCATCACCAACGTTTCGCCGCTCGTATCCCAGCGGCCCCAGCCGGTGCGACCGGGGGAATCGGACTGCTCGTTGCCAGTAGGTTCCGGCTGGCCTGCTTTGCAAGGCCAGCTTATCAGGCAGTACTCCCGGTACCTATATTATTTCATAGGTCATTCGGCCTATTTTGAAATTGATTCGTTCGGCCTACGAACTTATGTTCGCTTCCCCTTTCCCACCTAATCAATAGGCATTGTGCGGAAACGCCGCACAGTCGCGCGTAATGATTCGTTTGAACGAATTACTTGAACGTATTTAACTTTCTAAATATAGATCGCCGGCACGTGTAGATTCTATACAGGGCGTTGAAGTTGGAGGATTCTCGAGTTCAAGTGTGTGATATTTAAATTGGCAAGTTCTCGGCAATTGGAAACAGCGTACAACTTCTAGTCGGCAATAGCCGACGAAGAAGATTGTGCTCTGAAACTGGAACATTTGTGCAACCCCTGACCTGGCCTTGGAAAGCCCATTGCCCAGGTCGGTTGCCAACTTGCCAACTAAATGCCAACTGTCCAGCGGCCTATTGCAACATAGTTTACTCACCCGAGTTGGCAATCGAGTTATAATAGAGCCGACTTGACAGCTTTCCCTGTATATGGTACACTACCCTCCTACCACCAGGCATGATGACCCGCTCAACATAGGAGACAATCAAGATGGCAATAGGCCGTGTTGAACTTCGCTCTGTAGCAGTAGATTTCAGCCCGCCGTGTTCCATCTCAGAAGCTCATAGACGCTATCTTCGTAGAGGTGGAAAGTTAATCAAGAAAACTCACTACAATTGGACACAAAAAGCAATCGACGAGGGTTATATTATCCAAGTAGGTCCTCAGGTCTACGCATACAATCCTCGCATGTTCGATACTATTGCGGTGGTGAAAAATCTAGACAAGTTCTTCATGAGCGAAGAATCTGTATTGATCCTAGGCTGGCTCGTTCAATCCCTCGAAGAAAATAATCCTGATTTATTTCAGGAAAAGATAGACCTAATGATTACTAAGTCGGGCCTCGATGAACTATATGAGTTCGTGAAGGGTTGGCAGAACTTCCCAAAGGAAATGTTCAAGATGGCGAGAGTTCAGTGGGATTCTCTACCAGAGGATAAGCGAAAGGTGATAAACAATCTCCTGGGCAAATGATCGAATCACAGTCGCGGCTGGATCGATTTATAACTATTTATATGGTAGGTGACTTGACACGTTCATTACTTTCCGGTACACTTGTGCTGCAAGTGCAGGCCAAACAAAGAGAAAGTAAGGTTATGACAGACTCATTGGGATTTGATTTCGGCGGGAAGATGAGCCGACTTCAAGAAATCAACATGGAGCTTCAAGGTCTTCGTAAGGATAACGATGACCTTACTGTAGAGATGAAATCTATCGACACCGCTGCGCTTTCTCGTGAAGAGCAGCAACTTCGTGATGCGTTTGTGAAAGCTCTCGCCGACATTACTTCACGTAAGGATAAACTGCGGCAAGAGATTGCTAAGATCGAAGGCCTTAAGAATCTCAATAACGTCAAGATTGAGACTCTCGCCAAGGAAGCCGCATTGCTCGCTAGTAAGCAGGAAGAACTTGATCGGTTGGCTCAGGTAGAGAAGACGATCAAGGAAATCTGTGAATCATTTGATTCCTATCACAAGGCTCGTGAGTTCCAGCACGATGATATCCTGTTCATTGTGGATGCATTCCTTCAGGGTAAGAACGGAGTGCTGAACTGCAATGATATGGGGTTGGGTAAGACTTTCGAGACAGCAGTTACCGACTTCATCATCTGTATTCTGTTCAAGCAGATGTTCGGTAGACTTCCTCGGGTTCTTTACTTGACGAAGAAGTCTCTCGTTAAGTCTAGCTTGAAGGAGATTCTTACGTGGGCTCCTACTCGCAACATCATTCCTATCATGGGTGGCGATCAGGAACAGCGTGAGATGGGATTCCAGCTTGCGATGATGAGTGATTCGATGCTTATGTGCAACTACGAAGTTGTGCGTACTACCCCGATGATCGCTCTTGCTGAATGGGACTTCATCTATATTGATGAGGTTCACAAGCTGAAGGGCGGCGCTAATCCCAATGGACCGACAGCAATCTGGAGTGCTGTAAGGGACATTTGCCGTAACGCTAGGTTCATGATCTTCATGAGCGGAACTCCTATGGTGAATCGTTGGCAGGAGATGTGGTCTTACCTGCATATCTTCTCGCCGGAGACATTCCCCACACTGAAGAAGTTTGAGGTTCAGTGTGCGGAGGTTCACTATGATTACGAGACAAACACGACGTCTATCGTAGCGAACACTGAGAAAGTCATCATGAAGTTGAAGGGTCAGACTATCCGTCGGCGGAGGGATGAAGTGAAGATTCAGTTGCCCGACCTTACTCGGGAGTTCATTTACCTGGAAATGAATGACGAACAGTCGCGTCTATATACCCAAATGCGGGACAAGTTCTATGTCTGGCTTAACGAGCAGGCCGAGAACAAGAAAGCCCTTACAGCTACTGCCATCATTGCTCAGTTGACTCGTTTGCGCCAAATCAATACTTGGGGCGGAGGTATTAAGATCAAGGATGCGGAGACTGGAACCTTCGAGTACTTGGATTGTCAGGATTCCGTTAAGGTCGACGAGGCATTCGATCGGTGCCAGCAGTTGATTGAATCGGGTGAGCAGGTTGTTACTTTCTCTGCTCAGTTCAATGGCCCCCTGTATGAGTTGAATAGGCGGCTCATTGAGGCTGGATATAAGTCAGCCGTGATTACTGGCGAAGAGACTCAGAGTGGAATGACCTCCAAGCTAGAGGAGGATTTTCAGCAGAAGAAGTTGGACGTCCTGTGCATTAACATGGCGACAGGTTCTGAGGGGTTGAACTTGCAGAAGAATCCCGAGCGTTGGCCGGGTGGTGCAAGTTACGCCATTCTGTTTGACCTGTGGTATTCTCCCGCACGGAATGAGCAGGCCGAAGCTCGTATTCATCGCCAGGGTGCAACCGATCCTGTCACCATCTATATCCTCCAGTGCAATGATTCGGTGGATGCTTTCATCGCAGGTATTCTCGAAGAGAAGTCCGGCACATTCGCAGCAATCATGGAATCCGATGCCATTCGTCCTAGTACGGATTGGCGAGACTTCATGAATGGAAAGGTGTGAGATGGTAGTCATGGGGTGGTATCTCCCTATGTCCTCATTCGATGCGAACATTTATCGTTCGACGTATCGAATCGTGAGGGAGAATGGTTTTGGTCGGGCAGAAGCTCGGCACAAAGTCGCAGGTATCATTCTTCGCAATCACGTCAATCGTGTTTGTTATCCAACTAGAAGGGCGGCTAGGTAACAATGGCATTTCAAGAAGAGGAAGATGACGAACCTGCCGATACTGATTGGCAGAAGAAAGACGAGAAACATTGGCTTGATGAACTTCAAGCTTTTATGTCCGACACCAACAGAGGGAATAGTAGCTTCTATGTGAATCGGGTGTTCTGGGCAATCATCGACAACAACTACAATGGAGAACTCCCAGCATGAGTATGTATATCGTCAGTAAGGATGGCACAGTTCTTCCGATGGATGATTGTGTCATCGTGGAACTTACGGATGCTCAGGCAGAAGCTCTGCAAGATCATCCCCGAGAGACAGAGCGATACCATATCGCTAAGCATTACGTGACCGCTGAGGCTTTAGGAGTGGATTACAATCCTCAGGTTCTTCGAGATGAAATCACGCGCTGTAAGTTGGTAATGGATTCGATTGAAGGTGATGCGGCCGAGTATCTGAGATTCCATGCTCTAGATACTAGGGTCAATACTCTCAACTGGATTCTCGAGCAAATGTTCGACGAGAACATCGAGGAGACTGATTAGAGCCATGAAGGACATATTTGAGACGGATGATCCCTACGAAAGTGAGGATCATCCGTATTTCCCACCTAAGAAGAAACTCCTGTTTGGATGGGCCTACAGCGATCTTGCTGTCTGGGTCCTTGTCATTGTTCTCTTCGTAGCAATGATGTTGTTCTGGGTTTGGGTCGGTATCCCGATTGATAACCCTGGCAGACCCACGCCATGAGAGAACAGCTAGGGTTCTCATTTGATATCCCGGCAAAGGATTCCTCCGCAAAGTCGCAGGAAGGGAATCGAATTCTCTCTCAGGCTGAGATTGCAGAACGATTTAAGGCATTAGGTCTAGTACCACCAGGTCCACTCTCTAAAGTTTCCAAGGGCGTATTGCCCAAGAAAACTGCCTACAGAAAATCCCCCGTCTCGGAACTTGAACCAACTGAAGATGAAATCCTGGCATACAAGCCTGGCATTGTCATTCGGACTAAGCAAAGCTTCTTCACGCAATGGCAAGGCCGTCCGTGGCATGTGATTCTAGAAGACCAACCTAGTGCGATATCATTCTACAGCTACTACACTCATCCACATTGTGACTTCAAGGCGCTTCAATCAATCGTGCGCCCGAGTCCTAATGCTGTGACGGTAATACATGACCATAGTATTCGAGAGTATTGTAGTCCTCTATCCAAATGCAGAGAGATCCCATATGTACCCTGATAAGATTGCACACAACGTTAAGCTCCGTAACAGAACCTTCAATCGGGTAACTCTGTTCGTTCGAGAGTACAACCGATTGAGATCCATAGGCGAGGATTACGAAGCTATGCTCGTCTTCGATAAATTCCGTGCTGCTGTAGAGATTGGTAAATCGCAAAACGTATTTCTACAGGGGGAAATCAGGATTCTGTACGACGAATTGAAACCACTTCCAGAGGGAGTTGACATTGAGAAAGTCGAAGACAGACCAAGCCATACTTGATTGGCGTTCAACTGGTAGACGCCGTGCTAGAAGAGTTCTGTTTGAATCACGGCAAGATTTCGTTTGTATCGGCTGT
>Ga0207711_10000464_pt1 | contig 42035 bp, 39 predicted proteins | sample KBSS34metaG_FD_184401 | JGI IMG/M metagenome (GOLD analysis project Ga0207711, IMG submission 184401) | Switchgrass rhizosphere microbial communities from Kellogg Biological Station, Michigan, USA - KBS S3-4 metaG (SPAdes) (version 2) | ecosystem: Host-associated > Plants > Roots > Rhizosphere... | reverse complement strand
CGATCATCCTGGGCGCGCGAGCCTCGACCGCCGCGCGGCCGACGGCGTGCACGGCGGGATAGTTGGCCTCCAGCAGGCCCTCGCCGGTGATCACAGTGATCTGGGCGGCGTGCTGCTCGGCGATCTCGCGGGCGATGGTCTCGATCTGTAGCGGGCCCATGTCGTTGGCCGGGGTGTTGACCATGTCACGGGCCAGCGCGCAGGCGTGGGCGATCTGGCGCACCTCGGCGGCGTCGATGCCCTCGGCCAGCAGCTTGGCCCGCTCCCCGCCGTGCGCCTTGTAGCGGTCGAAGTTGTAGCTCCCGATTGCGAAGGCGAGCGCGATCTGATCGGCCGCAAGGTCCTTGGGCGCGCGGGCGATCCGGTAGGTCCCGGCCGGCAGCTTGGCCGCCAGCGCGCGGAACGCCATGGGGTCGCCGCCGACGCCCAGGCCGAACAGCACGCCCTCCAGCCGGCCATCGTCGCCGGGCGCCAGCAGGATCTGGCCGGCCTTGCCCTTGAAGTCGGAGATCGCGGCGAAGGCCTTCAGTGACCCCGGCGCCTTGTCGAGCGCGGCGGCCGTCTCGGCCTCGAGCAGAGCCTGCACCGGGATCAGCGGCCCGTCAGCAGCGTCGAGGATCACGTCGGACATATGCGCGGCCTTCACGGAAGCTTTCGGAGACTCTACGCCTTCCTAGTCGCTTGTGCGCCGCAGCGGCAACGTCTCAGAGCGCCAGGACCAACGCCGAGGCTGGATAGGCGACCAGCGCGCCGACCGCGATCGCCACGCCGTAGGGCACGTTCTCGCCGGCGGTGGTCAGGCGCGCGAACCAGGCGGGGCCGCTCGGCATCATCGGCTTCAGCCGGGCCGAGCGCAGCGCTAGCAGCACGACGGCCAGCCCGCCGCCGGCGATGGCCGTCACCAACACGAAGGTCGGCGCGGCCGGCCAGCCCAGCCACAGAGAGGCCGCGGCGAACAGCTTGGCGTCGCCGCCGCCGATCAGGCCCGCGGCGAACATGCCCATGCCAAGGAGCAGGCCGATCAGGCCGATGCCCGCCTGCAGGCCGATCACCGGCAGCGACAGGCCGAGCGCGATCGCGGCCACCGGAAACGCCGCGATCAGCGCCAGCACGAGCCAGTTGGGAATGGTGTAGCTGGTCACGTCCTTCAGGGCGGCGAGGATCGCCAGCGCCGGGAAGACCAGCAGGATCAGGGCGTGAACGGCGTGCATCGGCTCATCATGGCCGAGGACCATGAACGGAGGGTTTCGCGAGCGCCTACGGAAACAAGCCCGCCACGAGGTTGAACGTGGCTTGCAGTTGACCGCCAAGGGCAGTGAGGGCCCCGACTAGCACCGTGGCCACCAGGGCGGCGATCAGCCCGTATTCGATGGCCGTCGCGCCGGAGCGATCCCGGGCCAGGCGTAAGAGGAGTTCGCGCATAAAGGTCTCCAGAACGCAGAAGCCCCCCGGCGGACGGGCCACCGGAGGGCTTCCTTAGAACTAAACCAGCGTCGCTATTCCTACGGAAGCGCGCCGCTGATCTGCGCGAAGGTGGCCGAAAGGTTGGTCCCCAGGGTAGTCAGGGCGGCGACCAGGACCACGGCGATGAGGGCGGCGATGAGGCCATATTCAATGGCGGTGGCGCCGGACTCGTCCTTCAGGAAGCGGGTGACGAACTTGGACATGTTTATCTCCTTTCAAGCGAGCAGTCGTTGCGGGCTTCAAGCTGTTCGGCCTGCTCGCCCTATTGCCCGATCAAGGTCGCAGGGTTCGCTTAATTGCCAGTAAACAGAAAAGTAATTGAGGTATTTTTCTTTGGTAAATGGATATTTACTCTGAATGATTGTTTACCAATTGGATCAAATTTGAACTATTCATAGTCGTCAACCAATGTAATTAAAAGTCGATTAGCTACGCAAGGGTATGCTGCGCGCCTAAGTGTAGAGAGCGACATGCACAAGTATCGGACCGCCCGACTGCAGAAATTCGCCGCTCGCTTCGCCCGGGCCGAGCGTGGTGCGACCGCCATCGAGTTCGCGATGATCAGCCTGCCGCTGATGGTGCTGATCTTCGGAGTCGTCGAGCTGGCCATGGTGCTGGTGGTCGCCACCAGCCTGGAAAGCGCCGTGGAATCCGCTGGGCGCCTGATCCGCACGGGCGAGTTCCAGACCGGCGCCGCAACCACTAAAGCCGACTTCAAATCCCTCGTCTGCCAGCGCATGTCGTTTCTGGGGCCCAAGTGCGCCACGTCGCTCTACGTCGACGTGCGGACCTTCAACAACTTCGCCGCCCTGGCCGGCAACGCCCCGCAAAATCCCGCGGCGTTCAACACGGCCGCCACCTGTTTCCAGCCAGGGCAGCCGACCGACATCGTCCTGGTCCGGGTCTATTTCCAGTGGACCCTGTTCACGCCGCTGCTCTCCAACGCGCTGGAGGACATGGGCGGGGGATCGGGCAAGCGGCTGCTCTCCTTCGCCACCGCCTTCCGCAACGAACCTTTCAACAACAACCTTCCCGTGGGGGCCGGATGCTGACCCGCCTTTCTCCATCACAAGGCCTGCCGGTGCGCTTTGCGCGCGATCAGCGCGGCCTGGCCGCCGTGGAGTTCGCTCTGCTAGCGCCGATCCTGATCCTGCTCTATTGCGGCCTGGGCGAGCTGACCCTGGCGATGATGGCCGAGCGCCAGGCCGCCCACTCGGCCTCGGTGGTCGGCGACCTCGTCGCCCAGACCCCGAACATGGACGCCACCCAGATGGGCGACATCTTCAACGTCGGCTCCTCGATCATGAAGCCGTTTCCGGCCGCGCCGCTGAAACTCCGCGTCAGCAGCATCAAGGCCGACGCCCAGGGCGTGCCGCACGTCGTCTGGAGCCAGGGCCACGGCTTGGGCGCCATGACCGTCGGCAACACGGTGCCTGGCTTCCCGGCAAACCTGCTGCTGGCCGGCGACAGCATCATCGAAGCCGACGTCAGCTACGCCTTCACCTCGCCGATCCAGCAGGTGGTCGCCGCCCCGCTCGGCTTCGGGCAGAACTTCTACTTCAAGCCCCGCCGCTCCGCCGACGTGATCTGGGGGCCGTAAGCGCCTCCCGGTCGGTCAGTCGACTTCGCGGCCGCCGCCGCGCACGAACATCAGGCCGACCAGGCCCATGACCAGCAGCAGGATGATCGTGGCGAAGCCGCCCTGCTGACTGTGGGTGACCTTCGTGCCGACGTTGACCAGCAGCGGCGAGAGCCAGGCCGTAGCGACGCCCGAGAGCGCATAGACGCCGAAGAAGGCGCCTGTCCGCTCCGGCGGCGTCAGCCGGGTCAGCGCGGTGCGCGCCGAGGCGTACTGGCCGGTGATAAAGATGGCGTTGGTGAACCCCAGCAGCAGGAAGATCAGATTCGGCAGGGTGGTGAACACCGGGCCGCTCCACAGCGGCGCGTGGGCGGCGGGGTCGTAGGCCCAGAAATAGAGGATGCGGTCGGGGTGCATGCCCAGGATCGCCGTCAGCGTCAGCACCGTCATGAAGACCTCGATCTTCAGCGCGTTCTTCGGTCCGATGCGGTCGTCCATCCACCGCCCCACCTGGCCACCCAACACGGCGACGATCGAAAGGATGATGCCCTGGGTCAGCAACTCCAGCGGCCCCCACTTCATAACCCCGGCGGCCAGCACGCCGGAGAAGAACAGCACCCCGTTCATCCCATCGACGAACAGCATCCGCGAGGCGAGATAGATGACCGCGTCCTTGTATTGCGAGACGGTGGTCAGCATTTTCCAGAGGTCCCCGGCGCCTTGTCGGAACGCCCTCAGCGCCGGCACGCCCGTCTTCGGCGCATCCGGTGTGAAGAGGAAGATCGGGATCGCCCCCAGCGCCAGGATCCCGGCCGACAGGATCGCCACCACACGCTCCGGCTCATGCGTCGCCGGGTTCAGGCCAAACAGCGGCGCGGCGGGCACCCAGCTCCAGTGCACCTTGCCGGGCAGAGCGAACGCCCACGCCGTGAAACCCAACGCCAACACCGAGGCGGCGTTGCCCAGCGAGAGCGCCAGTCCCGAGGCGCTGTGCGCGCCTTTCAGCCCCGCCGCGCGGATCAGCATCGAATTGTGCAGCACCTCCGAGTAGGCGAACAGCACGCCCACCACCATGCTGATGGTCATGGCGGTCATCACTGGGAGGCCGCCGGGCGTGGCGAACCACAGCGAGAAGATCAGCGGGACCATGGCGATCACCGCGAGCGCCAGCCAGGGCTTGCGCGGCCCTAGCTTGTCGATGGACGCGCCCAGGAACGGCGCCGTCGCCATGACGATCCAGCCTGTGTACTGCTGGAAACTGGAGATCAGCTCCTGGCCCTTCACCGGATCGCCAACCAAGGTCGCCGAGACATAGGGCATGAAGATGTAGATCGTGATGAGGATCGCGTAGGGATCACGCGCGCCCTCGAAGATCGCCCAGGACACGCCGCCGCGGTTCAGCTTGGCGTCGCCGCCGAGGTCGGAAATGATCGGCGGATCCACGACCGACGACGGCCCGTGCACCTCAAGCGGCGTGGATTCGGTCAAGACTGGCCCTCCCAGGCGGCCGCTTTTGAATTTGCGGTTTGGGAGACGTTACCGGGTTTTACGGCGAGAGCTAGGCGAGCTTATCTCCTCACCCGTAGGGGGAGGGGGACCGCGGAACGCGGTGGAGGGGGAACGCCGCTCGCGCCGCGTGCTAAGCTTGACCACGATGGAAGCCCCGAAAGCCACGGTGCAACGCGCGCGATCCCTGCGTCGCCGTCTGACCCCGCCCGAGGTGCGCCTGTGGGTCGCCCTGCGCGGAAAGGCGATAGGCTGGCGCTTCCGCCGACAGCATCCTATCGGTCCCTACGTCCTCGACTTCTATTGCGACGCCGCGAAGCTGGCGGTCGAGGTGGATGGTTCAATGCACTACGTCGGCGAGAATCAGGTCCGTGACGCACGGCGGGACGCCTGGATGCTGGAGCAGGGCGTTCGCACCTTGCGGCTCCAAGCGACCTTGATACGCGATGATCTCGATGCCGCCCTTCGCATGATCGATCATGCGGCGAAGGGGTTGGATTAAGTCAGGCGATGGGCGGCCCGTTTCCCCCTCCACCGCTTCGCGGTCCCCCTCCCCCTACGGGTGAGGAGAGGCGCCTTACCCGAGCTTCTTGTCCGCCGCCGCCAGGGCGGCCTTGGCGTCGGCCGCGAAGCCTTGCGCCACGAGCGCCTCGCAGAGCGCCGTCAGGCACAGGCGCACGTGCCAGGCCGTCGCCGAGGCGCCCATCAGGCCGATCCGCCAGACCTGGCCCTTGAGCGGCCCGAGGCCCGCGCCGATCTCCAGGTCCCAGGCCTTGAGCACGTGGGCGCGCACCGCCGCCTCGTCGATCCCGTCCGGCACGCGCACGGTGTTGAGCTGCGGCAGCCGGTCCTTGGCGTCGACCAGCATGGTGAGGCCCGCGGCCTCGATCCCGGCCACCAGCGCCTCATGCATCCGCGCGTGCCGCACGATGGCCGCCTGCTGGCCCTCCTCGAAGATGGCCACCAGGCTCTCGTGCAGGCCGTAGAGCGCGTTGATCGGCGCCGTGTGGTGATAGGTCCGGCCGCCGTCCCCGCCCCAGTAGGACATCAGCAGATTGAAATCCAAGAGCCAGTTGCGGACCTTTTCCTTGCGCCCGGTGATCGCCGCCTGGGCCCGCTTGGAGAGCGCGATCGGCGACAGTCCGGGCGGCGCGGACAGGCACTTCTGGGTCCCCGAATAGACCACGTCGGCGTCCCAGCCGGCCACGTCGACGACGATGCCGCCCAGCGAGGTCACGCAGTCCACCACCGACAGCGCCCCGTGCTTGCGCGCGATCGCGCAAAGGCTCGCCGCATCGCTCCGCGCGCCGGTCGAGGTCTCGGCATGCACGAAGGCGAACACCTTGGTCGGCGCCTCGGCGAGCGCCGCCTCGCAACGCGCCACGTCCACGGGCTTGCCCCAGTCGTGGTCGACGGTGACCACCGTGGCGCCCGCGCGCCCGGCCATGTCGGCCATCCGTCCGCCGAACGCGCCGTTGATCGCCACCACGCAGCGGTCGCCGGGCTCCAGCAGGTTCATGATCGCCGCTTCCATCCCCGCCGTCCCCGGCGCCGGCAGCGGCACGCAGGCGTGGTCCGGCGCATTGAACAGCCGCTGCAGCGCCGTCTTGATCTCCTCCATCAGCGCCTGGAACTCGGGGTCCAGGTGCCCGATCGTCGGCCGCGCCAGCGCGCTCAGCACACGCGGGCTGACGTCGGAGGGGCCGGGACCCATCAGGATGCGGCGGGGCGGCTGGAAGCTCTGCATGGTCACTCCGGATCGTTTGCGCGGTGCTGCTTAGGCCACTGGCCTTGCCGCGTCATCCCTTCTAGCCTTCCCGGCAGGCGGGGAGACGGGCATGGACAATCGCAGGGCGTTCCTGAAATTCCTCGCGGCGAGCCCGCTCTACGCCGGCATCCCCCTCGCCGAGCTGGCCCGCGCCCAGGCTCCCGCGCCAGGCGCCGCCACCGACGGCCTGATCACCCGCGCCCTCGACGGCCTTGACGTCTTCGATTTCGAGGCGGTCGCGCACCGCAACATCCCGCCCGCCCACTGGGGCTACCTGATGACCGGTGTCGACGGCGAGGAAACGCTGAAAGCCAACCGCGATGCCTACGCGCGCTATCAGCTGCGCACGCGACGCATGGTCGACGTGTCGAAGCTCAACATGGGCGTCGAGCTGTTCGGCCAGAAATTCGACAGCCCGATCTTCCTCTGCCCGCTCGGCAGCCAGCGGGCCTTCAACCCGGAGGGCGAGGTCGCCGCCGCCCGCGCCGCCAAGACCGGCAACCACCTGCAGATCCTCTCGACCGTGGCCTCGCAACCCATCGAGGCCGTCAAGGCCGCCCGCGACGGCCCGCTCTGGTTCCAGCTCTACACCACCACCAGCTTCGACCTGGCCACCGCCATGGTGAAGCGCGCGGAGGCCGCCGGCTGCACCGCCGTGGCGATCACCGTCGACCTGCCGGCCGGCCGCAACACCGAGACCTTGTCGCGCCTCATCCGCACGGACACGCGGACCTGCACCCAGTGCCACGCCCCGGGCGGCTCGCAGTTCCAGACCCGGCCGATGTTCTCGAACCTCGATCTGAAGGGCGTCTTCAACAACACCTCGCCGTCGATCACCTGGGACTACATCAAGCGCCTGCGCGACGTGACCAGGATGAAGATCCTGATCAAGGGCCTGGAGTCCGGCGAGGACGCAGCGCTGGCGGTGAAGGCCGGCGCCGACGGGATCATGGTCTCCAACCACGGCGGCCGCGCCAGCGAGACCTCGCGGGGCACGCTGGAGTCCCTGCCCGAGGTGGTGGCCGCCGTGAAGGGCCGCGTCCCCGTCCTGGTCGACGGCGGTGTGCGGCGCGGAACCGATGCGTTGAAGGCGCTGGCCCTCGGCGCCACCGCGGTCGGCATTGGGCGGCCCTACATCTGGGGCCTAGGCGCCTTCGGCCAGCCCGGCGTCGAACGCGTCCTGCACCTGCTGAACGAGGAGCTACGCCTGGCCATGGTCGGCGTCGGCGCCCGCAACCTGCGCGAGATCACGCCGGCGGCGCTTATCCGCAAGGCCTAGTCCAGCAACCGCTCACGGATGCGCTCGCGCAGCGCCTCGTCGACCCCCAGGACCTCGGTGAGATAGCCGTCGATGGAGCCGTGCCGCGCCTCGACCGCTGCGAACGCGGTCTCCAGGTAGTCGGTGTGCACCGACACAGCCACGCGCAACGCCTCGCGCGGGGCGACCAGCCCCGTCTGCTTCTCGATCCACGGCCCCAGGAAATCCATCTTCCGCGCCAGCCGGTCGGCGTCGTTGGTCAGCAGGTAGTCTTCGATCATGTCCTCGTGGCTGACGCCGGCGATGTGGTGGGTCAGCGCGCAGATGAACCCCGTGCGGTCCTTGCCCGCCGCGCAATGCACCACCAGCGGACCCTCGAGGTTCGCCACGGTCTCGAAGTAGCGGCGGAAAAGGTCCACGTGCCGCGGCTCGAACGGCGCACGCTCGTAGTAGCCCTTGCTGTCGTCGTAGAACCATTGCGGCGTGATCGCCGGCAGATCCTTCATCATCGTCGCCCAGTCGGCGTGGTCCGACAGGATGTCGTTTTCCACCACTGCCGCGGCGAACCCCGGCCAGCGCTTGGCCGGCTCCCGCGCCCGCTCGTCGGCGCGGCGCAGGTCGACGATCACCGCCAGCTCCATCTCGCGCATCCGCGCCAGATCGGCGTCGGTGGCGTAGGCGTGGTTGGCGGAGCGGTAGAGCAGGCCTCGCTTCAGCGGCCGCCCATTCGAGGTGTCGTAGCCGCCGAAATCGCGGAAGTTGTCGATGCCTTCGAAGTCGATGTGCCGGGCCATGGCGCCATCTAGCCGGAGTCGGGCCCGGCAGGAATGGCCCCGGCTGACCCGAACAAGGTCAGCCGGGACAGGTCTTAGCGGCGGAAGTGGACGCCCGCGAAGATGAACCGCCCGAGGTCGTAGCTCAGGTCGCGGCCGGTGCCGATGGTGACGAACGGCGGCTGCTCGTCGAACAGGTTGTTGACGCCGGCGAACACCTCGGTCCCGTCCAGCCGGCCGCCCCACTTGCCGTCCAGCCGGTAGTGCACCGACAGGTCGTGGAAGAAGGTCGCCTCGGCGAAGGGCACGTTCAGCGATTCCGAATGGTCCGCCGCCGTCGGGTCGCGGTTGAACAGCGCGCCCTTGCCCACATAGCGGGTCTCCCAGCTCACGGTCACCGGACCTTGCTTGTAGGTCAGGTCGGCGATGCCCTTCACGTGCGGGCTGGGCTCTGCGCCCGGGACATTGGCGTTGTTGGCGGCCACCCCTTCCAGGATGTGCACATTGCTCGGATCCGTCTGGAACGGGTATTCGCGCAGGTGGGAGATGAAGTCGGCGGTCAGGTTGAAGGACAGCCGGCCGTCGAGCTTCTCGGTGTAGCGCCACCGGCTCGTCATGGGCGAGACGTCGGTGCTGTAGTTGACCTGCAGCTCGTAGCCGTCGGTATAGACCTTCGAGGCGTTCACGAAGGTCGTCGACACGAAGTTGATGTTCTTGTCCGGACCGCGGCGCAGCAGGCTGCAGAAGGCCGGAGCCAGGCCGTTCGCAGAGCCGAAGCAGTTGTTGATGACATCCTGGGCGGCGACCAGGCTGATCGCGTCCTTGATCTTGATCGAGTAGTAATCGAGCGTGATCGCCAGGCCGGGCACGATCGGCGGCTGGAACACAATGCCGCCGGTGTAGCTCATCGACCGCTCAGGATCGAGGTTCGGGTTGCCCGAGCTCTGACCGGTGATCGAGGCGTTGGTGTTGGCCGTGAACCCGACCGGGATGCCGGCGGCGGCGCAGTTCTTGGCGTAGTTGACGTTGTTCTGGATGTTCTCGACGCTGCACGGGTCGCTGATCAGGAAGAAGCCCGAGCTGGCCGGCTCGAACGCCTCGGTGATGTTGGGCGCCCGGATCGCCTGGGAATAGGTCGTGCGCAGCTTCAGCCACGTCACCGGACCATAGGTTCCGCTGAACTTGTAGGCGCTGACGCCGCCGACCGTCGAATAGTGGGCTCCGCGATAGGCGCCGTCGATAGTCAGCTCCTGCAGCAGGGGCCGGAAGTCCTTGAAGATCGGCAGGCTGACTTCGACATAGCCTTCGCTCACGTGGTAGCCGCCCGAGGAATTGGTCGCCAGGTTCTCGGTCGCGCCGGACAGCACGAGCGGATCGTTGACCTCGCGGGTGTGCTCCTTGCGATATTCCGCGCCCACCGCGACCCCCACCGGACCGCCCTGCAGATTGAAGAACCGGCTGGTGTCGAAGTTGGCGTTCAGGCTCGCGACCTGCTGGGTGAGCTTGTCGCTGATCGGGAACGCGCCGAAGGAATAGGCGAAGGCTGCGGCGTTGTTCTGGACGCCGAACGGGTTGTACGGAACGCAGGCGCTGGGGTTCAGGGCGCCCGCGCCGATCCCGGTCTGCGGGGCCGAGGCCACGTTGATGCGGCAGGCGGGCTGCCCGGTCGCCGGGTTGATCACCGAGTCCAGGGCGGCGTTGAAGTTCTGCGTGATCTCTAGGTCTTCGTTGATGATGCGCGTGTCGGTCTCGCCGTAGTTCAGCGACCCGTCCCAGTTCACCTTGGCGAACCCGGCGTCGAAGTCGCCGCTCAGCCCGGCCACCACGCGATAGGTGCGTCGACGAATGTCCTGGTTGCGGCCGCTGCTCAGGAACTTGCCGATGAACGGATAGTCGCCGGGCGCCGTGCCGGCCAGCGCGGCGCGCAGTTCCGGCGTGATGAAGGCGTTGTCGGGGGCGAGCTGGAAGTCGCCGAACGAGAACGACGGCTGCACCAGGTTGGTGACGTTGGTCTGCACGAACTTGGCGTCGAGGTTGGCGTGCAGGTGGTCGGTGGCGTCGAAGTTCAGCCGGAAATCGCCGCCCTTGGACTCGTTGGGCGAAACTTCCTGCGTGTAGCGTTCGCCGAAGTAGCAGTCGGCGCAGTTGCCCGGCAGCTGGGCGAAGGCGAAGCTGTTGAAACCGGTCCGCGTCGGGATGGCCACCAGGTGGCCGTTGCGGTCGAACGAGAACTGCGGATCGAAGGTGTTGGCGTTCAGCAGCACGCCGTTCTCGGTGACCAGGTCGCTGCCGACGTTCTGGACATAGAGCCGGTCGGGGATGCCGTCATTCTTGATCGGCGCGCCGCTGGAATAGAAGCTCGGATCGAACTGCCCGGGCTTCAGATCGTTCGGGTTGGCGATGGTGCCGTAGTTGTGGGCCTGGGGCAGGTCGCCGGCATAGATGCCGCGTTCCTTGTTGTAGAAGCCCGAGACCACGAGGTTCAGGCGGTCGTCCAGGAACGACCGGCCGGCGGTGATCCCGGCGCTGTACTTCGCGCCGAAGCCGTTGTCGTAGCCGCCGCCCTGGGCCTCCATCTCCAGACCGTCGAACTTCTTCTTCAGGATGATGTTGACGACGCCGCTGACCGCGTCCGAGCCATAGATCGCCGAGGCGCCGCCAGTGACCACCTCGATGTGGTCGACGAGCATCGTCGGGATGGAATTGACGTCCACCGCATTGGTCGTCAGGTCGCCCGCCACGTGGCGCTGACCGTCCACCAGCACCAGGGTGCGCGAGAGGCCCAGGTTGCGCAGGTCGATCGAGCTGACGCCCGCGCCATTGCCGAAGTTGTTGGAGTTGGAGCGCACCGTCCCGGAAACCCCGGCCGCCGGCAGTTGGGTGATGATGTCGCCAAGGCTCTGCGGGCCGGCGTTCTGGATCACCTGCGGCGAGATCACCGCGATGGGCGCGGGCTGCTCAAGGTTGGGCCGCGGGATCCGCGAGCCGGTCACCACCAGTTCGCCGACCGTGCTGGACGCCTGAGCGCCCTGGGCGGGTTGCGCCTGGGCAAAGGCGCCGCTGGCCAGCGTGACTCCCGCCAGCAACGTCGTGCCCATAAGGACGCGTTTTTTGGTCGCTTCTACTCGCACTTAAGCCTCCCACGGGCGCCTTCGACGCCAAATCTGCGAAATTTCCGCGCCGAACCTTCATCGTGAGGCGGCGCTGCGCTACCCGATTTTCGTCTGGGCGCGCATCTAGCCGCGCCCCTGTGACCGGGAAGACACAATCAGGGGCTGTGTGATCGCGCGCCCAGGCTCTACCTTGGGTTACGCCCGTAACGATGGTGCGCGCGCCCGGAATCGCGGGGCGGCGCCGAGCGGAGACCCATCCGGTCCTGGCTCGCCGCTTGCGCGCCCGCCCGCCTCGCCGCAACCTGAGGAAAAGAGCCCAGGGAAACGCCAGGATGGACCAGCCCACGGAGCGGCCACAGGCCTACTACGACGCCATCAAGGACCGGTTCGCCGAGGCCCGCGACCTGCGCCTGAAGCATCGCCCGCAGGGCACGGCGCAATACACCTCCGACTTCTCGGGCGCCCTCGCCCGCTACGCCGACGACCCCTATGCGGCCGAGGCCGGCGAGGCCCGCGCGCCCATCGACGACACGGTCGAAGTGCTGTTCATCGGCGGCGGCTTCTCGGCCCTGCTCACGGCCGCCAGGCTGCGCGAGCGCGGCGTGACCTCCATCCGCCTGGTGGAGCGCGGCGGCGACGTCGGCGGCACCTGGTACTGGAACCGCTACCCGGGCGCGGCCTGCGACGTGCCGGCCTACGACTACCTGCCCTTGCTCGACGAGATGGAGGTGGTGCCGTCGCGACTCTACGCCAAGGGCCCGGAGATCTTCGCCCACTGCCAGGCGATCGCGCGGCGCTACGACCTCTATGACCTGGCGGTGTTCCGCACGACCGTCACCTCGACGACCTGGGACGAGACCGAGAAGCTCTGGCGCATCGGCACCGACCGCGGCGACACGATGAAGGCCAAGTTCGTCATCTGCGCCAACGGCACGCTGTCCAAGCCCAAGCTGTCGAAGATCGCCGGCATGGAGCGCTTCGCCGGTCATTCCTTCCACTCGTCGCGCTGGGACTATGCCTACACCGGCGAGGACCTTTCCGGCCTCGCCGACAAGACGGTGGGCATCATCGGCACCGGCGCCTCGGCCGTGCAGGCGATCCCGCGCTTGGCCAAGGCGGCCAAGGCGCTCTACGTCTTCCAGCGCACGCCGTCGTCCATCGATCTGCGCAATGACCGGCCCACCGATCCGGACTGGGCTGAGCGGCTTGGGCCCGGCTGGCAGCAGGCGCGGCGCATGAAGCATCTGAAGGGCCGCCCCGGCGACGCCGAGAAGCGCGCCGAACTCGCCGCCCTGTCACCTGAGGAAAAGCTGCGCCGCCAGGAGAACGGCAACATCGACTACATGATGCGCATCCACCGGCGCATCGAGGAGATCGTCGAGGACCCCAAGACCGCCGAGGCGCTCAAGCCCTGGTACATGTTCATGTGCAAGCGGCCGTGCTTCGACGATGAATACCTGCCGGCCTACAACCGTCCCAACGTCCATCTGGTGGACACCGACGGCAAGGGGATCACCGAGATCGCCGCCAAGGGCCCGGTGTTCGACGGCCAGACCTATCCGCTCGACCTGCTGATCTACGCCACCGGCTTCGAGGTGCAGAAGACCGGCATCTACAACGAGATTCGCGGCCGCGGCGGCCGCGAGATCAACGAGACCTATTCAGACGGCATCCGCACCCTCTTCGGCGTGCACACCCACGGCTATCCGAACCTGTTCATCATGGGCGGCTACCAGGCCTCGTTCCAGTTCAACCTGACCTTCATGCTGCAGACCCAGGGCGACCACATCGCCGAGTGCATCGCGCTCGCCCGTGAACGCGGCGCGGCGGAAATCGACGTCTCGCCGGAGACCGAGGAATGGTGGGTGCAAGAGGTGATCGCCCACCGCGGCAAGACCAGCCGCAACACCGACTGCACGCCGGGCTATTACAACTTCGAGGGCGAGTTCAACCGCCGCCAGGACGGCAACTACAACGGCGGCTTCCTGGAATATTACACCCACATGCAGACCATCCGCGGCGAGCTGGAAAAGCACTTCCTGCTCTCCTGACTGCTCAGGCCAGCAGGCGCTCGTGCAGGCGCGCGCGCAGGTCGCCGTCGAGGCCCAGGGGTCCGTCCAGGTAGCCGTCCAGCGACCCATGCGCGTCGCGCATCACCGCGAAGGCCTCGTGCAGGTATTCCGCCTCGACCCGCATCGCGGTCAGCAGCGCCTCGTCGGAGGCTTCCCGTCCGGTGAGCTCGCGCACCACTTCGCGCATCACCGGCAGGCGCTTTTCCAGCCGCTCCGCATCGTTGGTCAGCAGATAGTCGTCGAAGATGTCGTCGTCGCTCACCCCGGCCAGATGGTGGGTGAGCGCGCAAAGGATTCCAGTGCGGTCCTTGCCCGCCGAGCAGTGCACCAGGACCGGCCCGTCGGTCTCGGCGAGCGCGCGGAAATAGCGGCGGTAGAGATCCACGTGCCGCGGCTGGAACGGGGCGTGGCGGTAGTAGTCCATCATGTAGTTGTGGAATGAGCCGACGCTGAGGTCGGAGCCGGCGATGAAGGTCGACCACTCGTCGGCCGCGTCCTGGCCGATGTCGTTCTCGATCACCTGCGCGGCGAACCCCGGCCAGCGGCGGGCCACGTCGCGGTCCCGCTCGTTCGCGCGCCGCAGGTCGACGATCACCGACAGGCCAAGCCCACCCAGCTTCGCCAGGTCCGCCTCTGTCGCCCGCGCCTGATGTCCCGCGCGATAGAGCAAGCCGGACTTCAGCTGTCCGGCCCCGGCCGCGTAGCCGCCGAAGTCACGAAAGTTGTCGATGCCGTCAAAGGCGATGCGTCGGGTCATCCCACCGGTCTAGCGGGGGAAGCCGACAGAATCGAGACAGCGCGCGACGTCGCCTAGGCCGTGGCCAGCGCCGCCTCGTGCGCCGCGAAGGGCGCCATGTGCGCGGTGAGCGCCCGCTGGAACGCCGGCCGCGCCTCGCACCGCGCCTTGTAGGCCGCCAGCGCCGGATACTCGTCCAGCAGCCTGGTCTGGCGCAGGTTGCGCAGCACCGTGGTCATCATCAGGTCGCCTGCCGTGAAGCGGCCTTCCAGATAGTCCTTGTCGCCGAGCCAGGCCTGCAGTTCGCCCAGCCGCTTGCGCATCTGCGCCTCGCACGGCGCGCGCCGCTGCTGCGCCCAGGCCTCGCCGGCGTCCCGATAGGTGTCGCCCAGCTGGTCCACCGCGGGCTCGATGGAGTTGAGCGCCGCCAGCACCCAGGTCGCCGTCCGCGCCCGTCCGGCCGCGTCGGCCGGCATGAGGGCCTCCGACCGGCCCGCGATGTGCAGCACGATCGCGCCGGACTCGAACAACTTGAGCCCATCCTCCTCCAGCGTCGGGACCTGGCCGAACGGCTGCAGGGCGCGATAGGCGGCGCTGCCCTGATCCTCCGGCCCGATCAGCCGCGTCTCATAGCTGAGGCCCGCCTCTTCCAGCGCCCAGCGCACGCGCACGTCCTTGACTAGCCCCTGCGCGAAATCGGGGACCCAGCGGTAGGCGCTGATGGTGATCATGCTGCGGCTCCTGCCAGGGTGCGTCCGTCGGTCTCGTACTGGTCGTGGCGGCGCATCCAGTCGCCCATGTCGCCGTTCGGCTCGTTGCGGCCCTTGGGCGCGATGTCGAGCCAGGCGTAGACGCCCAGGAACCCCTCGCCGCCGCGGCCATAGCTGGAATAGGTGTGATAAATCGCCCCGTCCGCGTCCTTGAAGAACACGCTGGCGCCCGGCAGCTCGTCGATGCCGGGGTCCGGCATCTTCTCGAAATTGTAGATCACCCCATCCTCGCGTGAGCCGGCCGGGAACGAGACGCGGTAGTCGAAGTTGAAGTCGTTGCCGACCGCCGACACCCAGGTGAAGGTCCAGCCCATCCGCTCGCGGTAGGCCGCAAGCTTGCCGATCGGCGCGCGCGACACCGCCACGAAGCTCAAGTCATTGTGCTCGAAGTGCTGGCGCGCGCCGTCCACGTGGTCGCAGAGCAGCGAACAGCCGGGACAGCCCTCCGCCCACTCCGGCCCGAACATGAAGTGGTAGACCACCAGCTGGCTGCGCCCGTCGAACAGGTCGCACAGGCTCACCGGGCCGTCCGCGCCCTCGAACACATAGTCCTTCGTCACCCTGGTCCACGGCAGCGCCCGGCGCTTGGCGCTCAGCGCATCGCGCGCGTCGGTCAGCGCCTTTTCCTCGGCCAGCAACGCGCGGCGCGCCTCGATCCATTGGTCCTGCGAAACCACCTCAGGCTTGCTCATGGGGAGCCTCCGAAAACATCCGTTGCAGCTTGTCGAGCGCGCCGGACCAGCCGCCGTGGTGGCTTTCCCGCGTCACTTCGGTCGCCAGGCGCGCGTGGGTCAGGGTCAGCTCCGTGCCCGCCTCGTGAGGTCGCAGATCGAAGGACAGCACCGACTCGTTCGTCGGCGCCTCGTCCTCGTCGCCCAGCCAGCGCCAGCTCATGGCGATCCGCTCCGGCGGGTTGAGTTCCAGATACTCGCCGCTCGCCTCATGCTCCGTGGCGTCCAGCATCCGGAAGCGCACCCGGAAGCGGCCGCCCACCCGCACGTCGGTCTCGGCGATCAGCACGGGCCCGTCGTCGGGACCCCACCACTGGGCGATGCCTTCCGGCGTGGTGAGCGCGTCGAACACGATCGACGGCCGCGCCGCGATCCTGCGCACGATGGTCAGGCTGGTCACAGGCCGTGTCCCTTCCGCATCGCCGCTTCCTGCGCCTCGGCATAGGCGGCCAGCCGGTCGACCCTGGGCGTCCAGAAGCGCTGATAGCGCTCCAGCCAGTCCATGGCGGCCTTCATGGGTTCGGGCAGCAGGCGCACCGTCACCGTGCGTCCGACCTTGGTGCGGCTGATCAGGCCGGCGTCGTCCAGCACGTCGAGGTGCTTCATCACCGCCGGCAGCTTGATCGCGAAGGGCTCGGCCAGCGCGCTCACCGAGCAAGCCTCCTCGGCCTCCAGCCGCATCAGGATCGCGCGGCGCGTGGGATCGGTCAGGGCCGCGAAGGTCCGGTCAAGCGTTGCGTGTTGATGGTTCACCATGTGGCAAACTATTGGCCGACAGCGCGCCGCTGTCAACCCGTCGCCACACGCGCCTCAGGTGTTCAGCGGGCCGATCGCCGGTATTGCTCTTCGCGACCGGCGGCGGCGTCGGCCGCATAGATGGCCAGGCCCGCGCCTTCGTTGGCGGCGATCTCGACCGGCTGGACGCTCACCGTCGACGGCTGCTCGCCCCAGCCTTCGAAAAAGTGCTGCACCGACACGCCCAGGGCGCAGGCGAATTTCCACAGAACCGAAGCCGAGGTGCGGTTCTGGCCGCACTCATACTTGTGAATCTGCCGGAAGCGGACCTGGGTCATCGCCCCCAGGTCGGACTGCGAAAGCCCGAGTGCGCGGCGTCGCGCACGCAGCCGCTGCCCGATGTGCAGGTTCAGTTGCTCGTCCATTGCCCCACGCCCCGAAAGGTTAATGCCCACACTAGATACGGACCAAACCTACGAAAGTATTCACCACCCGAAAATCGGACCTAAGTCCTACGACTTAAGTCGTACGTGGACCTCGATGACGGCTTATTATCATCGGACGAACAGACGTGGGTTAACAGACGTGGTTAACGCTCAAATCCCTTCCCGCGCACGGGGTCGGGAGAGGGCTAGCGGAAGGGCGGCTCGTCGAAGCTGCGCAGCTTGCGCGAGTGCAGTCTGGGCCCCTCTTCGCGCAGCAAATCCATGGTCTGCACCCCGATCTGCAGGTGCTGGCCGATCGCCCGATCGTAGAAGGCGTTGGCCTGGCCAGGCAGCTTGATCTCGCCGTGCAGCGGCTTGTCCGACACGCAGAGCAGCGTCCCGTAGGGCACCCGGAACCGGTAGCCCTGGGCGGCGATGGTGGCGCTCTCCATGTCGATGGCCACCGCCCGGCTCTGGTTGAACCTGAGCGCGCTGGACGAATAGCGGAGCTCCCAGTTGCGGTCGTCGGTGGTCACCACCGTGCCGGTGCGCAGGCGCCGCTTCAGCACCTCGCCGGTCTCGCCGGTGACGATCTCGGCGGCGCGGTTCAGCGCCACCTGCATCTCGGCGATCGGCGGGATCGGGATTTCCGGGCTCAGCACCTCGTCCAGCACATGGTCGTCGCGCAGATAGGCGTGGCCCAGCACATAGTCGCCGATCGTCTGGCTGCCGCGCAGGCCGCCGCAGTGGCCGACCATCAGCCAGGCCTGCGGACGCAGCACCGCCAGGTGGTCGCAGATCGTCTTGGCGTTGGAGGGACCCACGCCGATGTTCACCAGGGTGAGGCCCGCGCGGCCCTCGGCCATCAGGTGGTAGGCGGGCATCTGGTGCTTGCGCCACGCCGCCGAGCTCACGACGGTCTCCGGGTCGGGGGTGTCGGCGGTGACCATCACATTGCCGGCCGCCGACAGGGCCGTGTAGGGGCCGCCCGCCTTCAGCTGCTCGCAGCCCCAGCGCACGAACTCGTCCACGTAGCGCGTGTAGTTGGTGAACAGGATGTACTGCTGGGCGTGCTCGGCCGGCGTGCCGGTGTAGTGCGCCAGCCGCGCCAAGGAGAAGTCGGTGCGCAGGCCGTCGAACAGCGATAGCGGCCGCGGCCGGTTGAGGTCGTGCGACCACAGGCCGTCGACGATCTCGTCGCCAATCTGGGCCAGTTCGGTGGTGGGGAAATACCGCGCGATCTCGGCCGAGCCGATATCGGCCAGCGCCACGTCGGCCTGGCCGTCCAGCACATAGGGGAACGGCATTTCCTGGCTGGAGCGGCCGACCTCGATCTCCACCTCGAAGTCCTGGGCCAGCAGCGACAGCTGCTCGATCAGATAGTTGCGGAACAGGTGCGGGCGGGTGATCGTGGTCGCATAGCGTCCGGGCGTGCCGATCCGCGCGAACGCCCGGCCGATCCGCGGGAACGGCTGGCCGGCCGGCCAGTTGAGCCGCAGCTCCGGGTAGCAGAACGCGCCTTCCCGGCGCATGGCCGGGTCGGGCGGCGGGCCGCCGGCCAGGAATTCCTTGAGGGCGCCCCTGAGGGCTTCGACCGTCTTGCGGTATTCGTTTTCTAGCCGGTCCACGATGCCGGCTGCGTCTGTCGTCTTTGTCATCGCCCCCTTATAACCGCTCGCGGCCGAGGTTGGCGAGCCACAGGGACGGGCAAGGCCGGGCGCCCAAGTGTCGGGCAGGGCGGGACTGCCCTTGCCCAACGGCGTTTCACAGGATGGACGGGGCGGCCCATCCCGGCGACAAAGGCGCCCCACTGACCGCCGCCAGGACCCCCATGAACCGCGTCTTCACGATCCTCATCGTCTCGGCCATGGTGCTGGGCGTCGCCGTCGGATGGGCGGTGAACCAGTACGCCAGCCCGGCCGGCGCCAAGGTGGTCGCCGAGAACCTGTCGATCGTCACCGACGTGTTCCTGCGCCTGATCAAGATGATCATCGCGCCCCTGGTGTTCTCGACGCTCGTCGCCGGCATCGCCCACATGGAGGACAGCGCCAGCATCGGCCGCGTCGGCGTCAAGGCGCTGGGCTGGTTCGTAACCGCCTCCGTGGTCTCGCTCACCATCGGCCTGATCATGGTCCATCTGCTGCATCCGGGCTCGGGCCTGTCGCTGCCCATGCCCGACCCCGGCAAGGCCGCGACCGCCGTCGACATGTCGAAGTTCACGCTCAAGAGCTTCATCCCGCACATCGTGCCGGCCTCGATCATCCAGGCCATGGCCGACAACGAGATCCTGCAGATCGTGGTCTTCTCGGTGTTCGTGGGCTCGGCTGTGGCCGCCCTCGACGACAAGGCGCCGGCCGTCCTGGCGCTGGTCGAGCAGGTCGCCTCGATCATGCTGAAGGTCACCGGCTATGTGATGAAGACCGCGCCGCTCGCGATCTTCGCCGCCCTGGCCGCCACCATCGCCACCCAGGGGATCGGCGTGCTCGCCACCTACGCCAAGTTCGTCGGCGGCTTCTACCTGTCGCTGGGCGTGCTCTGGGCGCTGCTGATCGCGGTGCTCGTGGCGATCGTGGGCCTGCGGGCCCTGAAGCTGGTGGGTCTGATCCGCGAACCGGCGCTGCTGGCCTTCTCCACCGCCTCGTCCGAGGCCGCCTACCCCGGCACCCTGCAGGCGCTGGAAAAGTGGGGCGTCTCCAAGCGGGTGGCCAGCTTCGTGCTGCCCCTGGGCTACTCGTTCAATCTGGACGGGTCGATGATGTACTGCACCTTCGCGACCCTGTTCATCGCCCAGATCTACGGCGTCAGCCTCTCCATCGGCCAGCAGATCACCATGCTGCTGCTCCTGATGGTCACCTCGAAAGGCATGGCCGGCGTCCCCCGCGCGTCCCTGGTGGTGATCGCCGCGACGCTCAGCTACTTCCGCCTGCCGGAGGCTGGCCTGCTGCTGATCCTCGCCGTCGACCACCTGCTCGACATGGGCCGCTCGGCCACCAACGTGGTCGGCAACTCCGTCGCCGCCGCCGTGGTCGCCAAGTGGGAAAAGCAGATCGAGGTCCCCGCCGAGGCCGAAACCGCCGCCGCCTGAGACCGGCGAGCCGCGCGCTTAGCGGACCGCCTTCCCGGCGGCCGCCAGCGAGGCCTCGAAGCGCGCCTTCGATGCCGCGACGAGCGTCGGCAGGGCGGACGGGTCGATGAAGGCGTCCGGCTTTCCACTTTCCCGGCGCGCCTCACGGTCGAGCACGTGGGCCATCTCGGGATGGCTGGTGAGCAGGACGTCCGCTTTCATCGTCGCGAGCTTTGCGAAGGTCATCTCGTAGTCCGCGGCGATGGTGGGGTAGGCCCTGTTGCCCACCAGTATGTTGCCGGCGACGGTGATGCTGCAGAGGAAGAGCACCCGAAGGGAGCGGCCGCCCTCGCTGACGGTCGTCGTCCAGCTGGTGCACCCCGGCGTGTGGCCCGGCGTCAGATGCGCCGTCAGGACCGCGTCGCCGACCGCCACGCTCTCTCCATCCTGCACGACCCGATCGAGCCTGATCGGCGCGAAGTGATAGCCGGTGACGTCATAGTCCGTGTCGCCACGGGGCGCGCCGCTTTCCAGGGCCGCCCGGTCGCCCGCACTGGCGGCGAACCTGGCTCCGGTGTCCTTCTGGATCTGCGCCAGGGCGCCGACGTGATCGTTGTGCGCATGGTCGCTGAGGAGCCATTTCACCGACGTCAGCGGAACGCCGACCGCCTGGATGTTGCGCTCGATCAGGGCCGCGTTTTCCGCCGTGGTCCCGTCCAGCAGGATCGCGCCCTGCTTGCCGACGATGAGATAGGCGGCCAGACCCTTCGTCCCCACATAGTAGACCCCGCCGGCGATCCGGAAGGGCTTCACCGGGGCTGACCACTCTGCCGGGTAGGCGGCCTGGGCGGGCGCGGCGAGGCCGACCGTGAGGCAGGCCGCGAGCGCCGCCGATCCAACGCGAAACCCATTACCAAACGTCATGACGGAAGCTCTCCTCGGCGAACCAGGGCCGAGCATTGACCGAACGGGATCGGCCCAACAAAAGATCATTCGTCAGCCCGATCATGAGAAAACCTGGGGATCAAAACACCGGACCCCCAGACGCCACCGTGGCGCCGCGGCGTAGCGCGCCGTTAGGCATATCGTTTGACGGCCCGTTCACCCCGCCGGCCGCAAAATCAGAGCAGCACCCTTAGAAGAGGCTGGTCTCCCGCCGTGGTTCAACGCGCCCAAAACATCGCTGAGCTCATGGCGCGCGTGGCCGAACTGGAGACCGAGCGCGAGCTGACGCTGCGCCTGGCCCAGACCGACAGCCTGACCGGCCTGGTCAACCGCGGCGCCTTCACCGCCGAGCTCTGCGAGCGGCTGGAGCGGGCCCGCGCCCAGGGCCGCCGGCTGGCCCTGTTCGTGGTCGACCTCGACCGCTTCAAGCACCTCAACGATACGCTCGGCCACCATGCCGGCGACCTCTACCTGGCCGAGATCGGCGAGCGCCTACGCTGCGACGCGGGCAAGGGCGAGCTGGTGGCGCGCCTGGGCGGCGACGAATTCGCCCTGATCACCGACGCGGAGGACACCCCGCGCCGGGCAGACCGCCTCCTGGCCCTGCTCACCCAGGCGCACGTGATCTATGGCCGGGCGGTCTCGCCGGGCGCCTCGATCGGCCTGGCGGTGTTCCCCGACGACGCGGGCGACGCCGGCGACCTGCAGCGCTTCGCCGACATGGCCCTCTACCGGGCCAAGATGAAGGGCGGCCGCCGCTGGAGCGCCTTCGACGCCGAACTGCGCGAGGAGAACGAACGCCGCCGGACCCTGGAAGCCGAGCTGCGTCGCGCCATCCCCGCCGGCGAGATCGAGCCCTGGTTCCAGCCGGTGGTCGACAGCAACGACGGTCGCATCGTCGGCGTCGAGGTGCTGGCGCGCTGGCGCCATCCCGAGCAGGGGCTTCTCACGCCCGCGGCCTTCGTGCCGATCGCCGAGGAACTGGGCCTGATCGGCCGCATCGACGAGGCGGTGTTCGAGGCCGGCTGCGCGCATGCCGCCCAATGGGTCGCCGAGGGGCTGATCGAGGTGGTCTCCTTCAACGTCTCGCCGCGCGACCTGCTGGACCCCGCCTTTTCGCGAAAGCTGATCGGGCGCCTCGCCAAGACCGACCTGCCGGCCACGGCGCTCACCGTCGAGATCACCGAGACCTTCCTGCTGCAGGACATGGCGCTGTCGCGCCGCCACATCGAGCGGCTGAACGCCAAGGGCGTGCGCATCGCGCTCGACGACTTCGGCACGGGCTATTCCAACCTGCGCGCGCTCATGCACCTGCCGATCCAGACGGTGAAGCTCGACCGCTCGCTGATCTGCGACGTGGCGTCCGACCCCAAGGTCGCCAAGCTGGTGACCTCCGTGCTGCACGCCGCGCGCGCCTTGGGCATCCGGATCGTCGCTGAGGGCGTAGAAGATGAGTCCCAGGCGATCTTCCTGCGCAGCTCGGGCTGCGAGCGGATGCAGGGCTACTGGTTCGCCCGCCCGATGCCCGCCGACCAGATGCTCACGGCGCTGCGCGAATCCCAGGCCGCCATCCCGCGCATCCTCTCCCCGGAACGCCGCCCCCGCCGCGCCAGCGCCGCCTAGACCCGCACGAGCCAACCTCGATAGGTCACGACGGGTCCGACAAGGGGCAGCGCGAGCGGAACGTCGAAGCAGAAGCGGCCATCGCGTTCGGTCTCCCGGGCCACGCCCTTCGGCCCAAGCGCGAGCGGCATCGGAAGCGGACCGAACCACCAACGGCGCAGATGCATGCTCAGGCCCTCGGGCGCGCCGCGCAGCTCGAACCCGAAGCGCAGCACGCCCAGCCTTTCGACCATCAGGCCGCCGAGTTGGCAAAGCTCGCTCGAGAAGCCGCTGGCGCCGAACTGGCGCACCCAGGTTTCCCGCCCGTCCCGCGCGAGGAAGCGAACGGTGACCGGCACGTCCTGTCCCGCGGGCGGAAATCCCACCAGCCTCGCCACGATCCGGGCGAAGGGGTTCGCGCCGCGCGTCACCGTGGCGCGCCCTTCGGCCAGAGCGGCCCCGGCGAGGATATGCATGTCGCGCACGGCCGGCGGCAGCCGCGCAAAATCGTCGCCCATCACGCGTTGATACAGCGGTGGGGTGGGCTCGAGGGCCCCCGAGGCCGGGACCCGGCTCAAATCACCTGATCCGCCATGCCGGCGCGCGGCAACCAGCAGGTCTCGCGGCGTCCGAACAGGCGGTACCTGTTCTGGGCGATGGCGTCGTAGAGCCAGTCCCGCAACGGCGCAGGGAGTATCCGAAGCACCGCCGCGGCCCGCCAGACGCCCCCGAGCTGGATCGCGACCTTCACGAACGCCTCGAGCTTGCCGTAGACGATCCCATCCACCACCACGAGATTGGTTTCGAAGCGCACCGGGTCGAGGCCAAGATCCCTGTAGAGCGCCTGGCCGATCGGCCCCTGGGCGGGGGTGAACCAGAAGCGCCGCTTGCGGTCGTGGGCCATCACCCACTGCACGAAGCCCGAACAGAGCACGCAGACATTGTCGAAGACGATGAGGGCCGCGGTCGGCGGGAGCGTCGGCGCCGCGGCGCGCAGCCGTTCCGGAGGCAATCTGTCGATCTTCACGCGCGAACCCTAGCTCACTCGGGCCCGCAGATCAGCCGCGCAGAGCTCACAGACCCTGCGCTAGGGCCGGAACACCGCCAGGTCGCAGCCGGGCAGCGGCGCCTCGCCCAGCATCTGCCGAACGATCGCATCGCCCAGGCCGGCCGAATGCTTGAAGCCGTGCCCCGAGCAGGCCGAGACCACCGTCACACCTTCAATGCTCGCGTGCGGGCCGATCAGGAACCGGCCCTTGTGGCCCGCCGCATCCGCCCGCCCGTTCCAGGTGTAGAGACAGGCCACCGCATCCACCCGCCGCTCCGTCACCCCCACCAGCCGCCCGCGCACATGGGTGTCGAACATCGTCTGGCTCTCGGCCTCGGAGACCGTCCAGTCGGCATCATCGGGGTCACCGCTCACCGCGTACTGCTCGGTCGCCACCTTCACGCCGCCGCGCCCGCCCGCCAGCGGCGGGAAGCCGTAGAAAACGTCCCCCGCGCCCGGACCATGGAACCACAGGAACGCAGGTCCCTCACCGCTCGCCCAGGGTCCTGCGGGGTCCGGCGCGAACCAGTGCTGGACCTGGCGGAGCACCTCGACCTCGCGCCGGAACGGCTCACCGACGAAGCCCGGCGTCCAGGCGCCCATTGTCGTCACAACCTGCCGCGCGCGATAGGTCCCGCGGTCGGTCTCCACCCGCACGCCGCCGGCGACAGCCTCCAGCCGCAGCACGGTCTCGCCGAACCGCAGGCGCGCGCCGTCGGCGATCGCCTCGACCTGGGCGGCGATGCAGGCTTCCGGCCGCACGAACCCGGCCTGCGGCTCCAGATAGCCCACCGTGTCGTCGCTCACCGCGAACTGCGGATAGGCCTCCCGCAGGGCCGCCGCCTCCAGGCGCGCCAGCTCGATGTCGCCCGCCCTCGCCGCCGCCTGCGTCGCGGCGATGAAGTCCGTCGATCCGTGGCGGACGCCGCCGCCGGCGCCGCTCGCCAGGTAGAGCACGCCGACCTTGGCCCGCAGCGGCCGCGCCGGCGTCTCCAGCTCCGCCCAGATCTCGTGGCTGCGCTTGACCAGCGGGATGTAGTCCAGGCCCTCGCCCACCGCCTCGCGGGTGATCCGGGTCTCGCCGTGCGATGAGCCGAACGCATGGCCGGCTGCGGGCTGGCGCTCGAGGGCGATGAAGTCCCGGCCCCGCCGGTCGAGCTGATAGGCGACCGCGGCCCCCATCGCGCCCAGACCCAGCACCAGAAATTCGGTCTCGATATCCCCGGCCATGCCACCCCCTCTCGGGTCAGCCTAGGGCCGTCCCCGCCCGGAGAACAGCAGGTCGGCCCAGCGCCATTCGCCCTGGCCCATCACCAGGCGGGCCGGCGCCGGCCCGTCGTTCAGCGAGATCGCCACCAGCCCCTTCACCGCCTCGTTGCGGCAAGCCACCGGCGCGAAGCCCACTTCCCACATGATCGCCTCACGCACAGCGGCTAGCCCATTGCCCTCCTGGTCGCCGTGGCGGATCCAGTCGCCGTTCCAGACCCGCACGGCCTTGCCGCGATCGAACTCGGCCATGACCGCCTGGACGCGCGCGTCCTTGCGCAGCGCGCTCTGCAGCCACTGGGTCATGTTGCACGACCGCCCGCCGCCGGCCCCCGCCGTCGAGGCCGACGCCAGCTCAGCCTCGCTGACCTCGCTGTCGCCGTTCGCGGTCGGGCCTTTCCCGGAGGGGATCGGCATCGCGTCCGGCGGCGGCGCCTTGGCCGGCCGCGCCACATGGCGTGGCGGCGGCGGCGGAGGCGGCTCCGGCGTCGGAGGCTTCTCCGTCGGTGGCGAGGGGACCTCGGGCGGGTGTGGCGGCGGGACGAGCGCCACCACGATCGGCGCGTCCTCAGGCATCGGCGGCGGGTGCGGCGACGCCCCGACCAGCACGGCGATCGCTATGACGTGAATCGCCACGCTCGCCGCCCCGGTCAGGGCGTTCCGTCGTCGTATCGCCGCTCGCCTGGGTTCAGCCACGGCGAGCGCCGCCCGTTAGCTCAGGACGATCAGCACCACGCGCCGGTTGGCCTTGCGGCCGTCGCGCTTGCTGTTCGAGGCCACCGGCTGATCGGGACCATAGGAGATCGTCGAGATCCGGTTCAGCGCCACGCCATGCTCGTTGAGATAGCGCCGCACGGCTTCGGCCCGCTCTTCGCCGAGCTTGTAGTTGATCGCCTTGGGACCCGTCGCGTCGGTGTGACCCTGCACCTCGACGTAGACGTTGCGGTTCTCGGTCTTCAGCTTGTCGACGAAGGCGTCGAGCCGCGCGGTGGCCTCAGGCGAAAGGTTCGCCTTCTCCGGCGCGAACTTCATGGAATCGTCGCTCAGCACCTCGGAGTAGAGGAACTTGCCTTCGGCCAGCTTGCCCGCCGCCGTCGCCCGCTCCAACGCGTCGCGCGACGTCTGATCGAGGTTCGCGATCTTGCTGTCGTGATCCGACACGCGGGCCGAGACATCACTCACCTTGGTCGACACGTCGGTCACCCGGCTGTCCACCATCCCCACCTGTTCGGTGACGAACTTCTTGGTCGCGCAGCCACCAAGGCCGGCCACCGTCAACATCATCGCCCCCGCGATCGCAACCTTACCGTAGTGCATCCAAGTCCCTCCATTCGGTTCCCCCGAACCGGGCCAAGGTTGAACGGCGAATGCGTGCGCAAATTTGGTCCGAAAGCGGCGGCAATCTGGCGCAGCTAGGCTGTGGAGGCGCGCTCCAGCCCAGCTTTAAATCGTTGAAATCACAAAACGAACAGCCAGGCCCAGCTTGTTAGGGCCCGTGACGAGCGGAGAATTAGCGCAGCTCCAACCCGTCCATCCGGCCGTCCGCGCGCCAGGCCTCGAGCTTCTCGAAGAACCTGAGCGGGCCCGCCCCGTACATGTCGGAGAAGAAGCCCCGCCGGTTCCCCGCCATGCCCTCCGAATTGTAGTAGCCGGGGGTACACTCCATGTAGAAGCGCTCGCCCACGCGGGCCAGGCTGCGCACCTCCTCCACATAGGCGCCTTCGGCCTCCGCGGTCGGCTCGACCACGCCCGCGCCGCGCTCGCGCGCTTCGCTGACGATGTGCGTCACGTGTCGCGCCTGCTCGGTCAGCGCCTGCGGCACGGAGATGGTGATCGCCGTCTGAGTGAAGCCCAGGAAGAAGCAGTTGGGGAAGCCGTGCGCGGTCAGGCCGTGCAGGGTCTTCAGGCCGTCGCCCCAGTGCTCCGAGAGCGTCACGCCGCCGCGGCCGATGATGTCGTAGCCGGCCCGGCGCGTGTACGACGTGCCCACCTCGAACCCGGTCGCGAAGATCAGGCAGTCGAGCTCGTACTCCTGCCCGTTGGCCACCACGCCGGTTTCCGTCAGCCGCTCGACGCCCTTGCCGTGGGTGTCCACCAGATGGACGTTCGCCCGGTTGTAGGTCTGCAGATACTCGTCGTGAAAACACGGCCGCTTGCAGAACTGCCGGTACCAGGGCTTCAGCGCCGCCGCCGTCGCCGGATCGTTGACGATCGCGTCCACGCGGGCCCGCACCTGGTTCATCTTGCGGTAGTCGGCCAGCGCCATCAGCTCGCCCCGCTCGCCGCTGGACAGCCGGCGTCCGAGCTTGCGCGCGACCTCCTTCACCGCCCCGCCGTTGACGATCCGGAAGATGTCGGTCCAGCCGTCGTGGACCAGGTCCTCCTCCTGCTCGCCGCCGGCCACCAGGGTGTTGAAGTTGGCCATCCGCCGCGCCTGCCAGCCCGGCGTCAGCGACGCCGCCCACTCAGGATCGGTTGGCGCATTGTTGCGCACGTCCACGGACGAGGGCGTCCGCTGGAAGACGTAGAGTTCCTTCGCCCACTCGCCCAGGTGAGGGATCGCCTGAACCGCCGTCGCCCCGGTGCCGATGATCCCGACCCGCTTGTCCTTCAGGCCCGTGAGCCCGCCCGAGGAATCACCGCCGGTGTAGCGATAGTCCCAGCGGCTGGTGTGGAAGGTGTGGCCCTTGAACTCGTTGATGCCGGGGATGCCCGGCAGCTTCGGCCGGCTGAGCGGCCCGTTGGCCATGGCCACATACTGCGCCTTGAACCGGTCGCCCCGCGTCGTGGAGATGATCCAGCGCTGGGCGGCCTCATCCCACGCCATCTCGGTGACACCGGTCTGCAGCAGCGCGTCGTCATAGAGCCGGTAGTGCCGCGCGATGTTGCGGCTGTGCTCCAGGATCTCCGGCGCGAAGGAATATTTGTGCTTGGGAATGTAGCCCAACTCTTCCAGCAGCGGCAGGTAACAGTAGCTCTCCACGTCGCACATGGCGCCGGGATAGCGGTTCCAGTACCAGGTGCCGCCGAAGTCGCCGGCGTTCTCCACCATGCGGATCGATTGGAAGCCCGCCTCGCGCAGCCGCGCCCCCATCAGGAGGCCCCCGAACCCGCCGCCGATGATCGCGAACTCCACCTCGTCGAAGACCGGCTCGCGCGTGAACCCCGGCTCCACATAGGGGTCGTCCACGTAGTGCGAGAACTCCGCCTTCACCTCGACATACTGGCCCGCACCGTCTTCGCGCAGCCGCTTGTCGCGTTCGGCCAGGTACTTGGCGTGTAGCGCGTCGGGATCGAAGTCGATCTCGCCCACCACCTCGCCGACGATCTGCTGGATTTCCGGTGCGATGCCCATGCGGCTCATCCTGAGAGCCTCCGTGGGTGAGTCAACCGTCTCCACCTATTCAGCAAACGCGGTTCTTGACTCCCCGGGCGCAGCGGGCTCGCATCCGGCCACCTTCAGATGGAGCCCCCAATGTCGCGCAGAGCCTTCCTCGCCGCCGCCGCCTTCGCCAGCCTGGCCCTGGCCTTCCCGGCGATCGCACAAGCCCCGGCGCCGACCGACGCCCTCACCGACCCGGCCATGAAGGCCCCCGAGGTGATCAAGTTCATGGGCCTCAAGCCCGGCGATCAGGTGGCCGATCTCGTCGCCGGCCGGTTCGTGCGCGCGCTCAGCCAGGCGGTCGGGCCCAAGGGCAAGGTCATCGCCTATGAGCCTGACGAGATCGTCAAGACGCACCCGGAGGCGCTGGCGTCGCTGACCAAGATCACCGCCGACCCGGCCTACGCCAACGTCTCGGTCGTGACCTCGCCGGGCAACGCGCCCAACCTGCCCAAGGGCCTGAACGCGGTCTTCATCCGCCAGAACTACCACGACCTCTACGACAAGTTCATGGGCCCGGTGGACGTGCCGGCCTTCAACAAGGCGGTCTATGCGGCGCTGAAACCCGGCGGCGTCTACGTCATCCTCGACCACGCCGACGCACCCGGCACGGGCCTCACCGGCACCGAGGGTCGCCACCGCATCGAGAAGGCCCGGGTGCTGGCCGACATGGCCGCCGCCGGCTTCAAGCTCGACGGCGAGAGCGACATCCTGGCCAACCCCGGCGACGACCACTCAAAGATGGTCTTCCACCCCTCGATCCGCGGCAAGACCGACCAGTTCCTGCTGCGCTTCAAGAAGCCGAAGTAGGCCCAGACCCGCGCGGCGCCGGCTACGCCGCGCGGGCCCCCGTCCCTCAGAACTTCTCGCCGACCATCTCTTCGCTCTTGGCCCACAGCGCCTTGGCGTGCTCGCCGTCCAGCGCGTAGGCCCGGACGCCCTGCCGGATGTCGGCGCCTTCCGCGAGTTCGGCCACGTGGCAATCCTCGCAGAACTTGCCGCCCACCAGGTCAGCGTCGGCGACGACGCCGGCCCAGACCGAGGTGGCCGCGCCCTGCGGCACGGTCTTCCAGCTGAACTGCGGCGCGCCCGCCTGGGCGTTGGTGGCGTTGATGGAGTCCACCAGCTGCTGCATGACCTCGGGCTTCATGTAGCGGCCGAGTTCGGTCTGGATGCCCCCCGGGTGCACCGCGGTGGCGCGGACGCCCTGGGCCTTGTGCCGCCGGTCGAACTCCACGGCGAACAGGATGTTGGCGGTCTTGGACCGGCCGTAGGCGACGAACTCCGCATAGGGCGTCGTCTCGAAGTTCGGGTCGTCCAGGTCCACGTCGGAGAACCGATGGCCGGAGGACGACAGGTTCACCAGCCGCGAGCCGGGCGCCATCAGCCCGGCGATCCGGTTCACCAGCACGAAGTGACCCAAGTGGTTGGTGCCGAACTGGGTCTCGAAGCCGTCGGAGGTCTTGCCGAACGGCGTGGCCATCACGCCGGCGTTGGCGATCACGAGGTCGAACGGCTTGCCGGCCGCGACCAGGGCGTCGGCGCAGGCTCGCACGCTGGCCAGGTTGGCGAGGTCGAGTTCGATCAGCTCCAGGCTCCCGCCGCTCGCCGCGTCGGCCCGCACCACCGCGGTCGCCGTCTCCGCCTTCTTCAGGTCCCGCGCCGCGCCCACCACGGTCGCGCCATGCGCCGCCAGCACGCGGGCGGTCTCCACGCCCAGGCCGGCCGAGACCCCGGTCACCAGGATCCGCTTGCCGCTCAGATCCACGCCCGCCAGCACCTCGTCGGTGGTCGAGGTCGCGCCAAATGATCCAGCCATGGGAAGTCTCCTTGAGAGGGGCGCCGCGTTGCCAAAAGCCCACGGCTCAGTTAAACGGAGGAAGTCTCCGGTTCATATACGGAGGCACCCTCCGCTTATCAAGGGCCCGTTTGCGTGGACGGTGAAATCGACAGTCCGGCCCCCGACAGCTTGGCGAAGGGGGGCAGCCGCAAGCCGCGCGCCGACGGCCAGCGCAACCGCGAGCGCCTGGTGGAGACCGCCAAGGCCGTCTTCGCCGACGCCGGGACCGACGCCAGCCTGGAAGAGATCGCGCGCCGCGCCGGGGTCGGCATCGGCACCCTCTATCGCCACTTCCCGAGCCGCGACGCCATCGTCGAGGCCGTCTACCGCCGCGAGGTGCAGCAGCTGGCCGACGCGGCCGCCCGCCTCATGGCCGAACAGGCGCCGGGCGAGGCGCTGCACGCCTGGATGGGCGTCTTCGTCGACTACATCGCCACCAAGAAGCTGATCGCCCCGGCGCTGGCCAACCCCGCCGCCGACCGCTCCGAGCTTTACGCCACCGCCGGCGCCACCATGACCCGGGCCATGATCGAGCTCGTGGCCCGCGCCAAGGCGGCCGGCGAGATCCGCGCCGACGCCGACCCGGACGACCTGCTGCGCGCCCTCATCGGCTTCACCTACGGCAACACCACCCCCGGCTGGCGGGCCAGTGCGCTGCGCCTCATCGAAATCCTGATGGACGGGCTCAAGCCGGCGCGCTGAGGCCTGGCGCGCTCGACACGCGGCGCGCGGGCGTGCCACGCTGACGCTGGTGAGGCTCGCGAATGAGCAGCGTGATCGACCTCCGCACCGGCGTTCGCCTCGGGCTCCTCGTGCTGACGGCGGCTGTGGGCCCCGTGGTCGCGCGCGCCGCCCCGCCGCCGGCCGCCACCGTTCAGCCGGCGCCGCCGCCCGCGGTCCGCGCGCCCACCGCCGAGGAAACCGCGGAACTCGACGCCCTCACCAAGGCCTTCCTGGCCGCCCGGGACGCGCGCCGCTGGGACGAGGCCGAGCGGGTGGTCCGCGGGATGCTGGCGATCGACGAGGCGACCTATGGGCCGCGCGATCCGCGGACCGCGGTGGCGCTGGGCGCGCTGGCCGACATGCTGGAGGAGACCGACCGCTATCCCCAGGCCGAGCCCCTGCTGCGCCGCGCGCTGGACATCCGCCGCGCCACGCTGGGGGAGCGCGATCCCGACACGGCGATGGCCTACAACAACCTGGCCTATGGCCTGGACGCCCAGGGCCGCTACGCCGAGGCCGAGCCCCTGTTCGCCAAGGCCCTGGAGATCGCCCGCGCCGCGCTGGGCGAGCGCAACCCGGTCACCGCGGGCAACTACAACAACCTGGCCGCCAACCTCAGCGCCCAGGGCAAGTACGCTGAGGCCGAGGCGCTCTATCGCACGGCGCTGGACATCCGGCTGGCGACGCAGGGGCCGCGCGATCCCGCGACCGCGCTCAGCTATGCGAACCTGGGCGGCGTGCTCTCCGCGCAAGGCCGGGCGGGCGACGCCGAGCCCATGTTCCGCAAGGCCTACGAGATCCGCCACGCGACGCTGGGGCCGCGCGATCCGGCGCTGGCGGGCAGCCTGAACGACCTGGCCTACAACCTCGGGGACCAGGGCAAGTATGCGCAGGCCGAGCCGCTGCTGCGCGAGGCGCTGGCGATCCGCACCGCGACCCTGGGCGAAGGCGCCAGCGAGATCGCCGCCAGCCAGAACAACCTGGGGACCAATCTGGGCGCCCAAGGCCGCTACGCCGAGGCCGAGCCCCTGCTGCGCGGCGCGCTGGCCACCTTCCGCAAGGCCCTGGGCGAGCGCCACCCCTCGACCGCGGCGGCCGAGACCAACCTCGCGGCCAACCTGAACGCCCAGGGGCGGTATGGCGAGGCCGAGCCGCTCTATCGCGCCGGCCTGGAAACCCGCCGCGCGCTGCTGGGCGAGCGCCACCCGGCCACCGCCATCGGGCTGAACAACCTGGCCGTCAACCTGGAGGACCAGGGGCGCTACGCCGAGGCCGGCGCGCTGTTCGCCACGGCGCTGGAGATCCGCCAGGCGGCGCTGGGCGAGGCGCATGCGGAAACCGCACAAAGCTACGGCAACCTCGCAGCCGCGCTCAACGCCCAGGGGCGGTACGGTGAGGCCGAGCCGCTGTTTCGCAAGGCCCTGGAGATCCGTCGCGCGGCGCTCGGCGAGCGCCATCCGCTGACCGCCGCCAGCGCCGACAGCCTCGCCGCCAACCTCGACGACCAGGGCCGCTTCGCCGAGGCCGAGCCCCTCTACCGCCAGGCGCTGGAGATCCGGCAGGCGACCCTGGGCGTGCGCCATCCGCTGACGGCTGCGACGCAGAACAACCTGGCCTACAACCTCGACAACCAGGGCCGCCTGACCGAGGCCGAACCGCTCTACCGCCAGGCGCTGGAGACGCGCCGCGCGGTGCTCGGCCCGGGCCATCCGGTGACCGCGACGAGCGTGAACAACCTGGCGTCCGTCCTGGACGGCCAGGGGCGGCGACCCGAAGCCGAGGCGCTCTATCGCCAGGCGCTGGCGACGCGGCGCGCGGCGCTGGGCGACCTGCATCCGGACACAGCGACAAGCTACGCCAACCTCGCCTTCAGCCTCGGCGGGCAAGGTCGTTTCTCCGAGGCCGAGCGCTATGGCCGAACGGCGGCGGACACGATGCGCCAGTTGCGCCGCCGCGAGCGGGGAGTCTCGGAGGACCGGGACGACGGCGCGGCAGCCCAGGCCGACGACGGCGCGGCGTTCCGCATCTACCTGTCGGCCGCGGCGGGTGTGGCCGACCAGGGCGCCGCCGGGCGCCGACGCGTGCTCGCTCCGGCCTTCCTGGCGGCGCAGGATCTGGACCGGTCCGCGGCGGGCGCCGCGCTCGCCCAGGCCGCCGCGCGGGTCGCGGCCGGACAGGCGGGCCTAGCCGACACGGTCCGCCGCCAGCAGGACCTCGCCGTCCTGTCCCGGGGCTATGAGGCGCGCCTGCTGCAGGCTCTGGGCGCCGGCGACGCGGCGACGGCGGCGACGATGCGCGGCGAGCTGCAGCGATCGGGGGACGAACTGGCGCGGCTGCACGCCCAGGTCCGCGCGCAGTTCCCACGCTACGCCGAACTGGTGTCGCCGGAGGCGCTCGGCCTGGCGGCCGTCCAGGCCCGGCTCAGGCCCGGCGAGGGCCTGCTGCTGATCGTGCCGTCGGGCGCGGACGTGCACGTCTTCGCGCTCAGCCGGACCCGCGTCGAATGGCGCCGCGTGCGGGGGGCCGCGAAATCCGTGACGCAAAAGGTCGGGCGCCTGCGCTGCCAGACCGACCCCGGCGCCTGCCGGCTGGCCAGCGACCCGAACCCCGACGGCGGATCGCCGGACGACCTGCCGCCCTTCGACCGGCAGGCCGCTTTCGAGCTCTATCGCGACCTCGTCCAGCCCGTGGAACCGGCGCTCCAGGGCGTGAAGACCCTCTATGTCACCTCCACGGGACCGCTCAGCGGCCTGCCGCTCGCGGTGCTGCAGACCCGGCCGCCGGGCGCGCGCACGGGCCGCGACGCCGACAGCCTGAAGGCGGCGCCCTGGTTCGCGGACCGCTACGCCCTCGTCACCCTGCCGTCGGTCTCCAGCCTGCGCGCGCTGGGCGCCTTGAAGGCGCCGGCCCGCCGCGAGGTGCTGGCCGGTTACGGCGATCCCGTGCTCGCCGGCTACGACGCGGCGCAACCGGTCGCCGAGCGCGCGCGGGGCGGCTTGCATGTATTCCGGGGCGTCAGCGCCGACGGCCTGGGCCTGGCCGACCCGGCGACGCTGCGCCAGGGCCTCGCGGCCCTGCCCGGCACGCGAGCCGAGCTGACCGCCATGGCCACGGCGCTGGGCGCCCCGGCGTCGGCCTTGCACATGGGCCCCCAGGCGACCGAGGCGGCGGTGAAGGCCTCGGCCCAGCTCCCGCAGGCCCGGGTGGTGATCTTCGCCACCCACGGCCTGCTGCCGCATGCGCTGAAGGGGCTCGAGGAGCCCGGGCTGGTGCTGACCCCGCCCACCGTCGCGACAGCCGAGGACGACGGGGTGCTCACGGGGTCGGAAGCCGCGCGCCTGTCCCTGTCGGCGGACTGGGTGATCCTCTCGGCCTGCAACACCGCCGCCGCGGACGGCGCGCCGGGGGCGGAGACGCTGTCGGGGCTGGCCAAGGGCTTCCTCTACGCCGGGGCGCACGCGCTCCTGGTGTCGCACTGGGAGGTGGGCGACGAGGTCACCGCCGCCCTGACCGTGCAGACCATCGCCCTGCAACGCGCCCATCCGCGGCTCACCAAAGCCGCGGCCCTGCAGGCCGCCATGCGCGCGGTGCGGACCGGCGTCCTGCCGGGCGGCAAGCCCCTGGCCGGATGGCAGCCGATCTGGGCCCACCCCGGCTCGTGGGCGCCGTTCGTGCTGGTCAGCGCAGGGGAGTAATCAAGCGATGCGCATCTTGATCATCGGCGCGGGCATCGGCGGCCTCACCACAGCGCTCAGCCTGCACGCGGCGGGCTATCGGCCGCAGGTCTTCGAGGCGGTCGCCAAACCGGCCCCGCTCGGCGTCGGCATCAACCTGCTGCCGCACGCCACCCGCGAGCTCGCTGAGCTGGGACTGCTCGACGACATCCGGCGCCTGGGCGTCGACATGCACACGCTCACCTACCTCACGCGCCACGGTCGCGAGATCTGGCGCGAACCGCGCGGCCTCGCCGCCGGCTACGCCTGGCCGCAGATCGCGGTCCACCGCGGCCGCCTGCAGATGCTGCTGCTGGACAAGGTTCGCGAGCGTCTCGGTCCCGACGCGGTCAGGTTCGACCACGCCCTCGTTGATTTCGAGCTCAAGGATCGCGGCGTCACCGCCGCCTTCGCCGGCCGCGACGGCCAGGCGCGGGCCTCGGAAACCGCCGACCTGCTGATCGCCGCCGACGGCATCCACTCCGCGGTCCGCCGCCGGTTCTATCCCCACGAAGGCCTGCCCAAGTGGAACGGGGTGACGCTCTGGCGCTCCACCGTCCGGCTCCCGGCCTACCCCCTGCAAGGCACGATGCTGTGGGCCGGCCACTCGCGGCAGAAGTTCGTCGCCTATCCCATCGAACACGACGCCCGCTCCGGCGAAACGCTGCTCAACTGGATCTGCGATCTGAAGCGCGACGAAGGCGAGACCCCGGCCCGGGAAGACTGGAACCGCCGCGGCGACCCGGGCGAAATTCTCGGTCCCTTCGCCGACTGGCGCTGGCCCGGCGCCAACGTGCCCGCGATCATCGCCGCCGCCCAGGACATCTTCGAATTCCCGATGGTCGACCGCGATCCCCTGCCGCGCTGGACCTTCGGCCGCGCGACGCTGATCGGCGACGCCGCCCACCCCATGTACCCGATCGGCTCGAACGGGGCGACGCAGGCGATCATCGACGCCCGCGCGCTGGCCTTCCACCTGCGCCGGGCGGACGGCGACATCGAAGCCGGTCTCGCCGCCTACGAGGCGGAGCGCCGCGAGGCCACCGCGCGCATTGTCCTGATGAACCGCGGCCAAGGTCCCGACAAGGTCATGGACCTGGCCCACGAGCGCGCGCCCAACCCCGGCGACGACCTCGACGCCGCCCTGCCGATCGCCGCACGCGCGGCCATCGCCGCCGAGTACAAGAAGGTCGCCGGCTTCGATCCGGCGGCGTTGGCGCAGAAGGCGAGCTATTCGACGAGCGGGGCCTAGCGCGCGCCCCGCCGCTTTGCGGCCGTCGCCCTGCGTCGGCGCAGGGCCGCGCCGGACGCCGTCACCAAGGCACGGCCTTGCCGTTGCGGTCGAGGAACCGCAGGCCGGGCGCGTCCTGTTGGGCGACGAGCACGTCGACGATCTGCGGCATCGCCTCCTCGACGCCGAACGGCGCATTCGCACCGCCCAGGTCGGTGCGGATCCAGCCAGGCGCCATCAGGATCATCGCCTGCGCGTCGTTCGCGTGTCGGCCTGCATAGCTGGCCATCGCCTGGTTCAGCGCGGCCTTGCTGGCGCGATAGACGTCGTTCACGCCGTTGGCGTTGTTCGCGATGCTGCCCTGGCCGGAGGACATGACGCCGATCACGCCGCCCGGTCGGGCCAGCGCGCCCAGGGCTTCCACGGCGCGCATGGCGCCCAGCACATTGGTGGCCATGACGTGCGTGAACTCGTCCGTGGACACGTCGGCCAGGGTGTCGCTGGGCGTGCGATTGACGATCCCGCCGTTGACGAAGACTACGTCGAACCGTCGGCCGGACAGACGACTTTGCAGTGAGCGGATCTGGTCATGGTCGGTCAGGTCGAGCGTCTCGACCTCAATGCTGTCCGGGCGTTCGGCGGCCAGGCCGTGCAGCGGCGTGCCCGGGCCGCGCACCGTACCCACCACGCTCCATCCCCGGCCGGCGAACTCCGCCGCCATGGCGCAGCCCAGGCCGCGCGAGGCGCCGACGATCAGGATGGAGCGGGCGGTATCCGCTGACGTGGTGCTGCTCATGGTTCGACCTTTCGCGCGGGTGACTGCCCATATCAGTCGCCGCCCGACCCCACGTCGGATGCAGAAGGCTACCTAGTCCGCCGACAGCATGCCCAGCAGCTTCACGCGGAAGATCAGGACGCTGTTGGGCGGGATCGGGCCGGCGCCCTGCTCGCCGTAGCCCAGCTCCGGCGGGACGTAGAGGATCCACTCGTCGCCCACCTTCATCTTCGGCAGGGCTTCCATCCAGGCCGAGACCAGGCCGTCCAGCGGCATCAGCATCGGCTTGTTCCGGGCGAACGAGGAATCGAACACCTCGCCGGAGATCAGCTTGCCCTCGTAGTGGACCTTGACCACGTCGCCGGGCTTCGGCGAGGCGCCGCCGGCCGGCCCGGACGCCACGATCTTGTACTCGAGGCCCGACGGCAGGGTCTGCACCCCGGCCTCCTTGGCGGTCTTCGCCAGGAACGCCGCGTTCGACACCGGCGCGGCGGCCGGCTGGGCCAGGGCCGGCGCACCGGCCGTCAAGAGGGTGGCGGCGATCAGGACGGGCAACAGACGCATGGACGCAACTCCGGAAGGCGGGACAGCCGCTTCCCACACGCGCGCGCAAAAGAAAAGCCGCCAGCGCTAGGCTGGCGGCTCATCTCGCTAGACGTAGGTCTGAGGCTTAGGCGGTGACCGCCCGGCGGCGGCGGAGCGCCGCGCCGGCCAGGCCGAAGCCGCCGATCATCAGGGCCCAGGTCGCCGGTTCCGGCACCGCGCCCGTCTTGGTCAGGTTGATGTCGTCGACCAGCGGGCCGATATTGTCGGCGCTGGTGGTGCCGATGTAGGCGGTGAAGGACCCGGCGTTGCCGGCCTTGAAGCTCATCGAATAGGCGTTCCAGGCCGAGTTGAAGGGCAGCGCGCCCTGGCCCGAGCCGATCGCCGGGCCGGTGGCCGACGAACCGAGGCCGGAAATCCCGGGGCCGCTCAGGACGATGTTGGTGAAGTCGATATTGCCGCCGGTGGTCTGGAAGCCGAAGTCCCACTGGTCCGTGCCGCCGCGCTGGTTGCCGGCCAGGCTGAACGACAGCGTGATCGTGTCGCCCGCGTTGAAGGTGAAGGCGTCGGAGCGGAAGATCGCGCCGTTGCCGGTGGAGCCGTCCAGGTCGATGAAGTTCGACGCGCCGGAGAGCGCCCAGGCGTTCGGCGTGCCGATCAGGTCGACGGTGCCGTCCGTGGGGTGGAAGCCCTGGGTGAAGCTGTTGAAGTTGAGATCATAGACCCCGTCGCCGTGGACGGTCGGGCTGTAGCTCTCGAAGTTCTCCGAGGCGAGGACCGTGGCGTGGGCGCCGGAGGCCAGGGTGGCGGCCGCAACGGCGCCGAGCAGGATCTTGAACGCGGTCATTTTTTCAAAAACTTTCATGTGGTTATCAGCCGGTAACAGGGATCCGCAGCGCGTGCCATGCGATGCACGCCTGAGGGGAAACTCTCGGGGGCCCCTTGCAAGGGTGGCGCCAGCGCCGCCTGTGCCTATTTGACCCGCGCCGGTCTTGCCGCGACGCCGCGGCCGCGTGCACTCTCGCGCCATGCCGAGGGCGCCATCCACACGTCTGAGACTCGCCGCCGCGGCCGGCGCGCTCAGCCTGCTCGCCGGCGCCGCAGCCGCCGCCGAGCCCAACCGCACCGTCCTGCCGATCGCCCCGCCCCCGGTCGGCGGCCACGCCGGGCGCACCTTCGCTACCTCCACGCCCGGCCCCGCGCCGCGCCCCGTCCAGGCCCCGGCCGGCGCGCCCAACGTGCTGGTGGTGCTGCTGGACGACCAGGGCTACGGCCAGTCGTCCACCTTCGGCGGCCTGATCCCCACGCCGACGCTCGACCACCTGGCCGCCAGCGGCCTGCGCTACACCCGCTTCCAGGTGGCGGCGCTGTGCTCGCCCACTCGCGCGGCCCTGCTCACCGGGCGCAACAACCACGCGGTCAACATGGGGGTGATCACCAACTGGGCGACCCGCTACGAGGGCTACACCGCCGACATCCCCAAGAGCGCCGCCATGCTGCCGGAAGTGCTGCGCCAGAACGGCTACGCCACCGCGGCCTTCGGCAAGTGGCACCTGATCCCCGAGGCCGAGGGCTCGCCGGCCGGCCCCTTCGACCACTGGCCGACGCGCCAGGGCTTCGACCACTACTACGGCTTCCTGAACGGCGAGACGAACCAGTGGACCCCGGAGCTGGTGGAGGGGACGCAGCGCATCGAGATGATCCCGCCCCCGGGCCGCGCCGGCGACTACACGCTCAGCGAAGACCTTGCCGACAAGGCCATCGCCTGGATCGGCGCCCGGCGCTCGCAGGCGTCAGCCCAGCCGTTCTTCATCTACTACGCGCCCGGCGCCAGCCACGCGCCCTTGCAGGCGCCCAAGGCCTGGATCGACAAGTTCAAGGGCCAGTTCGACATGGGCTGGGACCGCTACCGCGAGCTGGTCCTGGCGCGGCAGAAGGCGCTTGGCATCGTGCCCGCCGACACCAAGCTGACGCCCCGGCCCGCGGAGATTCCCGCCTGGGACTCGCTGTCCCCCGACCAGAAGAAGGTGGCCGCACGCTTGATGGAGGTCTACGCCGCCTTCACCGCCCAGAACGACCACGAGGTCGGCCGCGTCATCGACGCCATCGCCGCCACCGGCCAGCTCGACAACACGCTGATCGTCTACGTCGCCGGCGACAACGGCGCGAGCCTCGAGGGCACGCTGAACGGCACGCTGAACCTGATGGGCGGCATGAACGGCGCGAGTGAGACTCCCGCCGACATGGCCGCGCGCCTGGACGAGATCGGCGGCCCGCACACCTTGCCGCACTATCCCGTGGGCTGGGCCTGGGCCGGCAACGCGCCCTTCCAATGGGGCAAGCGGATCGGCTCCCACCTGGGTGGCACGCGCGACCCGATGGTCATCTCCTGGCCCAGGCGCATCAAGGACGCCGGCGGCGTGCGCACCCAGTTCGAGAACGTCACCGACATCGTCCCCACCATCCTGGAAGCGGCCCACATCCCCGCGCCGAAATCCGTCAACGGCGTCGCGCAACAGCGGATGGACGGCATCAGCCTGACCCCCACCTTCGCCTCGGCCAAGGCGCCCGAAACCCGCACGCGGCAGTACGCCGAGATGATGGGCAACCGCTCGATCTACGACCACGGCTGGATGGCCGGCGCGCGCAGCGGCCTGCTGCCCTGGATCTACAACGACAACCCCGCCGGCCTGCTGAAGCAGCCGTGGGAGCTCTACGACCTGACCAAGGATTTCTCCGAGGCCGACGACCTCGCCGCGAAGAACCCCGCCAAGCTCAAGCAGCTCCAGGCCGCCTTCGACCAGGAGGCCCGGCGCAACCACGTCTATCCGCTGGACCCGCGCATCGCCGGGCGCCAGCCGCGGCCGGAGGGCAATCACTTCACCTACTACGCACGCTCGGGCGGCCTCTTCGTCTCCATGACCCCGGCCTACGAGAACCGCTCCCACACCATCACCGCCCAGGTGGAAATCCCGGCGTCCGGCGGGGACGGCGTGCTCGTGGCGGATGGCGCGGAGAGCGGCGGCTTCACCCTGTTCATCAAGGACGGCCGGCCGACCTACACCTACAATTTCTTCCGGCAGGTCACCACGATCGGGGCCGGCCAGCCGCTGCCCCCCGGCCCGGCCACCATCAAGCTCGACTTCGCCTACGACGGCGGCGGAAAGGGCAAGGCGGCGACCATCACCCTCAGCGTCAACGGCAAGGCGGTCGCCACGGCCCGCATCCCGCAGACCCTCACCACCGCCTTCTCTTACGAGGACACCTTCGACGTCGGCGAGGACACCGGCTCCCCGGTCGGCGCCTACGCCGCGCCGTTCCGCTTCGCCGGAACCCTCAAGCGCCTCGACCTCGATATCGCCCCATAGAGCTGATCTATCCAAATCTCTCAGACGATCGATTGGACCCGAAGAGCCTCGCCACCTATTTCCCTCGGTGACCGGCGCCTCCCGCGCCACCCCCGATAGGAAATTTCGATCATGCAAGGCCGCAAGCTTCCCGACGTCACCTTCAAGACCCGCGTCCGCGACGAGACCATCGCCGGCGACAACCCCTTCCGCTGGCAGGACGTCACCACCGCCGACGTCTTCAAGGGCCGCCGCGTCGTGGTCTTCTCGCTGCCGGGCGCGTTCACGCCCACCTGCTCCAACGAACAGCTCCCGGCCTTCGAGCGCCTCTACGACGAGTTCAAGGCCGAGGGCATCGACGAGGTGATCTGCGTCACCGTCAACGACGCCTTCGTGGTCTACCAGTGGAGCCGCCACCTGGGCTGCACCAAGGTGAAGTTCCTGCCCGACGGCTCGGCCAAGTTCACCCGCCTGATGGGCATGCTGATCAACAAGGAACACCTGGGCTTCGGCTACCGCTCCTGGCGCTACGCCATGGTGGTCGACGACGGCGTGGTCGAGCAGTGGTTCGAGGAGCCCGGCATCAACGATGCCGGCCTCGACGACGACCCCTACACGGTCACCAACCCCGAGGTGATCCTGGATTACCTGCGCCAGTCAAAGCGCGCCGCGGCCTGATCGCGCGGACGCGGGCCGGCTCAGTCGGCCCGCGTCCAGACCAGGTCCTCGCCCTCGCGCCGGTTGATCAGCCGGGCGACCCGCCCGCCCGCGTCGCGCTCGACGATCCACCGCACCCGCGGCTGGCCCGGCGTGAACAGCACGTCGCGCGTCTCCGCCAGCAGCGGCCGCGCCGCTCCTGCGCCCTGGGCGCGCGTCAGGTGATCTCCGTCGCGGCGCACCGTCATGGTGAGGTCGCCGAACTGATAGCGCCCCGCCAGCCCGTCCAGCGCCGCGGCGTCCAGCGTCACCGCTGGCGGATCGACCGCGGCCACATAGGCGTGGACCATGGCGAGCTTCCACTCAGGTCCCTGCTTCACCCAGGTCTCGGTCATCAGGTAGTCGGCGTGCAACGCCGCGCCGTGGAACAGCTCGCGCTCGTCGCCGCGCATCCGGATCAGCGCCACGTTCCCGTGGACGACGCCGTCATAGGCGGCGATGCTGATATGGCCGCTGGCCCCGGCGGGCAGCGGCTTGATCTCCGCCAGGAACTTCGCCCGATCGAACACCTCGCCGTTCTCGTCGACGTAGTAGGCGTCCGCCGTCAGGGCGCGGTCCCAGACCGCGCGGTCGCCCGGCGCGATAGCGTCGAGCAACGCCTGGTCCTTGGCGCGAAGCTGCGCGAGCACGGGGTCGGGAGCCGGCGCGGGCGCGGCCACCACCGCCGCCGCCAGAAGCAGGTGGATCATCCCGCAGCTCTGCAGCGGTCCGTCCATGCCGTCTTGATCAAATGTGACCTTCAGCGCCCATGAGCCCGCTCTCCCCGCTCCGCGCCATCCGCGCCGGCGTCGAGCGCCTGCCCGCCGACCACGACGCGCCGCGCCACCGTCACGGCCAGGCCTATGTCACCGTGGTCTTCGCCGGGGCCTACGAACAGGTCGCCTACGCCGGGCGCCTGAAGGTCCAGGC